>Ga0075366_10000348_pt1 | contig 21138 bp, 21 predicted proteins | sample EndMethybrTD3031_FD_72351 | JGI IMG/M metagenome (GOLD analysis project Ga0075366, IMG submission 72351) | Populus endosphere microbial communities from Tennessee, USA - Endosphere MetaG P. TD hybrid TD303-1 | ecosystem: Host-associated > Plants > Roots > Endosphere | place: USA: Tennessee...
ACGATCTGCGCGCTCGGCGACGCGGCGGCGATGCCGGTGCGCGCGATGATCAAGAACTTCCGCGACGAGTTCATCCACCACATCGAGCACAAGACGTGCGTGGTGCCGGCCTACGTCTGAGCGACCTCGCGCACGAATCAACATGATCGAAATCGAACTCGACGGCAAGAAGGTAGAGGTCACCGAAGGCAGCATGGTGATGCATGCGGCCGACAAGGCAGGCACCTACATCCCGCACTTCTGCTATCACAAGAAACTCTCGATTGCTGCGAACTGCCGCATGTGCTTGGTGGACGTCGAGAAGGCGCCCAAGCCGATGCCGGCCTGTGCCACGCCGGTTACGCAAGGCATGATCGTGCGCACCAAGAGCCCGAAGGCGCTGCAGGCGCAGAAAGGGGTGATGGAGTTCCTGCTCATCAACCACCCGCTGGACTGCCCGATCTGCGACCAGGGCGGCGAGTGCCAGCTGCAAGACCTCGCGGTCGGCTACGGCGCCTCGGCCTCGCGCTATGAAGAAGAGAAGCGGGTCGTGTTCCACAAGAACGTCGGCCCGTTGATCTCGATGGAAGAGATGAGCCGCTGCATCCACTGCACGCGTTGCGTCCGCTTCGGCCAGGAAGTGGCCGGCGTGATGGAGCTGGGCATGATCCACCGCGGCGAGCACTCCGAGATCACGACGATCGTCGGCGACACGGTCGACTCCGAGCTGTCGGGCAACATGATCGACATCTGTCCGGTCGGCGCGTTGACGAGCAAGCCGTTCCGCTACAGCGCCCGGACCTGGGAGCTCTCGCGCCGCAAGAGCGTGAGCCCGCACGACAGTGTGGGCAGCAACCTGATCGTGCAGGTCAAGAACCACCAGGTGATGCGTGTCGTTCCGCTCGAGAACGAAGACGTCAACGAATGCTGGATCGCCGACCGCGACCGCTTCTCGTATGAGGCGCTGAATGGAGACGATCGGCTCACCAAGCCCATGATCAAGCAGGGCGGGGCGTGGAAGGAGGCAGACTGGCCGAGCGCACTCGAGTACGTGACCCGCGGGTTGACGCAGATCTCTGCCGAACACGGTGCAAAGAGCATCGGCGCGCTTGCCGCTGCGCACAGCACCGTCGAAGAGCTGCACTTGCTTGCGAAGCTGGTGCGCGGCCTCGGCAGCGAGAACATCGACGTTCGCACGCGCCACGCAGACTTCTCGAACACGGCAGCGGCCGGCAACGCACGCTGGCTCGGCATGCCGATCGCCGGCCTGAACAATCTGCAACGTGTGCTCGTCGTCGGCTCGTTCCTGCGCAAGGACCATCCGCTGCTCGCGCAACGCATCCGCCAGGCTGCGCGCAAGGGTGCGAAGGTGCACAGCATCCACGCCGTGTACGACGATTGGTTGATGGCGATGGCGTCGCAGCAGAGCGTGGCGCCGAGCGCATGGGTTCAGGCGCTGTCCGACGTGGCGGTGGCGATCGGTGCCAGCACCGGTGCGGCTGCGCCGGCGCACGGTACCGCCACCGAGGCCGCGAAGGTGATTGCGGGCTCGCTGCTCAGCGGTGAACGCAAGGCGGTGTTGCTCGGCAATGCCGCCGCTCAGCATCCGCAGGCCGCGATGCTGCTCGCCCTCGCGAACTGGATCGGCGAACAAACCGGCGCCAGCGTCGGCTACCTGAGCGAAGCCGCCAACAGCGTCGGCGCCCAGCTCGTGCGCGCACTGCCCGGCAAAGGCGGCCTGACCGCCTCTCAGATGCTAGGCGCAGCGCCCGGTTCTGCGCTGAAGGCCGCGCTGCTGCTCAACCTCGAACCCGCGCTCGACGCCGCCAATGCTGCGGCAGCTTACGCGGCGCTGAGCGCGGCCGAGATGGTCGTCGTGATGAGCCCCTTCAAGAGCGCAGGCATCGACGTGGCTGACGTGATGCTGCCAGTCGCTCCGTTCACCGAAACGTCCGGTACCTTCGTCAACGCCGAAGGGCGTGTGCAGAGTTTCCACGGTGTCGTGCGCCCGCTCGGCGAGACGCGGCCCGCCTGGAAGGTGCTGCGCGTGTTCGGCAACATGCTCGGGCTGCAAGGCTTCGAATTCGAGACCTCGGAAGACGTGCGCGCCGAAGCGCTCGGCGACGTGGCCTCGATCGCCGGCAGGCTCGACAACCGCGTCTACGGCAACGATGGTGCACCCGCGCCGGCGGCCGTCGCTGCGGGCACGCTCGAGCGTCTCGCCGATGTGCCGATCTACGCGACCGACTCGCTGGTGCGCCGGGCCCCGGCGCTTTTGCAGACCGCCGATGCGCGCGGCCCGGTGGCAAGCCTGCCGGCGTCGCTTTGGACGAGTCTCGCGCTCGCAGCGGGTGACCACGTGCGCGTCGCGCAGGGCAGTGGCCATGTCGTGCTCCCTGCGCGGCTGGACCCCACGCTTGCTGAAAACGTCGTCCGGGTACCGGCTGGGCACGCGTCGACAGCAGCCCTTGGCGCAATGTTCGGCACCTTGACCGTCGCGAAGGCCTGAGATGCTGGACACGATCACCTCATTCGGCAGTTCGACGCTGGGCCCGCTGTGGCCGCTGGTCTGGAACGTGATCAAGATCGTCGCGCTCGTGCTGCCGCTGATGATCTGCGTTGCATACCTGACGCTGTGGGAGCGCAAGGCGATCGGCTGGACGCAGATTCGCCCGGGCCCCAATCGTGTCGGCCCGCTCGGTCTGCTCACGCCGATCGCCGACGCAGTCAAGCTGATCTTCAAGGAGATCATCGTTCCGGCCGCGGCGAACAAGCCGCTGTTCTTCCTCGGCCCGGTCATGACGATCATGCCCGCGCTTGCTGCCTGGGTGATCATTCCGTTCGGCCCCGATGCAGCGCTCGCGAACATCAACGCGGGGTTGCTGTTCCTGATGGCCGTGACCTCTGTCGAGGTCTACGGCGTCATCATCGCTGGCTGGGCATCGAACTCGAAGTACGCGTTCCTCGGCGCATTGCGAGCGTCTGCACAGATGGTCTCGTACGAGATCGCCATGGGCTTCGCCCTCGTCGTCGTGCTGATGGTGGCCGGCAGCCTGAACATGACCGACATCGTGGTCAGCCAAGGCAAGGGCTGGTTCGCTTCGCACGGCGCCACCTTCCTGTCGTGGAATTGGCTGCCGCTGCTTCCGATCTTCGTCGTCTACTTCATCTCGGGTCTCGCCGAAACGAATCGCGCGCCGTTCGACGTCGTCGAGGGCGAATCGGAAATCGTCGCCGGCCACATGATCGAGTACTCGGGCATGGCCTTCGCGATGTTCTTCCTCGCCGAGTACGCGAACATGATTCTCGTGTCGTGCCTGGCAGTCGTGATGTTCCTCGGCGGTTGGCAGGCACCGATCTCGTTCTCGCTCATCGGCATGACCACGCCAGAGTGGATCGTCAAGTCGATGTGGTTCTGGAACTGGTTCTGGCTGTTCGCCAAGACCTTCTGCGCCGTCACGATGTTCCTGTGGGTGCGGGCCACGTTCCCGCGCTTTCGCTACGACCAGATCATGCGTCTGGGCTGGAAGATCTTCATCCCGATCACGCTGGTGTGGCTGGTGGTCATCGGGCTGTGGATCCAGTCGCCCTGGAACATCTGGAACTGACCCCTAGAGAACTGACCATGTCTGCCGTTGCTTCGATCAAAGGCGTTCTTTCGAGCCTGTTTCTCGTCGAGCTCCTCAAGGGCCTGAGGCTGACCGGCCGGCATTTCTTTTCGCCGGCGATCACCGTTCAGTTCCCGGAAGAGAAGACGCCGCTCAGCCCGCGCTTTCGTGGCCTGCATGCGCTGCGCCGCTACGAGAACGGCGAAGAGCGCTGCATCGCCTGCAAGCTATGCGAGGCAGTGTGCCCGGCGCTTGCCATCACGATCGAATCCGATGTTCGCGATGACGGCTCGCGTCGCACCACGCGCTACGACATCGACCTGACCAAGTGCATCTTCTGCGGCTTCTGCGAAGAAAGCTGCCCGGTCGACTCGATCGTCGAGACGCACATCTTCGAATACCACGGCGAAAAGCGCGGCGACCTGTACTTCACGAAGGACATGCTGCTGGCGGTCGGCGACCGCTACGAAAAGGAAATCGCCGCAGCCAAGGAGGCGGACGCGAAATACCGCTGAGCCGCCGCCGGCTCGAACGAGACCGGCGACCCAGCCTTCGCGAACAAGAACATGGACATCAATACCGCGCTCTTCTACATCTTCTCCGGCGTGCTCCTTTTTGCCGCCTTCCGCGTGATCACGGCACGCAGCCCGGTCTATGCCGCGCTGTACCTCGTGCTCGCGTTCTTCAACGCCGCCTGCGTCTGGATGCTGCTGCGCTCGGAGTTCCTCGCGATCGTGCTGGTGCTCGTCTACGTCGGCGCGGTGATGGTGCTGTTCCTGTTCGTCGTGATGATGCTCGACATGGGTGTCGATCAGTTGCGGCAAGGCTTCTGGAATCACTTTCCGGTGGCGGCGCTGGTCGGCGTGATCATCGCGCTCGAGATGGCGGCGGTGCTGATCCCCGGCTTCAATCTCAGGGATGCGCCGGTGGCCGATGCTGCTGCGCTGAAGCTCGGCAACACCAAGATGCTGGGCATCGAGGTCTACACCAAGTACCTGTACCCGCTACAGATTGCTGCCGTGCTGCTGCTGGTCGCGATCATCGCGGCGATTACGCTCACGCTGCGCCGCCGCAAGGACTCGAAGTACCAGAACCCGTCCGAACAGGTCAAGGCGCGCAAGGCCGACCGCGTGCGTGTCGTCAAGCTCGCACCGGTCATCGAGCCGCCGCCGGCTCCGCCGGAACCTGTGCCGGCCGCAGGAGAGAAGAAATGAGCATCGGTCCCGTGACGCTCGGCCACTATCTGTCGCTCGGGGCGATCCTGTTCGCACTGTCGGTGATCGGCATCTTCCTGAACCGCAAGAACCTCATCGTGCTGCTGATGGCGATCGAGCTGATGCTGCTCGCAGTCAACCTGAACTTCGTCGCGTTCTCGCACTACCTCGATCCGGCGCGGTCGGACCCGATGGCCGGGCAGGTGTTCGTGTTTTTCATCCTCACAGTCGCGGCCGCCGAATCGGCGATCGGGCTGGCGATCCTGGTTGTGCTTTTCCGCAACCGCGCGACGATCAATGTCGACGAGCTCGACGCGTTGAAGGGCTGAGGAGACCAACAAGAACATGGCCAGCACCTTGAACCCCACGCTGCTCACGATCGTCCCGCTCGCGCCGCTGGTCGGCGCGGTCGCTGCCGGTCTGTTCGGCAAGACCATCGGCCGGCGCGGCGCGCACTGGATCACCTGCATCGGCGTTGCGATCTCGCTCGTCATCTCGATCCAGACCCTGCTCGCCGTACTCGACGGTGCGCGCTACAACGCCACCGTCTACGAGTGGATGACGCTAGGCGCGCTGAAGATGGAGATCGGCTTTCTCGTCGACGGGCTGACCGCGATGATGATGGTCGTCGTGACCTTCGTCTCGCTGATGGTGCACATCTACACCATCGGCTACATGGAGGAAGACCCGGGCTACCAGCGCTTCTTCGCCTACATCAGCCTCTTCACGTTTTCGATGCTCATGCTCGTGATGAGCAACAACTTCCTGCAGCTGTTCTTCGGCTGGGAAGCGGTGGGCCTCGTGAGTTACCTGCTGATCGGCTTCTGGTACACGCGCCCGACCGCGATCTTCGCAAACCTGAAGGCGTTCCTCGTCAATCGGGTCGGCGACTTCGGTTTCATCCTCGGCATCGGCCTGATCGTTGCCTACGCGGGCACGCTGAACTACGGTGAGGCATTCGCGCGTGGCGCCGACCTCGCCGCACTCAAGTTCCCGCGTTCGGACTGGATGCTGATCACGGTGATCTGCATCTGCCTGTTCATCGGCGCGATGGGCAAGAGCGCACAGTTCCCGCTGCATGTCTGGCTGCCCGACTCGATGGAAGGCCCGACCCCGATCTCGGCGCTGATTCACGCGGCGACCATGGTGACGGCCGGCATCTTCATGGTGGCGCGCATGTCGCCGCTGTTCGAGCTGTCCGATACGGCGCTGTCGTTCGTGATGACGATCGGTGCGATCACCGCGCTGTTCATGGGCTTCCTGGGCATCATCCAGAACGACATCAAGCGGGTCGTCGCGTACTCGACGCTCTCGCAGCTCGGCTACATGACCGTCGCGCTCGGCGCCTCTGCGTACTCGGTCGCCGTGTTCCACCTGATGACGCACGCGTTCTTCAAGGCGCTGCTGTTCCTCGGCGCGGGCTCGGTGATCATCGGCATGCACCATGACCAGGACATCCGCAACATGGGCGGCCTACGCAAATACATGCCGATCACGTGGATCACGTCCTTGCTGGGCTCGCTGGCACTGATCGGCACGCCGCTGTTCGCGGGCTTCTACTCGAAAGACAGCATCATCGAAGCAGTGCACGAGAGCCATCTGTGGGGAGCGGGCTTTGCGTACTTCGCCGTGGCGGCGGGCGTGTTCGTCACTGCGTTCTACTCGTTCCGGATGTACTTCCTCGTCTTTCACGGCGAGGAGCGCTTCCGCCACAAGCCGTTCCCGGGCGAGCACGACCACCCCGACGAGCACGGCCACGTTCATGTGCATGAGCCTCACGAGTCGCCTGCGGTCGTGTGGGTGCCGCTTGTCGCGCTGGCCATCCCGTCGGTCGTGATCGGCTTCATGACGATCGGTCCGATGCTGTTCGGCGACTTCTTCAAGGACTCGATCTACATCGACCTCGAGCGCCACCCGGCGATGGAAGAGCTGAAGAAGGGCTTCCACGGCGCCGGCGCAATGGCCGTGCACGCACTGACGTCGCTGCCGTTCTGGCTTGCGCTCGCCGGCGTTGCCGTCTCGTGGTACTTCTATCTCGTGAAGCCGTCCATCCCGGCGGCGATCGCGCGCACCTTCCGACCGATCGTCACGGTCCTCGAGAACAAGTACTACATGGATTGGATCAACGAGAAGCTGATCGCCCCGGCGGCACGCGGGCTCGGCCGCGGCCTCTGGAAGGGCGGCGATGAAGCCGTGATCGATGGCGCGCTGAACGGCTCTGCCAATGCAGTCGGCGGCGTCGCGGCGCTCGGCCGGCGCCTGCAAAGCGGCTACCTCTATTGGTATGCGCTGGTGATGATCGTCGGCGTCATCGGCTTGATGACCTGGCAGCTGTGGCCGTACCTGTCGACCGGAATCGGCCGCTGAGCGGCGGCACGAACGGCGCACGGAGAACAAGAACATGGGTTTGCTGAAATGAGTTTGCTGAGCTGGGCCATCTGGCTGCCGGTCGTCTCGGGCGGCGCGTTGCTCGCGCTCGGGCGCGAAGAGCATGCGCGCACTGCGCGCTGGCTCGCACTGATCGCATCAGTGGCGAGCCTTGTCGTGACCTTGCCGCTGATCAGCGGCTTCGACAACGGCACCGCAGCGATGCAGTTCCAGGAGAAGATTTCCTGGATCGAGCGATTCAACGTCAACTACCACGTCGGCGTCGATGGCCTCTCGCTCTGGTTCGTGCCGCTGACGGCGTTCATCACGGTCATCGTCGTGATCTCGGCATGGCAAGTCATCACCGATCGCGTCAACCAGTACATGGGCGCGTTCCTGATCCTGTCGGGGCTGATGGTCGGAGTGTTTGCGGCGCTCGACGGGCTTCTGTTCTACGTGTTCTTCGAAGCCACGCTGATCCCGATGTACCTGATCATCGGTGTCTGGGGTGGGCCGCGCCGCATCTACGCGGCCTTCAAGTTCTTCCTGTTCACGCTGGCCGGCTCGCTCCTGATGCTGATCGCGCTGATCTACCTGTACTACAAGTCAGGCGGCAGCTTCGACATCCTGACCTGGCACAAGCTGCCGCTCGGCTCGACCGCGCAGACGCTGTTGTTCTTCGCGTTCTTCCTCGCCTTCGCGGTCAAGGTGCCGATGTGGCCGGTGCATACCTGGTTGCCCGACGCCCACGTCGAGGCGCCGACCGGCGGGTCGGTCGTGCTGGCCGCGATCATGCTGAAGCTCGGTGCGTACGGCTTCCTGCGCTTCTCGCTGCCGATCACTCCCGATGCCAGCCACCAATGGGCGTGGTTCATCGCCGCCATTTCGCTCATCGCCGTGGTCTACATCGGCCTGGTGGCGCTTGTTCAGCAGGACATGAAGAAGCTCGTGGCGTACTCGTCGATCGCCCACATGGGCTTCGTCACGTTCGGCTTCTTCATCTTCAACGAGCTCGGCATGTCCGGCGGCATCGTCCAGATGATCTCGCACGGTTTCGTCTCCGGCGCGATGTTCCTGTGTATCGGCGTGCTCTACGACCGAGTGCACTCGCGTGAAATCTCGGCCTATGGCGGCGTGACCAACACAATGCCGAAGTTCGCCGCGTTCGCAGTGTTGTTTGCGATGGCCAACTGCGGCCTGCCGGGCACCGCTGGTTTCGTCGGCGAGTGGATGGTGATCCTGGGCGCAGTGAAGTTCAACTTCTGGCTCGCCGCCATCGCTGCGACCGCACTGATCTCCGGCGCCGCGTACACGCTCTGGATGGTCAAGCGCGTCTACTTCGGTCCGGTCGCGAACGATCACGTGAAGGAGCTCGCCGACATCAACACGCGCGAGTTCGCGATGCTCGCACTGCTGGCCATCGCGGTCTTGTGGATGGGCCTGTATCCGAAACCATTTACCGACTCGATGCACGTGTCGGTCACCGAACTGCTGAAGCACGTCGCTGTCAGCAAGCTGGGCAGCTGATATGAACTGGTCCGCCGTCTACCCCGACATCGTGCTGCTGGCCATGGCCTGCGTGGTCGCGATGGTCGATCTGTGGGTCACCGATCCGCGCCGCACGCTGACTTACTGGCTCACGCTGCTCTCCATCGCGGTCGTCGGCGTGATGCACCTGCTCGCCTTCAACGGCGGCGCCACGGTGTACGCCGCCCAGCGCATGGTCGTCGCCGACCCGATGGGGCACCTGCTCGGCGTGTTCGCCGCGTTGGCGGTGATCATTTCGCTGGTCTACGCACGGCCCTACGCGGGCGAGCGAGACATGCTCAAGGGCGAGCTCTTCACGCTCAGCATGTTCACGCTGCTGGGCATCGACGTCATGCTGTCGGCGAACAACTTCCTGGTCGTCTACCTCGGCCTGGAGCTGATGTCGTTGAGCCTGTATGCGCTGGTTGCGCTGCGCCGCGACCATGCCGATTCGACCGAAGCGGCGATGAAGTACTTCGTGCTGGGCGCGCTTGCGAGCGGCTTCCTGCTCTACGGCCTGTCCATGATGTATGGCGCGACCGGATCGCTCGAGATCAGCGAAGTGTTCAAGGCGATCGGCACCGGCCAGATCAACAAGTCGGTGCTCGTGTTCGGTGTCGTGTTCGTGGTCGCCGGTCTCGGCTTCAAGCTCGGTGCCGTACCGTTCCACATGTGGGTGCCCGACGTCTACCAGGGAGCTCCGACTGCGATCACGCTCCTGATCGGCGGCGCACCGAAGCTGGCGGCATTCGCGATCACGATCCGGTTGCTCGTGGAAGGCATGTCGGGCCTGGGCGGCGAGTGGCAGCAGATGCTGATCGTGCTGTCGGTCGGTTCGATGCTGCTCGGCAACATCGTCGCAATCGCGCAGAGCAACCTCAAGCGCATGCTCGCGTACTCGTCGATCGCACAGATGGGCTTCATGCTGCTCGGGCTCACGCCGACCGTCGTCAACGTCAACACGCTCTCGGCAGCGAACGGCTACAGCTCGTCGATGTTCTACATCACGACCTACGTGCTCACCACGCTCGGCAGCTTCGGCATCGTGATGCTGCTGTCGCGCCAGGGTTTCGAGTCGGAGCAGATCGACGACCTCAAGGGCCTCGCCAAGCGCAGCCCGTGGTTCGCCGGGATGATGGCGATCTTGATGCTCTCGCTCGCCGGGCTGCCGCCGACAGTTGGGTTCTACGCGAAGCTCGCGGTGCTGCAGGCGGTGGTTTCGACCAACCTGGCCGGCTACATCTGGCTGGCGGTCGCGGCGGTGGTGCTGTCGTTGATCGGCGCGTACTACTACCTGCGCGTCATCAAGGTGATGTACTTCGACGAGCCGACCGACACACGGCCGATCGTCAGTACGGGTGACGTGCGCACCGTGCTCTCGATCAACGCGGCCGCCGTGCTGGTGCTGGGCGTGATGCCCGGTGGCTTGATGACGCTGTGCCGCGACGCGATCGTCAAGGCACTGACGACCTGACCAGGTCGCGGAGCTGAATGGGTTCCTCGGCCGCTGTCTGGCTCGTCCTGCTGGTTGCGCTGATCGCCGCGAACCTGCCGTTTGCGAACGAGCGGCTCTTCGTCATCGGGCCCAAGCGCGAGCCCAAGGCGCTGGGCTGGCGTGCGCTCGAGTTGCTGGTGCTGTGGGGGTTGACGGTTGCGCTCGGCTTCGGCCTCGAGGGGCGGCTCGGTCAGGTTCAACCGCAGGGCTGGGAGTTCTACGCGTCGTTCGGCTTCTTCTTCCTGACGCTCGCGTTTCCCGGCTTTGTCTGGCGCTATCTGAGGCGGCATCACCCATGACTCGCAAGCGGCACTCCGGGCTGCCGATCCCGGCGCCCAGCGAGATCGAATCGTTCACCGAGGGCGAGGGCCATCTGCGCGAGCAGACCCTGCAGACCACGCAGGTCTACCGCGGGCACTTCCTCGACGTGCGCAGCGACCGCGTGCAACTGCCCGACGGCGCCACGGCAGGCCGCGAGTACATCGTGCACCCCGGTGCGGTGATGGTCGTGCCGCTTCTGGACGACGGCCGCGTCGTGATCGAACGCCAGTGGCGCTATCCGCTGGCCCGCGTGATGATCGAATTTCCGGCCGGCAAGCTCGATGCCGGCGAGATGCCGCTGGCCTGCGCGGTGCGCGAATTGATCGAAGAGACCGGCTACCGCGCTGCCGAGTGGGCACGGGCCGGCATCCTGCACAACGCTATCGCCTACTCGAACGAAGGCATCGAAGTCTGGTTCGCGCGCGGCCTGACGCCCGGTGCTCGAGCACTCGATGCCGGGGAATTCCTCGAGGTCGACTCGGCCAGCCAGTCCGAGCTGGAAGATCTCGCGATGCACGGCGAGCTGACAGATGCCAAGACGCTCATCGGCCTGCTTTGGTTGCAGAATTGGCGCGCCGGTCGCTGGGCTTTGCAATGGACCCGGCAAGAGGAGCTGGGTGTACCCATAATCCGCCCATGAAGGTGCTGAACCTGCGCTGCGGCAACGACCATCGCTTCGAGGGATGGTTCGCGTCGGACGACGATTTCGCGTCGCAGGGTGAGCGCGGCCTGATGGCTTGTCCGATCTGCAGCGACCAGGCGATCACACGTCTGCCGAGTGCTCCGCGCGTGAACCTGCTCGGGCGTGGCGACGATGGCAGACAGCCGGCTGCGGCCGAGCCGTCCGTGCCGTCGCAACCCGAGACGAATCAGGCGATCTGGCTGCGCGCGGTGCGCGAGATGATCGCCAGCACCGAAGACGTGGGCGAGCGCTTCGTCGAAGAGGCTCGCCGCATCCACTACGGCGAAGCCGAGCAGCGCGGCATCCGGGGCCGCGCTTCACGCGAAGATGCCGAGTCGCTGCGCGACGAAGGCATCGAGGTCTTGTCGCTGCCCTTGCCGGAAGCGGTCAAAGGACCGCTTCAGTAACTGCTTACCAGCCCGACAGGCGCCCAAGGCGCGTGTCTTCGCTCGGCGCTGGGCTGGGCGCCAGCACGATCAGGCTCGCATCATCCAGCGCGCTCACCAGCGTGTCGCCGCCACGATCGACCGTGAAGCCTTCTCCGGCGTCGATGAAGATGTCGCGCAGGTCGTTGTCCATCGTGATCCACAGGCCGCCATGAACTGATTCGATGCGCTGGCCACGCCCGTTGTGCAGACGCAGGATTTCGCCCTTGCGCAGGTGGGTGGCTGCGGGGGTCATGTCGCGGGTGTTCATCGAGTGCTCCTTTTGCATGAACTCGGCGCATGCTGCACCTTGTTCGCTATCCCAGGCATTTGCTTGGTGTGAGTGCAGTTTCGGCTACATTGATCGCATGCTCAAACGGTATTCCAGAATGCTTTGCATGCAAAACAGGAATGTCAAAGCGCAAGTGCCGGAGCAGGGAGTACTCAGCAGGAGACCTCGACGATGCGTCACTACGACCTCCCACCGCTCGCCCAACTCGAAGCCTTCGAGGCCTCGGCGCGACACCTCAGCTTCACGAAGGCCGCCGACGAGCTCGCGCTCACCCAGTCGGCCGTCAGCCGCCAGATCGCCGCGCTCGAGGAGCACTACGCGCTGCCGCTCTTCCGCCGCCTGCACCGTGCGCTGCGCCTGACGGACGACGGCCAGCGCCTGTACCGCGCCGTCGCCGAGGTGCTCTCGCAACTGCACGACGTGAGCGCCGAGCTGAAGCGCGAACGCGGCGTGAAGGCGGTCGTCGTGACGACGACACCGGGATTCGCCGGCCTCTGGCTGATCCCTCGGCTGCCGGGCTTCACGGCGAAGCGGCCCGACGTCGACGTCCGCATCTCGGCGGCCTACGACCTCGTCAATCTGAACCGCGATGGCGTTGACCTCGCGATCCGCTACACCGACGCCGAGCGCGCCGGCGCTTCCGCCCAGCGCCTGTTCGGTGAGGTCGTGTTCCCGGTCTGCAGCCCGAAGCTGGCACGCGACCCGGCCCGGCCGCTGAAGCTGCCGAAAGACCTGCATGCGCACACACTGCTGCAGCAGGAGTCCGACGGCATGGATCAGTTGCAGAACTGGGGCATGTGGCTGCGCGCAATGAAGCTCGAGGGGCTGAAGCCTGCGAGCACCTTGCACTTCTCGATGTACGACCAGCTGATCCAGGCCGCGGTCAACGGGCAGGGTGTTGCGCTCGGGCGCAGTCCGCTGATCGACGAGCTGCTGCGCCAGCGCAAGCTGGTCGCGCCGTTCGAGACATCGCTCGCTTCACCGCGCAGCTACTACCTGCTGCAGTCGAGCGCGGCGGCTCGCAAGGCCGAGGTGCTGGAGTTCGTGGTGTGGCTGCGGGAGGAGATCGAGCGCGAGGTCGCGCCCGCGGCGAACGCGGCCGTCCCGGCCGGCGCTACAGCACGCGGCCCGGGTTCAAGAGCCCGCGCGGGTCGAGTGCCGACTTGATCGAGCGCATCAGTGCAAGTGCCACCGGCGATTTGCGCTGAGCGAGCTCGTCGCGCTTGAGCGCGCCGATGCCGTGCTCGGCCGAGATCGATCCGCCGAACGGCACGAGCGCGTCATAGACGAGCGTGTTGACTGAGTGCTCGTGGTCGACGAGAAAGCGCGCGGCGTCACTGTCGGCCGGCGCCTGCACGTTGTAGTGCAGATTGCCGTCGCCGAGGTGGCCGAAATCGACGAGCCGAACGCCGGGGAAGCTGCGCAGCAGCGCAGCGTCGGTCTCGGCGACGAAGCGCGGGATCGCAGAGACCGGCAGCGCAATGTCGTGCTTGATGTTCGGACCCTCCACGCTTTGCGCAAGCGGAATCGACTCGCGCAGATGCCACATCGCGTGCGACTGCTCCAGGCTGGAAGCGACTGCCGCATCGCTGATGAGCCCACGCTCCAACGCCGTTTCGAGCAGCGCCTCGAACAGGGCCTGCGCATGCGATTCGGCTTCGCTGTCCGACTGTTCGAGCAGCACGGTCCAAGGCGCAGGCGGCAGCGGTTGCGGCAACTGCGCAAAGTGCTTGCGCACCAGGCCGAGCGCGTACTCGCCCATCACCTCGAAGCCGGTGAGTCCCGCTCCAAGGCGCTCGCGGGCGAGCTGCAGCAGTTCGACCGCGGCATCGAGTGTCGGCAGCGCGGCCAGTGCGGTCGTCACCGCGACCGGTTGCGGAAACAGCTTTAAGGTTGCCGCAGTGATGATGCCCAGCGTGCCTTCGCTGCCGACGAACAGGTCACGCAGGTCGTAGCCCGTGTTGTCCTTGCGCAGCCCTGTCAGGCCGTTCCAGACTTCGCCGGCTGCGGTCACCACTTCGATGCCCAGACACAGCTCGCGCGCATTGCCGAATCGCAGCACCTGCGTGCCGCCGGCGTTCGTCGCGAGATTGCCGCCGATCGTGCAGCTGCCTTCAGCCGCGAGGCTGAGCGGGAACAGCAGGCCGGCGTTCGCGGCGGCTTCCTGCACCGACTGCAGCACGCAACCGGCCTCGACCGTCATCGTCAGGTTGGCGGCGTCGATCGTGCGAATCTTGTTCAGCCGCGTCAGGTTCAACAGCAGCTGCGAGCCGCTGGCATCGGGCACCGACGCGCCGACCAGGCCCGTGTTGCCGCCCTGGGTCACGATCGCGAGGCCGTGTTCGTTGCACAGCTTCACGACCGCGGCGACTTCGGCCGTCGTGCCCGGCCGAACCACCGCGAATGCCCGGCCGCGATAGCGCTTGCGCCAATCGATCTCATAGGCGCTCAGGTCGCCGTCCGCCAGCACGTTGCCGGCGCCGACGATGGCATGCAGTCCGTCGATGGGCGTCATGGTGCGCTCGCCGCCTTGGCGCTGCGCAGCCGCCAGCGCACGTGCGCCGCGCATGCGCCAAACAGCAACAGGCATAGCACGACCTCGATCGTCGCGAGCAGTGCGCCGGTGCCATGCTCACTGGTCGCGCGCACCACGCCCTCGGCGAAGTAGAGCCACACCAGCAGGCTCAGCCAGCGGTAGGTGTACATGCGGTTCTTCAGCAGCCCGGGCAGCGGCAGCAGCAACGGCAGCACTTTCAAGGCGAGCGTCCCGCGCCCGGTGGGTGCGAGCCACAGTTCCCAGGCCAGCCCCAGCGCGATCAGCGCGACGACGCAGCTCACGGCCACGCCACGGGTCCACAACACGGAAGAGGGCGGTTTGCCCTGAGACGGATTCATCGCTGGCTATGATGCCAGCAATGACCAAGTACTCCTCGCTCAGCGCACGCGCGCTGTTGGGCGAACACCTTCCGGGCCTGCTGCAGACGCTGCAGACCTGGCCCTGGCTCGACACGATCAAGACCTTGCGGATCCGGTTTCGCGAAGACCGCCTCGGCCTGACCGCCAGCAGCCTGACCTTCACGACCCTGATCTCGCTCGTGCCCTTGCTGACCGTGATGCTCGCGGTCTTCTCGGCATTCCCGATGTTCGCGAGCTTCCAGGATTCGCTGCAGAGGTACTTCCTGCAGACGCTCGTTCCCGACTCGATCGCGAAGCCCGTGCTCGCGGCGCTGACGCAGTTCGCAAGCAAGGCCAACCGGCTCGGTGCGGTCGGCCTGCTGCTGCTCGGCATGACCGCGCTGGCGCTGATGCTCACGATAGACCGCACCCTGAACGCGATCTGGCGGGTGCGCATACCGCGGCCGATCGCGCAGCGCGTGCTCGTCTACTGGGGCGCGGCAACGCTCGGCCCGCTCGTGCTCGGGATCAGCCTGAGCCTGACTTCCTACGCGATCTCGGCCTCCAAGGGCATCGTCGGCGTGCTGCCGGGCGGCGTGAGCGTGCTGCTGGGGTTGATCGAGTTCGGCCTGCTCGCCGCCGGTCTCGCGAGCCTGTTCCACTACGTTCCGAACACGCACGTGCGCTGGCGCCATGCGCTGGCCGGCGGTGTGTTCGCGGCGATCGGGTTCGAGGTCGCGAAGCGGCTGCTCGGCTGGTATCTCGCGCAGGTGCCGACCTATTCTGTGCTCTACGGTGCGTTCGCGACCGTGCCGATCTTCCTGATCTGGCTCTACCTCGGCTGGGTGATCGTGTTGCTCGGCGCGGTGATCGCCGCTTATGCGCCGAGCCTGAAGAGCCGGGTCAGACGCTGGCCGGACGCGCCGGGCTCGCGCCTGCAGCTTGCCGTCGCGGTGCTGCGCGAGCTCGAGCGGGCACGCCGCGCCGAACCGCGTGGGCTTGGCGTCGGCGAGCTGTCCGAAGCACTGCAGGCTGATCCGCTGCAGACAGAGCCGGTACTCGACACCTTGGTCGCGTTCGACTGGATCGGCCGGCTCGACGAAGGCGCAGACCCGCGCTTCGTCCTGATCTGCGAGCCGCAGACCACTCTCGCACAGCCCTTGCTCGCGGCAATGCTGCTCGAACCCTCGCCGCTCTCGCGAGGCTTGTGGAAGCGCGCCGGGTTCGACAGCGTCACGCTGCAGCAGCTGATCGACGATTGATCAACCGTCGAACGGCGCGCTCACTCAACGCGTGGTTTCGAAGGTCGGCATGCCGCAGTGCTGCGCGCAGTTCTTGCCGCGCCGCTTGGCGGCGTACATCGCGTCGTCGGCGAGCTGCAGAAGCTGCAGCGGATGGCGCGCGTCTCCCGGTGCCAGTGCGTACCCGATGCTCGCGCTGACGAGGTCTGCGGGCGCCCCCTGGATCTGCCCGCTCGCCGAAAGCGCGCGCACTGCGGCGAGCATGTGCAACGCGAGCGCGTGTGCCCCTTCCGCGTCGCGCACCGAGGCGAGCACGAGAAACTCGTCCCCTCCGAAGCGACCGACGGCGTCTTCGGCGCGCACCGACATCTGCAGCGCCGTGCCGACCGCCACCAGCAGAGCGTCTCCCTCGCGGTGGCCGAAGCGATCGTTGACAGTCTTGAACCCATCGAGGTCGACGAAGAACAGCGCGATGGGTGTGTGCGCGGCGTCTGCGAGCGCTGCCTCGATGCGATCCATCATCGTGCGCCGGCTCAGCACGTCGGTCAGCGCGTCGTGTTCGGCGCGGCGCTTGAGCTTTTCCTGCGTCACGGTCAGCTCGTGCACGTCGATCGTCACGGTGTACAGGCCGATGACCTCGCCGTTCGCGTCGAAATCGGGCACATAGCTCGTGCGCATCCAGCGCGGCCCTTGCGGCAGCGAGTTGACGAGCCGCGTGTACTGCACGGTCTTGCCCTGCAGCGCACGCTGGAAGTAAGGCTCATGCTCGGCCCAGCGCTTGGCGCCACGCACCATGCCGATGTGGCGGCCAATCAGGTTCTCCGCCGTCTCGCCCGTGGCTTCGGTATAGGACTTGTTGACGAAGCGCAGCGCGAAATCGCGGTCGACGTAGGTCAGCGGGTACGGAATGTTCTCGGCGAAGCGATCGAGCCGCCGGCGCGCCGCGTGCAGCGCCTCCTGCGCCAGGATGTCGTCATGGATGTCGAAGGCGATCGTGAAGACGGCCTCGACGCTGCCGTCCGGGGCGATGTCAGGGAACACCTGCATGCGCGCCCAGCGGCCGCTGAACTTTCCGTGCTGCAGCTGGCGCTGGTAGGTGACCGTGCGCCCTGCGAATGCTGCCTCGAACGCCGGCTTCGCAGCCGCCCAGGCCGTCGGGCCGTACAGCGCTTCCAGCGTGTTCCCGAGCAGTTGTTCGCGCGAGCGCCCGGCCCAGGCGATGTAAGGCTCGTTGCAGAAGAGCAGTCGGGCGTCGCGGTCCCAGCGCCCGATCGGCAGGTCGATTGCGTCGACCAGCCGTTCGATATGCGGAACCCGATCGTCGAGTGCGCTGGCCATGGTGGAGACGATGGTAGCGTCCGGGCAAGACGCCCGCGTTGCCGCAAACCACGCTCAGAAGCGAATTTTTCCCGTCCAGATGTCCTTGTACATCACCCAGTCGCCCATGAAGCTGTAAAGCGGGCGCTTGAACGATGCGGGCTTGTTCTTCTCGAAGCCGAAGTGGCCGACCCAGGCGAAGCCGTAGCCGCACAGCAGTCCGACCAGGATGAACGCCCAGTTGCCGCTCAGCAGCGCCGCTGCGAGGCAGGCGAGCGCAAGCGACGAGCCGACGAAGTGCAGCCGCCGGCAGGTGCGGTTGCTGTGCTCGCCAAGGTAGAAGGGATAGAACTCGGCAAAGCTCGCGAACGCCTTGACCTTGCTGGTCGCGGCATCGCCTGTCGATTGGCTCATCGTCGCTCCTTTCGCCGTCTCAGCCGAGCGCACTCCGCAAGGCGGCGAGCACGGCATCGGGTGCCTCAGACATCATCATGTGCCCCGCGTCTACCGTCTGCACCTGAGTCTGAACCTGGGCGTTCAGGGCGCTGACGATCGTAGCGGTCTGCTTCGGGTTCGTCATCTGGTCGCGCGCGCCTAGCAGCACGCTTGCAGGGCAGCGCACCTTGGCTGCCGCATCCAGGCCGCCCGCATATCGGTCGCAGATGCCGAAGTCGTGGTGGAAGAGGTTCAACTCGCGCTGCCCGGCCTGGACGCGCCGCATCAGCGCGCGGTTCGAGCCGTGAAGCCAGCTGCCGGGGCCGGGGTACGAAGGCTTGGACGCAGTGCTGGCGTGCGAGAACGTGTTGACCATGTCGATCGCCTTCAGCGGATCGCGCTGCGAGGTCTGCATCAAGACATCGGACACCTTCATCGGCACCGCTGTGCCCAGCATGACGAGGCGCTCGACGCGCTGCGGCGCGCGGCTGGTGGCTTCCAGCGCGATCAGCGAGCCCATGCTGTGCCCCACGAGCGCGGCGCTGCGAACGCCCGCGGCATCGAGCAGTGCGAGCACCCAGTCGGCCAGAGTTTCGACGTCGGCAAGCGGCGGCCCCTCGCTTCGGCCGTGGCCCGGCTGATCGAGCGCGAGCACCGCACGACCGTGGTGTGCAAACCAGCGCGCGAGCAGGGTCCAGACACTGTGGTCGTTCAGCGCGCCGTGGATGAAGACGACGCAGGGCAAGGCAGCGTCGAACGTCTTGCCTCCGCTGTAGCAATAGACCTTGCGGCCGCCGACTGTCAGCTCCATCAGCGGCTCCCGGCCTTCTCGGCGACTTTCAGCGCGCGCTTCAGGTCGTCGATCAGGTCGTCGGCTTCTTCGAGGCCGATCGACAAGCGGATGGTCCCGGGCGTGATGCCGGCCTGCGCGAGCGCGGTGTCGTCCATCCGGAAATGCGTGGTCGACGCGGGATGGATCACGAGCGAACGGCAGTCGCCGACGTTTGCGAGGTGCGAGAAGATCTTCAGCGCCTCGATGAAAGCCTTGCCCTGCTCGCGCGTGCCGCGCAGATCGAAGCTGAACACCGAGCCGCAGCCGCGCGGCAGCAGCCGCTTGGCGAGCGCGTGGCTGGGGTGAGTCTCGAGTTCCGGGTAGCCGATGCTCGCCACCATCGGCTGCCCGGCGAGGAACTCGACCACCTTGCGCGTGTTTTCCACGTGGCGGGCCATCCGCAGCGGCAGCGTCTCGATGCCCTGCAGGATCAGCCACGCGGTATGCGGGCTCATGCACGCGCCGAAATCACGCAATCCCTCGCGGCGCGCCCGCAGCAGGAACGCGCCGACGGTGCTCTCCTCGCTGAACACCATGCCATGAAAGCCTTCGTACGGCGCAGCCAGCTCGGCGAAGCGGCCCGACTGTGCATGCGCCGCGTTCCAGTCGAAGGCGCCGCTGTCGACCAGCACGCCGCCGATCACGGTGCCATGGCCGGAGAGGAATTTCGTCGCCGAGTGGAAGACCAAGTCCGCGCCGTGATCGAAGGGCTTCATCAGCCACGGCGTCGTGAAGGTCGAGTCGACCAGCAGCGGCAGATGGTGCTCATGCGCGATTGCGGCGACGGTCGGGATGTCGAGCACGTCGAGGCCAGGGTTGCCGAGCGTCTCGCCGAACAGCAGCTTCGTGTTCGGGCGGATCGCGCAACGCCAATCGTCGATGTCTCCCGGCTTCACGAAGGTGGTCTCGATGCCGAAGCGCGCGAGCGTGTAGTGCAGCAGGTTGTGCGAGCCGCCGTACAGCGCACTCGAGCTCACGATGTGCGAGCCGGCACCGGCGAGCGTCGCGATCGCCAGATGAAGTGCCGCCTGGCCGCTGGCCGTCGCGATCGCGCCTGCGCCGCCCTCGAGCGCGGCGACGCGCTCTTCGAGCACCGCGTTGGTCGGGTTCGATATCCGGCTGTAGACGTGGCCCGAGCGCTCCATGTTGAAGAGCGACGCCGCGTGCTCGCTGTTCTCGAACACGAACGAGGTGCTGAGGTGGATCGGCACCGCGCGTGCGCCGGTCGCGGGGTCGGGTGCGGCGCCTGCGTGCAGCGCGAGCGTGTCGAAGCCGGGGTCGGATGCGCCGGGCATGGGGTCGGTCTCCAGATCTGCAGAAGAAGCGAAGGCGTGCCGCGGGATTCCTGGGGTGATGCCGCGTGGTGCCGCGTGGCATTGTGGGCTATATTGGTTCGAGGGCCACCCTGCAGCCCAAGGAGAGGACCATGAAAGTCAGCGACATCCTGCGCGTCAAGGGCGGCACGTTGTTCACGGTGTCACCCGACCAGCCGCTGGCCGAGGCGGTCACCACGATGTCTGAGCGCGACATCGGCTCGCTCGTCGTCATGGACCATGGCGAGCTGACCGGCATGCTGACCTTCCGCGAAGTGATCCAGGCGATCGTCCGCAACAACGGTACGCTCGGCACGACCCTCGTACGCACGGTGATGGACGACCACCCGCTGACCTGCACGCCCGAGACCGAGATCGACGAAGTGCGCCGCATGATGCTCGGCCGCCACGCGCGCTACATGCCGGTGATGAGCCAGCGCACGCTGATGGGCGTGATCTCGTTCTACGACGTCGCCAAGGCGGTTGTCGATGGGCAGGATTTCGAGAATCGGATGCTGAAGGCCTACATCCGCGACTGGCCCGTCGAGAACGAGCCGCGCGACGAGCAGACCTCGACCTGAGCCGTAGAATTCGCCTCATCCCTGCCACCGCCTCCGGGCGGTGGCGTCGTTTTGGAAACCCAGTTTCGTATCCCCACCAATGTCCGGCAGCACCTTCGGCCACCTGTTTTGCGTCACGAACTTCGGCGAAAGCCATGGTCCGGCGATCGGCTGCGTCGTTGACGGCTGCCCGCCCGGCATGGAGCTGTCGGAGGCCGACATCCAGCCCGAGCTCGACCGGCGCCGCCCAGGTACCTCGCGCCACGTCACGCAACGCAACGAGCCCGATACGGTGGAGATCCTCTCGGGCGTGTTCGAGGGCAAGACCACCGGCACGCCGATCTGCCTGCTGATCCGCAACACCGACCAGCGCAGCAAGGACTACGGGAACCTGCTCAACACCTTTCGCCCCGGCCACGCCGACTACACCTATCTGCACAAATACGGCCTGCGCGACCCGCGCGGCGGCGGCCGGGCCTCGGCGCGGTTGACGGCGCCGATGGTCGGTGCCGGCGCCATCGCGCGCAAATGGCTGAAGCTGCAGTACGGCACGAGCTTCGTCGGGCACATGAGCCAGATCGGCGAGATCGAGATTCCGTTCGAGTCGTTCGAGCACATCCCGAACAACCCGTTCT
>Ga0075366_10000349_pt1 | contig 21129 bp, 17 predicted proteins | sample EndMethybrTD3031_FD_72351 | JGI IMG/M metagenome (GOLD analysis project Ga0075366, IMG submission 72351) | Populus endosphere microbial communities from Tennessee, USA - Endosphere MetaG P. TD hybrid TD303-1 | ecosystem: Host-associated > Plants > Roots > Endosphere | place: USA: Tennessee...
GTTAAACTGCCCTACACCAAAACGTGTTGAGGCCAGATTAGTTGTACCGCTGGCTACATTTATTACAAAGTAGTAGTTGGTACTATCGCGCTTGCCGAATATGTAATTAACAGCCGGTGCATTGTTAATAGCCGCCGGGTGCATTGCTGTCATTGTGTCTATTTGTTTTGGCACAGGCTGCGCGGCGATATCCCTTGAAGTATCCGGCATTTGATGTTGCGGTAAAGGGATCTGGCCTACAGCAAGTTGTTTTGGCAGCTGAATCCCCGGCTGTTGAATTTGTGGTGCCGACGTCTTAGCGCCCGCTATTACGCGCGTATCCCGTTCGGGCAGGCGCTCCTGGGGAGTTACATTTTGTGCCGATGGGGTATATGGCGGGCGATATTCCGTTTGTTTTTGATATGCTACCGGTGGGGTAAAAGGGATTTCGTTAGGATCATCATTAAATAATACCACCGGACGCGCAGCTATTTCGGCCTTGTTTGAATCGATATAGGCCAGGTGTTGGTTGACCAGTGGAGCGATGAGCTTATCCTGCGGATATTTTGCGGCGATTAACTGCAGATCGGCCTGAAATGGGGGCAGCTTTTCCATATGCCCGGCAGCAATAGCTTTCAGATAGTATAACTGCGCTGCATACCGGTTGTCAGGGTATTTGTTAAGCAAATCATTGGCTTTCTCAATCACTTTTGCGTATTGCTTTTGAGCATACTGATCGTACACTTCGTTATAAAAGCCGTTAAATACAGCATCTACATCTGCCAGCTTGCGAGCATAATCCGGATCGAGAATAACTTTAGCAAATACACTTTCGGGATACTCTTTAAGCAGCCTGTTTTTGTAATCATTTGACTTTGCAGCGTCTATATCGGCATAAAGCCTATACAGGTTGTAATAAATGGAAGGCTTATCGTTGCTTTGAGGGAAACGTGTAAGCAAAGTTTCGTAAGTGGCAATGGCTTCCCTTTTATCTTCCAATACATCACGATAAAAATTGGCCATTTCAAAATAAGCGTTGTAGATCTTGAAATTGGATTGCTGCAAAAGGGCAGGGGTGAGAGGCAGGTTTTTAACCAAGTCCTGCCTGAAAGTACCGGCCGATACATTTGTGCTATTGTACGCTACGTTACCAACCGGAGCATCCGGATCATTAACCTGTGAGCCAATGCCGGTATTGGCTGTAGGAATACCAGTATTTGAACGCCGGCTGCGGCGCCAGTTATCTTCAAGCTTTCGGTTGCCCCATAAACGCTTAAAGTCGTTATAGCCCTGGCTTACGGCGCTGTTGTTGTAAAAGTAAAATGTACTACCGCTGTTTTTATTGGAGGAAGGTGAATTACTGTTCCTGTCGAAGGTATTTGGCATAGTGCCGTTATTGACATTGGCAGTGGCACCGGTGGCTTCCAAAGCGGCCTGTTGCTGCTGGCGTGTTTTACGGGCTACCATTTCATCTATACGGGCATCGCGGGTTTTATCATCCAAAGCGGCAAGCATTTGCAGGGTATCCTCGCGCGAGATGGTTTCGAGCAGGCGGGTAAGGATCTGCAGGTTATCGGCCTTTTTGCGGATGATCCGGTATCCCGGGTAATTTATCGACAGGTTATTGAGCGTACTGTCATAATAAAGCCTGGCACTTACGTAATCGGCCTTGTTTTTAAAGTTGATATCGGCAATGCGCAGGTATGAAAGCCCTTTTTGATTTTGATTTTTGGTGCTTACCCTTACCGACTTCTTATAGCTTTTCAGGGCGTTGTCGATTTCGCCGGCTTTAAACTGCTGTTCACCAATCTGGTAATAGATCTGGTCGTAAAAATCAGCGTTGTCTTCATTCTTAAGCAGAGCGCGTAACAGATCGATCTTACTGGCCTTAACACCGTTTTGATTGTCGCGGATGCGGATTCGGTTAAGGTTAGCATTAAAAGCCATTTCAAAACTGGCGTTGCTTTTAACTATGTGGGTATAGCTTTCATAGGCATCGGCCGGCTTGAGGTTGAGTTCCTGTAATTGGCCCAGGATAAATATCCAGCGGAGTTTGAGATTGCTGACATAACTGTATTTAATGGCCAGTTTAGCCATCTCTTCGGCTTCGGCATAGTTTTGGGTTAAGATATCATATTGCAGCTTGGTGGCGTAAACATCAGCAGTAATATTTTTTTTAGGGTTGATATCCTGTATGGCCGAATCAATTACCAGTTTAGCTAAAGGTAACTGGTTAAGGTACATAAGCCCGCGGGCTTTCCATACCAAAGCCTCCTGTTTTAAATTAGCTTGCTTGCCGAACGAACGGGTTACGTAGTTGAAGTATTCTACCGCATCAAAATAATTAGCTTCTAAATATCTTGCTTTTCCCAACACCAAATAGGCATCACCTAAATAATGGCTCTGCTCTTTAATGCTGATGATCTTGTTGGCTTTTACAATAGCTTCTTCCAGGTCCTTATCAGGTGTACCTGTTTGTACGGTGGTATCGGGATATACATTTAATAGCTCGCTATAAGCATCGGGAAAGGATGCTGCATAGCTTTCCTGCTTGAGCCTTAAAATTTCGTTAGCATTAAATAATATGTTGTAGTGGGCAGTGAGGTTTTGCACGGTGCGGTTAAACCCGCTTTGTTTTTCAAGCGAGCAACCGGCCGCTATCAATACAACTGCAAACAGAAAAAAAATGCTGGTGTTTGGTTTATAGGATGATGATAATCGCTTCAATGCTATATGGTAGTTAAAAAAGCATTGCTAAAATACTAAAGATTATGCAATAGGTTTAATAAATTTGCGCATGTCCGAAAATGAACAAAATAACGAAGATGAGGTAGGCAAGCCTTTAAGCGCTTATGCTAAATACAGCAGCATCGGTTTTCAGATGGTGGTTATCATCGGCATTTTTACATTTGCCGGTTATAAAATTGATGAAGCCGGCAAACATCATGTAAAATGGGCGACTGCCATACTTGCCCTTATCGGGGTATTCATTGCTTTGTTTATCGTTATCAGATCTGTTAAAAATTGAAACTGCGCACTGTTATTTTATCATTCCTGCTGTTTGCGGTTATCATGGCTGTGCCGCCATTACTGTTAAGCAAATCAACCCATGCCGCCTGGCTCGATCCTCATTTCTGGATGATATATGCTTTTGTAACCGGGCTCACATTTATCACCATTGTTTCCATATTGATGGTAACCAAAATTAACAAGGAAATATATGCTCAAACCTTCCTTGGGGCAACCATGATCAAGCTTTTGACCTGCATGTTTTTTTGCCTGTTTTTTTTAGTTAAAATCAAAGTAAATGGGGTGATATTTGTTGCTAATTTTTTTTACGTATATTTCTTTAACCTCGCCTTTGAAATTTACGGTTTGTTACGTACCTTGCGCAACCAAAAATTAAAGTAAAAATCTCTCTGCTAATGGATTTTAGCCATATTTTGAACTCAAAAAAAATTACCTTAAGCATCATTTTAGGCGTTTTTTCGCTATTTGTAACGTTAAATGCTAACGCTGTACAAGAAAAAAATGAGTCATCAACAACTGTTGAAAGTAAAGAAAAGGAAAAATTTGACCCTAATGAAGCCATTCTTGAACACATTGCCGATTCGCACTATTTTCACATAGGTGGTAAGGTTGCTATTGGTTTGCCTGTTATACTTTATACAGACGGCGGACTGGAAGTATTTTCGGCTTCTGAATTCGAGCATGGTGAGAAAGCCCACCAGGGTAAATACCACAATTATGCTTTAATTAAAGACAAAATTAAAGTTGTTGGCGCCGATGGTACAACCGTTGATGAAATCGCAAAGATTTTTGATTTGTCAATTACCCGCAACGTGTTTTCCATGTGGATGTCGGTAATATTGCTGATCATCATATTTGTTAGCGTTGCCGCTTCATATAAAAAGCGTGTAGGTAAAGCACCTAAAGGTTTACAGTCATTGCTGGAGCCGCTTATCCTGTTTATCCGCGATGAGGTTGCGTTGCCAAACATTGGTTACAAATACGCCAAGTTTATGCCGTTGCTGTTAACCATGTTCTTCTTTATCCTGATCAATAACCTGATTGGTATGGTGCCGTTTTTTCCCGGAGGTTCAAACCTTACCGGTAATATAGCGGTAACCATGGTGCTTGCTGTTATTACCCTTATCGTAGTTAATTTTAATGGTAACAAATACTATTGGAAACACATTTTTGCACCTGACGTTCCGTTTTGGCTTTACCCTATCATGTGGATAGTTGAGCTTGCCGGTATCATTTCAAAGCCTTTTGCGTTAATGGTGCGTTTGTTCGCAAACATCATGGCGGGCCACGTTATCGTATTGGCATTGATTTCATTAATCTTTATATTCCAGACACTTTGGGTATCGCCGGTATCAATAGCTTTCGCTTTGTTTATCGATGTGCTTGAGTTGCTGGTAGCTTTCTTACAGGCCTTCATCTTTACAATGCTTACCGCGTTGTTTATTGGCAGCGCTGTTGAAGAGCATCATCATTAATAATTTGTAATTAATAATAACACTATATTCATTTAAATTTAAAAACAATGGTTGGAAGTATTGCTGCATTAGGTGCAGGTTTAGCAGTTATCGGTGCTGGTATTGGTATCGGTCAAATCGGTGGTAAAGCGATGGAAGGTATTTCTCGTCAGCCGGAAGCTGCTTCAAAAATTCAGACTGCCATGATCATCGCTGCGGCACTTGTTGAAGGTGTTGCTCTTTTCGGTGTGATCGTTGCACTTTTGGGTAACCACTAATTATTACCCGCAAAAAATAAGAACCGGGCCGTGTAACGGTTGGTTGCACACCGGTTTTTAATTGAATGAATGAGTTAATTTGGAACTATAGTCACACAGTTATATATAAAAAATGGAATTAGTAATGCCTGATTGGGGTTTGGTTGTATGGACATCCGTAACCTTTTTATTCTTACTTATTTTACTGAGGGCATTTGCCTGGAAACCGATCATGGCCGCCATTGGCGATCGTGAGCGTTCAATTGAAGATGCATTATTGAAAGCAGAAGCTGCCAAAGAGGAAATGAGCCGTTTAACCAATGAAAACGAATCATTGATTAAACAAGCCCGTGCCGAGCGCGACCTGATCCTGTCTGAAGCGCGCAAAGCTAAAGAGCAAATCGTATCTGATGCTAAAGAAGCTGCACATAAAGAAGGTGCACGTATGATTGAGCTTGCCCGTGTTGAAATCAACAACCAAAAAGCTATTGCTTTGGCCGATGTAAAAAACCAGGTAGCTACTTTATCTTTAGAGATTGCTGAGAAGATCCTTCGCAAGCAATTTGAAGATCAGCAGCAACAAGACGAATTGGTTAGCCAATTATTGAAAGAAGTGAAGTTATAAAATTTCGGATTTGGGACGTGGGATTTCGGATTTATTCCCGTACTCGCTGACCAATTAAAAACCGAAATTCAAATTGAAAATTCCGAAATCGAAAATTCGAAATCCGAAATAAAAAAACATGTCAGAAATCACGGTAGCAACCAGGTACGCCAAATCGATCATTGATCTTGCACAGGAACAAGGAATTGTTGCAGAGGTCAAAGCCGATATGGACCTTTTCTTAAAAACCCTGAAGGGCAGCCCCGAACTGGTAGCAGTATTGGCTAATCCTATTATATCTCATTCAAAAAAGATCAAGATCCTTGACGAGATATTTTTAAATAAGGTTAGCAAAACTACTATCGCTTTCTTTAAGCTGATGGTTAACAAAGGCCGCGGCGAAGTATTATATTTTACCGCCGGCGAGTACATTAACCTGTACAATGTTAAAAACCATATCACCAAAGCTAAGGTAACATCAGCTACTGCGCTTTCTGAAGCTAATAAGAAAACATTGGTTGCCGAATTGCAACAATCAGTTGGCGGTACAGTAGTGCTGGAAACTAAAGTTGACCCGGCTTTGATAGGCGGTTTTGTGTTAACTATAGGTGACAGGCAGGTTGATACCAGTATTGCCGCAAGCCTGAGGAAAATGAAAAAAGAATTTGCTGTAAAGGCATAATAAGTAAGTATTAAAAGTAAAACTCTAAATAAATTTTAAACAATGGTAGAGGTAAGACCAGACGAAGTATCAGCAATTTTGCGTCAGCAGTTGGCCGGCTTCAAGTCAGAATCTGAATTAGAAGAAGTGGGTACTGTACTCCAGGTGGGTGACGGTATCGCACGCGTTTATGGATTAACTAAAGTACAGTCGGGCGAGTTGGTTGAATTTGGCACTGGATTGCAAGGCATCGTACTTAACCTTGAAGAAGATAACGTAGGTGTGGTATTGTTAGGCAAATCTGATGATATCAAGGAAGGTGATACCGTTAAACGTACCAACAGGATCGCGTCAATTAACGTAGGCGAAGGCATGCTTGGCCGTGTTGTTGATACCTTGGGTGCTCCTATTGATGGTAAAGGCCCAATCACCGGCGAAACTTACGAAATGCCGCTTGAGCGTAAAGCGCCAGGTGTAATCTATCGTCAGCCGGTAACCGAGCCATTACAAACCGGTATCAAAGCTATCGATGCGATGATCCCTATCGGTCGTGGCCAGCGTGAGTTGGTTATCGGTGACCGTCAAACAGGTAAAACTGCGGTTTGTATAGATACCATCATCAACCAAAAAGAATTTTATGATGCAGGTAAACCTGTAATCTGTATATATGTAGCTTGCGGACAAAAAGCATCAACTGTTGCTAATATCGTTCGTACGCTTGAAGAGAACGGCGCTATGCCTTACTCAATCGTAGTTGCTGCTAACGCTTCAGACTCTGCTACCATGCAGTTCTTTGCTCCGTTTGCAGGTGCAGCTATCGGCGAGTACTTCCGTGATACAGGCCGTCCGGCTTTGATCATCTATGATGACTTGTCAAAACAAGCTGTTGCTTACCGTGAGGTTTCATTGTTGTTACGTCGTCCACCGGGCCGTGAGGCTTATCCGGGTGACGTATTTTACCTGCACAGCCGTTTATTAGAGCGTGCCGCTAAAATCAACTCAAATGATTCTATCGCTCAGCAAATGAACGACCTTCCTGAGTCTATCAAAGGCATCGTTAAAGGTGGTGGTTCATTAACAGCTCTTCCAATCATTGAAACACAAGCTGGTGACGTATCTGCATACATCCCAACCAACGTAATCTCTATCACCGACGGTCAGATCTTCCTTGAATCTAACTTGTTCAACGCAGGTGTTCGTCCGGCTATCAACGTAGGTATCTCTGTATCACGTGTAGGTGGTAACGCGCAGATCAAATCAATGAAGAAAGTTGCCGGTACTTTGAAACTTGACCAGGCTCAGTTCCGTGAGCTTGAGGCTTTCTCAAAATTCGGATCTGACCTTGATGCTTCAACCAAAAACGTGTTGGATAAAGGTATCCGTAACGTAGAGATACTGAAACAAGGTCAGTACTCTCCGGTAACTGTAGAAAAACAAGTTGCTATCATTTACCTTGGTACTAAAAACTTAATGCGTAACGTACCGGTAAATAAAGTAAGGGAGTTCGAAACCGAATTTACCGATCAGTTAGAAGTTCGTCACCCTGAAGTTTTAGCGGCCCTTAAAGCAGGTAAATTTGACGACCAGCTTACCGGCGTACTGGAAACAGTAGCTAAAGAACTCTCAGCAAGGTATTAATTTTTAGATTGGAGATGTTAGATGTGAGATATGAGACTGGTCTCTTCCACATCTGCCATCTTTATATAAATTAGATAAACAGATTGAAAGTGCAGATGTGAGGCTATCTCAAATCTCATATCTCAAATCTCACATCTCAATAAAGAATGGCTAATTTAAAAGAAGTAAGAAACAGGATCAAATCTGTATCATCAACCCAGCAGATCACCAAGGCTATGAAAATGGTTTCGGCTGCTAAGTTGAAACGTGCTACCAACGCTATTATTCAGCTGCGCCCTTACGCAAGTAAGTTGAAGGACCTGCTGGCTAACCTGTCTGCAAGTTTGGAGGATAACACTTCTCCTTATCTTCAGGAGCGTGAGCCGGTACGTGTATTGGTAGTTGTGGTATCATCAAACCGTGGTTTGGCTGGTGCTTTTAACGCCAACGTTATTAAAACAGCCAATAACCTTATAGCCGAAAAATATTCTAAACAGCTTTCTGCCGGTAACGTATCTATCGTAGCTATCGGTAAAAAAGCCCAGGAGTTTTACCAAAGGCGTAAGTACAACGTAATTGGTAATAATAATGACCTGTACTCGGACCTTAACTTCGAGAATGCTTCAAAAATTACCGAAGCTATCATGAAAGGCTTTGTTAACGGCGATTATGACCGCGTGGAGCTGGTGTACAACCACTTCCGTAATGCGGCTGTTCAGTACCTTGTTACAGAACAATTGCTGCCGGTGCCAAAAGCAGAGAAAAAGGAAGAAGTAAAAGCTGCTAATGTTGATTACATCCTTGAGCCATCACAACAGGAAATTGTTGAGCAATTGATCCCTAAAAATATCAAAATCCAACTTTACCGTGCGGTATTGGATTCAAACGCATCTGAACACGGTGCCCGTATGACAGCGATGGATAAAGCAACCGAAAATGCCGGTGAGCTTTTGAAATCATTGAAACTTTCGTACAACCAGGCACGTCAGGCAGCCATCACTACCGAGCTTACCGAGATCGTAAGTGGTGCTGCAGCCCTTTCAGGCGGTAACTAAGTTTAAAATACTTTTATATAGAAAAGGCTTTCCGGAAGGAGAGCCTTTTTTGTTGGATGTGGATTACTATTTTATTACTAAATTTTGACCTTTATTAAGGCCACAAATGAATAAAGAAAATGAGGATAAAATATTTAAAGCTATTGAATAGAAATCCTATTGTAAGAGCGCAGGGTTCTGAATACTTCTTGAGAAACGAACCTCTTTCGAATGCTGAAATTAAGAGTCTTGAAAGTTCATACAATAACGGGCGGGATTTTCCAGCTTCATTAAAGGAGTTATTATCGATAGCTGGTGAAAGCTGTTATGTTTTGGAATACGGTGCATTTGATTCTTTAGAAGATATGCAGCAAGAAGCGCGTAGTTGGTTGATCGATGATGATCGAAATCTTAGCATAACCCGGCCCTTCTTTATAATTGATGTGTATAATTATGGAGAGAAGTTTCTATTTGTTTATTTGGATGAAGATGGCGATCCATTTGTATATCAAGCTTTATTGGATAAAGATCCTTGGATTCACGAGCTTGGTTCGACACTTTCAGAATATATAGAATCGAGTGTTAAGATTGTGCTTAAGGGGTACAATCCATTTTAGAAAGGATGTCTCGAAAGCTGGTCGAAGTTTAGCGACAGCGTAACTTCGTCCTAAAATCAAGCAAGCATTCTGCTTGCGAAACCAAACCGCAAAATCTATATTCGTATCAATGGGCCGTAAATATATCTTTCACGAACATGATCAACTTTATTTTGTAAGCTTTGCCACCGTAAATTGGATTGATGTTTTTGTAAGACGAATTTATTGTGATATTATAATTGATAGTCTTAAATATTGTATAGAAAATAAGGGATTGGAGTTGTATGCATGGTGTATTATGTCGAGTCATGTGCATTTGATCATCAGTACAGAAAAAGGTAACTTATCAGATATTTTGCGTGATTTAAAAAGACATACATCTAAAGCAATTTTAAGAGCCATTGCCGAAAATATTCAGGAGAGTAGGCGTGAATGGCTGTTATGGATGTTTGAGCGTGCAGGAAAACGGAATGTCAACAATGAGCAATATCAGTTTTGGCAGCAAAATAACCATCCTATTGAATTATCAACACATCAGATGCTTATACAGAGATTGGATTATCTGCATAGTAACCCGGTTGAATCCGGTGCTGTGGATTATCCGCCAAACTATTTATACAGCAGTGCAAAGGATTATTATTTGGATGAAGATGGATTGTTACCCATTATTAAGTTAAGCTGAAAGCTTAACACATTTTAGGACGAAGTTACGCTATCGCTAAACTTCGACCAGTACTTGGCTTTTACCAAAGCAATTTTATCAACCAGGAAATGATAGCCAACGACGATCCTTCTGCCTATCAGTTGCCATTTTTTAACAGGCTGATGATAGCTTTGAGCAATGGCTGGCACTTGTTTGTTGAATTGCTGTTAGGCCTGGCAAACATTTGGGTATTTGTCGTGCTGTCGGTAGTTTTATGGGTGCTGTACCGCTATTACAAGCGTAAACACCCAACCTGGTTTGCCAGCAGCATAAAATCATAAAAACTTTGTCGCTTTTTCGGTAAACATTTCTATTTTTGCGCAAACATTAAAAATAGGTACCATGGAATCAATGGAAAATGCTAACGCAGAAGGTCATTACAAATTATTAACTGTAGCTATTGTTATCGGTATAGTAGGCGTGTTCCTGCGTTTTGCCGGCGATGCCAACACAGGCTTCATGTTTACTTCTATATCAAATATTATTTTGATCATTGGTATCCTGATCGCTTTGAAATGCGTTTTCGCAATTATGAAGTAATAAACCTGTAAAAGGGAAATGATATAAAAAAAGCGCCTTCATTTTGAAGACGCTTTTTTTGTGCCTTTTATTTGGGGTGATACCCCGATTCGTTCAGGAGCTTTTGGGCATCTTTATCGGCCATCAGCTGGGGTAGCGTTACATCAGGGTGCTTATCCATATATTTCCTTACTATCTGCCAGCCCGTCCACACAGCAAGTTTCGGTGCCGATTCATTCTTTTCGCCAAGGCCGGGAGTGAAGGGGGCTTCTGTAAGATATTTTTGGATTTTTTGATAATCAGTTTCGTACAGCAGGTTTTGTTCTAAAAAGTATCCCCAGATTTTACTTTCAAATTCATGGCACCATTTTAGTTGTTCGGTAGTGTACCGGATCTTGGTGCTATCAGCCACATCGGGCAGTATCTTGTCCATAAAGTACATGATCTTGCCGTTATAGATCATTTTATTCAAGAGTGCTTTGTCATTGTCATCTTCTGGAAACATGTCCTCACGTGCTATACCTTCAACAACGCGGGGCGTAATATTATCAGGCGTAAACCACCTGGAAAGATAATGCGGAAAAGCATTGGTAAGCGAAGGATAAAAACGTGAATCCGTACCCAGAAACAAATCTATTCCGACGCCGAAGTAGCCATCGCCAATGGTAGTTTGTGCCTGGAAACCGGAAATATAAGCATATACCCGCGGGAGCGGTTTTTGAGGGTAATAATATTTAATGTATTTAAAAGCCTCGGTAAGGCTGGCGTTCTGCCGGTCCATATTAGGGAAGGCGGCATCGGCGTCGTGCTTGAGGTCGTTATAGGCTTTGCCCGCGAATACCTGCCGAAGTGGTTTAAAATAGGTGGTATCCTTGGTACTGCCAACCTGTAAAATGCGTTCGATAAAATCAGGGTAAAAACTGCCGTATTGTTTTTGCAGGTAAGCAGCCTGTAAGGCCATGGGTTTGCTGCGCATGGCATCAAAATCGTGGTCAAACCGTTCAATTTTGAAATTAACGTTGATATTGCTTACATCAATTTTTTTGTTGCGGGTACAGCTGCTTAATATCAGGCCGATGGAAAAAATTAAGTAAATTTGCTTTGCTATATACCGGGTAGGGTTCATCTTTATCCTTTAAGGCAAAAGTAAATTTATTTGCATTAATGTTGTTACTATTGTTAAGTCAATAGTCGGTAGTCCTAAATCGAAAGTCTTATTTTTTGACTTTATACTAAAGACTTGCGACTTAAGACTAAAATATACATATACTATGAAAATCGCGTTAGCCCAGCTCAACTATCACGTAGGTAATTTTGAATCGAACACTAATAAGATCATTGATCATATTATCAAGGCGAAAAATAACGGGGCCGACCTGGTTGTATTTGCCGAGCTATGTGTTTGCGGTTATCCTTCGCGCGATTTTTTAGAGTTTGACGAATTTATAGGCCTGTGCGATGAAGCTGCTAAAAAGATAGCTGAAGTATGTGTTGATATAGCCTGCATCATAGGCTTACCAACACCCAACCATAAAACAGAGGGTAAAGATCTGAGCAATTCTGCTTATTTTATTGAGAATGGCGAGGTGAAAGCAGTGGTAAACAAAGCCTTGCTGCCTAATTACGATGTATTTGACGAATACCGTTACTTTGAGCCCTCAACCGAGTTTAATTGTATTGAGTTTAAAGGCAAGCGAATAGCGCTTACTATTTGCGAGGATCTGTGGAATACCATCGAAAACCCGCTATACGTTACCCGACCGATGGATACCCTCATTCATCAAAACCCGCACCTAATGATCAATATAGCTGCGTCACCGTTCGCTTATAATCACGATGAGGAGCGTATTGAGATATTGAGTGATAACGCCAGCCGGTATAAGTTGCCATTGTTGTATGTTAATCACGTTGGCGCCCAAACGGAACTGATATTTGACGGAGGTTCGTTGGTGTTTGATAATACAGGTAAGCTAATTGATGAGATGCCTTATTTTGAGGAAAGCATGGCTTATTATACCTTAACTGAAGATAACACGCTAAGCTTTGATCATCCAACAACGATAAAAACCGAGCGTCCGGGCGATATTGAGCAGATCCATCAGGCCGTTATACTTGGCATCCGCGATTATTTTTATAAATCGGGCTTTAAACAAGCAATTTTAGGTTTGTCGGGCGGTATTGATTCGGCCGTGGTATGCGCTTTGGCGGCAGAGGCGCTGGGGCCTCAAAATGTGATGGCTGTATTACTGCCTTCACGCTTTTCAACGGTCCATTCATTGAAAGATGCTCAGGATTTGGTTGATAACCTTGGTTGCAAGCACGAAATAGTGCCCATTAAAAACATTACAGAAGCGTTTGAAACAGCGTTAAATCCGCAGTTCGATGGCTTGCCTTTTAATATCGCGGAGGAAAATATCCAATCGCGCAGTAGGGCTGTTTTATTAATGGCGATGTGCAATAAATTCGGGTACATTTTGTTGAACACCAGTAACAAGAGCGAGGCCGCTGTAGGCTATGGCACTTTATATGGTGATATGTGCGGCGGTATCTCTGTTATTGGCGATGTTTACAAAACCCAGGTGTTTGAGCTTGCCCGATACATTAATCGCGATAAGGAGATCATACCGATCAATTCCATCGTTAAACCGCCATCGGCCGAGTTAAGGCCAGACCAAAAAGATACCGATTCGCTGCCCGAATACGATGTGCTTGACAAGATTCTGGCCGAGTATATCGAAAATCGCTGCTCATCGGCCGAGATCATCAGGATGGGATATGACGAGGCAACCGTTCGCCGGGTTATCAAACTTACTAATTCGGCCGAGCATAAGCGTTATCAAACACCACCTATTTTAAGGGTATCACCAAAAGCATTTGGTATGGGCCGCAGGATGCCTATTGTGGGTAAATACCTGTCGTAACAGCTAAAATTTCACTCTTTAATTGTCAAGTTTACGAATATTGTAAAGCGTTGGTTGTTTTGTTTTAGTTGAGGTTGATTTTTCTTAAAATTGCCTATCTTTCAAACCAATGATCAAACTTTACACAATTATTTCTTTTTGCTTTTTGCTGTTGTTTGCAGTAAGCGACGCTATGGCCCAACAGCCTTTGATCAGCGAAAAGAACAGGCTTCAGCTTAACGATATTTCACAGCAATCGCTCACAAACTATAAAGCATCTCACGACAAGGCAGTGTCATTAGCGTCCACGCATGGATGGACATTATCCCGCCGTACAAAAAACGGCAACCTGGTTACCTTACAGGGAGTTAATAAATTAGGGTTCCCTATATATCTTATTACGCATAACAATACAACCGCGGCAGCCACCACAGGTACTAATACCCTGCAGCCCGGCGGTTCGTTGGGCTTAAATTTATCCGGCTCATCAGACTTTTTAACCAATAAACTGGCCATATGGGATGGCGGCGCGGTTTACAAAGCCCACCAGGAATTTGCAGGCAAAACCATCACACTAAAAACAACCGAACCGGTAAATGACCATTCATCACACGTGGCAGGTACCATGATTGCCAAAGGTATTTATGCACCGGCTAAGGGCATGTCGTTTGGAGCAACTACGCTTCAGTCATACGATTTTAATAATGATGAAACCACCATGAGTGCCGCTGCTGCCAATCTTCTACTTTCCAATCACTCATACGGGGTAGTAACGGGATGGGATTATAATGATTCGGCCGGCCGCTGGGAATGGAATGGTTTACCAGGCGACACGGTAGATTATAACTTTGGCTTCTACGACTCAAAAACAGCCAACTGGGATAAGATAGCTTATACTGCCCCATATTACCTCATTGTTGAATCGGCAGGTAACGAGCGCACAAGTAACGGCCCCGCGGTAGGCGAAACCTACTATGGTTACAAAAGTAAAACCGATCAAACTTTTGTGAACAAAGGCGCCCGCCCTGCCGGGATCAGCAATAATGATAGTTATGATATTATCAGCACCAGCGGCAATGCCAAAAACATACTTACTGTAGGTGCAGTTTACCCGCTGTTGTATGGGCCAAAAAACCGGAGCGATGTAGCCATCGCACCTTTTAGCAGCTGGGGGCCAACGGATGATGGCCGTATCAAACCCGATATTGTGGGCGATGGTGTTAACGTACTTTCGGTAGGGGTTGATAACACTACCTCATACGCTACTTTATCAGGTACCTCAATGGCTGCCCCTAATGTTACGGGCTCGCTTTATTTGTTGCAGGAATACTATGCTAAACAAAATGGAGGAACATTTATGCGGTCGGCCACATTGAAAGGGTTGGTTTGCCATACTGCCTTTGATGCCGGTAATGTGGGGCCTGATTATATTTATGGCTGGGGATTGCTTAACATGACCGAGGCTGCACAAGCCATAACCAATAATGGTGGTAAAAGCATAGTAAGCGAAAAAACGCTTAAACAGGGACAAACACAAACCTATAACGTAATAGCATCCGGTAACCGCTTACTGGCCGCAACCATATCATGGACCGATCTGCAAGGTACGCCAACCACCGAAGGCGTAATCAACAGCCGAACTCCTAAATTGGTGAATGACCTCGATATCAGGGTGAGCGACGGTACAACAACTTTTACCCCCTGGGTGCTTGACCCTAATAAGCCTGGATTTGCTGCAACTAAAGGGGACAATATCAGGGATAATATTGAACAGGTATATATCCCTAACTCGGTTCCCGGCAGGGCTTATACTATTACGGTATCGCATAAAGGAAGCTTGTCATCCGGGTCGCAGGCATACTCGCTTATTGTTACCGGGGTTGGGGGAACTGCTTACTGCGCTTCGGCTCCGCTCTCAAATGCCGACTCAAAGGTTGATAATTTAAAACTCGCTAATATTGATAATACCGCGGCTGCAGGCTGCACAGGCTATTCGGACTATACCAACCTTACCGTACAGCTTGAGCAGGCTAAAACGTATCCTTTGAGCATCACCCTTGGTACTTGCGGCAACAATTTTAATAAAGCTGCAAAAGTGTTTATAGACTGGAATGCTAACGGTGTGTTTGAAGATAATGAACTGGCAGCAACAACCGGGATCATTAATGGAACCGGTACCTATAATACCAACATTACCGTGCCGGGAACAGTAACTGCCGGGGCTTATAGCCTGATGCGGGTTGTGCTTACTGAAACCGGCGATGCATCAAGCATTAAAGCTTGCGGCAGCTATACCAAAGGCGAAACCCAGGATTACCGGGTGCAATTTCTGCAAACCAGTATTGACGCGGGCGTTATTTCCATTGTTAGCCCTGGTAGCAGTGGTTCGTGCTCGGCGAGTACACCTGTTACGGTGAGGCTTAAAAATTTTGGCAACGCGGCCATAAACAATATCCCGGTAACAGTTACCATTACCAATGCCAATAATGTTACAACTACTTACAACGAGATCTACAAGGCATCATTGCCCGCATTGGCCGAGGATAACTTTACCTTTAGCCAGGAGTTTAATGCGGTTGCAGGGGCATCCTATACTATTACCGCTACCAGTAAACTCACCGGCGATCCGGTTAGTAGCAATAATTCGGTTACAGCCAATATCACCATTAATTCGCCGGCAACTATTGGCGATCTGAGTGCTTATTATTGTACCACTACCAATCAATACGAGTTATTTGGCACCGGTGACGGTACTGTACTATGGTATCAGAATGCAACTGATGAATTGCCCATAGCCGCCGGAAGCGAAGCGTTAACAACTCAGGCACCGGTTAATAATACTTACTATGCAGGCGTTAATGATTTTAGCGGAACAATCGGTCCGGCTACTAAAAGTGTGTTTACGGCTGGTGGTTATAATCAGTTTACCCCTTATATAACCGTAAACACTAAGGTGCCGGTATTAATTAAGAGCGCGCGTCTTTACATCGGTAATTCGGGTAAAATAACATTTAATGTATCTAATGCTAACGGGCAAATTGTATCGTCGGTTACCATAAATGCTGTTGCAACCCGTACCACCCCCCTGGCAGGCGCACAGCCCGATGACCCTAACGATCAGGGACAGGTATATGATTTAAACCTGTCGTTACCAGGTGCCGGCAATTACCAGATTTCGGTTGATTTTGCTGATCAAGCTACCATATATCGTAATAACGGAGGGGTAACAGGTTATCCGTTTAAGATTGGTAATATATTTAGCATTACCGGTAACAGCGCCACTGCAACCAATGGCGATACTACCGCCTACAAAGGGTACTACTATTATTTTTACGATATGAAGGTGCAAAGCCTGGGCTGCGCATCGGCCGCACGTAAGGCGGTAACGTTGAGCAAGCCGCTTATTAGCCAAACCAATAACACGCTTAACTCAAACTTTACCGATGGTAACCAGTGGCTGTTAAATGGCAATGTAATAAGCGGGGCCACCGCTGCAACTTACAACCCTGTACAAAGTGGAAAATACCAGGTGCAGGTTACACTGGCCAATGGCTGCCTGGCTCAATCAGATAATTATGTTTACGCACACGAAGGCAAGGCCGGAAATAAAAATGAAATTGGGTTGAGCGTGTTCCCGGTACCGGTAAGTACTGATTTAAACGTGGTATTTGCGGCCAAAGAAGCCACCACCATGAAATTATCCCTCATTAATGCTTTAGGTGAAGCGGTTTACCAGGGTGGGCAGCAAAACATTGATCAGGGTAATTACAGCACTATTTTGAATGTGAGCAGGCAAACGCCGGGGGTATATGTGCTTAGGGTATTGCTTGGACAGAAGGTCTATTCGCAAAAAGTTATCATCACCCGTTAGGCAGGTGATGATAATCTCTTTTATTTTTTAGAAGGTATACTTCAATCCCAGTCCGGGTGCGATATCAAAAAATGGTCCTCTTGCCAGTTCAAGTCGCGGATTAAGGTCAAGGCTGATCGCAATTGGCGCATTAGGGATAACATATTCCAAACCGATAACAGCATCGGCACCTATCAGGATGTGTTTGCCGTTGTAGTATTCGTCGTCGCCGCCAAAACGTTTGTAGTAGCCATTGCCTACCGAACCAAGGTGGCCGCCGAAGCCATAATAAAAGCTCAGTTTATCAACATTAAAAGCTTGCTGGTTTAATTCATACAAGCCGGTTAATACCACGCCGTGATCGCGGATACCCAGGATGCCTTCAAGCGCGGTGCCTTTATCCATAAAGTATTTAACAGAGGGGCCAACCTCGTATGCGCCAAATTTTAAACCTACTGCTGTTTTATAGTCTTGGGCCTGTGAGTTTTTGCTGATCAATAAAAAGGATACGGAAAATAATAAAAGGTACGTTAGTTTTTTCATGCAGATGAATTTAATGATTGACAATAATGTAGCTGTAACAAAAAAGTGACCAGCTTGTTTAGCTCAATTTTGAGCTTTTTTATTTCATGCAAATAAACGTCAGAATTGCTTTTTTATGCTATTGGTGCTTAAAAAACATCGTGCTTTGATTGGTATTGAATTGGTTTTCAATAGAAAAGAATGGCTCCGAATTGTTAAATTAAGTATCCAAATGAGTTATTTTAGTGAAAATTAAATTGCTGTAATGACTATAAATCGCCTTAAAATAAATAATCCGAAATGCCAGATCCTGTTTTTATCTGTAATATTTTTTGTTTTGTCGGGATGTGCACCGGGGCAGCTCGGGCTCAATAACAGCGGTCAGTACCGTAACGGAATGGTAGTTTGCGCATATCCCGATGCCGCACAGGTGGGGCTTGATATATTGAAGCGAGGAGGTAATGCAGTTGATGCCGCGGTAGCGGTGCAATTTGCTTTGGCAGTCACTTTGCCCGAAGCCGGGAACATAGGTGGTGGCGGTTTCATGGTTTACCGTGCAGGTAACGGTAAAACAAGCACACTCGATTTTAGGGAAAAGGGCCCGGGTGCAGCTAATGTTAATATGTATCTTGATTCGGCCGGTAATGTAATCCCCAATATGAGTTTGTACACTCACAAAGCATCGGGCGTGCCGGGATCAGTTGATGGAATGATTGAGGCTCATCATAAGTACGGCAAACTGAAATGGGCCGATTTGATTGAACCGGCCATTAAACTTGCCCGCAATGGTTTTAAAATAACCAAACATTTGGCCAGCGACCTTAACCGTACCGCCGAACAATTTAAAAAACTAAATCCAGGTAAAAATTATTTGGTAAAGGAAGGGGAATGGAAGGAAGGCGATTTATTGATACAGGAAGATCTGGCCAAAACATTTGAACAGATCCGGGATAAAGGCCGTGACGGTTTTTATGACGGGCCTGTTGCGGATTTGATTGTTGATGAAATGAAACTTGGTAATGGCCTAATCACAAAAGCCGATCTCAAAAACTATCATGCTGTTTGGCGTGATGCACTTGTTGGTAAATACAAGGATTACAAGATTATTACCATGCCGCCGCCTTCAAGCGGGGGGATTGCTTTGTTGCAATTGCTGAAATCGGTTGAGCCTTATCCGCTGAAAAGATGGGGCTACAATCAGGATTCTACCATCAGGCTTATTGTGGAAGCCGAGCGCCGGGTATACGCAGACCGTTCCAAATATCTTGGCGACCCGGACTTTTATAAAGTACCGGTTGATAGCCTGCTCCAGGCGGCTTATATTACATCGCGCATGAAAAGCTTTAACTGGGGCGCTGCTACGCCAAGTGCCAGTATTCAACCAGGCTCATTTGTTGGTTATGAAAGCGACCAAACCACGCATTATTCCATTGTGGACAGAGAGGGCAACGCGGTATCTGTTACCACCACATTGAATGATAGTTTTGGCTCAAAGATCTTTGTTGGAGGGGCAGGCTTTTTGCTGAATAATGAAATGGATGATTTTAGTTCCAAGCCCGGTGTGCCAAACATGTACGGGTTGGTTGGCGGCAAGGCTAACAGCATCCAGCCTGGCAAGCGGATGTTATCATCCATGACACCCACCATTGTTGAAAAGGGCGGTAAACTGTTTATGGTAGTAGGAACCCCCGGCGGTTCAACTATTATTACTTCTGTTTTCCAAACCATACTCAATGTAATTGAATTTAATCAGAGCATGCAGCAGGCCGTTGCTTCAAAACGTTTCCACAGCCAGTGGCTGCCCGACGAAGTAACTATTGAAAAGGACGGTGTTGACAGTACTACAGTTGGTAAGCTACAAAGCAAAGGATATAAGATTGTAACCGCCAAATCCATTGGCCGTGTTGATGCTATCCTCAAAACCAAATGGGGCTACTACGAAGGCGGGGCCGACCCGAGAGGGGATGATACTAAGATGGGTTTTTAGTAGCAATAGCAGTTTTTAGCGGCAGTTATAATAGGCAGTAACAGCAATTTTTAGTTGAAGGATAAATATTCAAAAGCATAATCGAAGCCTATAGCAAGAAGTCTCAACTATTACTGTCACTGCAACTGCTACTATTAGTGCCGCTCCAACTATCGTTACTACTACCAGTGCTACTGCAACTAAATTTGCGTAATCAATAAGCATTTCTTACGTTTGGTATGCATGCATAATAATGTAAAACACCAGGAAACTATCGACTATTTTATAAAGATAGTGTGGCAAACCATGGCTAACCGTTACAACCAGTTGGTGACGGAGTTTGGCTTTACACAATCAATAGGTTACCTGCTCATTAATATCGACGAAAAAGAAGGTACTACCGTATCGCAGGCTGCTGCCTTGCTGGGGCTTAAATCAACCAGCTTGTCGCGCATGCTTAGTCAACTGGAAACCACCGGGCTGATATATCGTGAAAGCAACGAAGGCGATAAGCGTTCGGTTAAAATTTACCTTACTGCGTTAGGTAAAGAAAAACGACACCAGGCCCGTGTAATAGTGCGCCAGTTCAATAATTACCTCGATGCCAACATCAGCGAAGCCGATAAACAACATCTCATCGAAACGCTTAAAAAGCTGAACAAGCTTACGGTTAACTATAAACCCTGATTGGTCATTTTGCTTCGCGTCATTGCACTGCGCTGTCATTTACTCCGTGTCATTGCACTGTGTCGTCATTAAGTCATTTGCCCGATGTTATGGGGGAACAACAATGACTTAATGACATTAAATAAATGACTGTGCAGCAAAATGACATTAATACACTTTTACTTAAAATTGAACGTTTTACCTTCGGAATATCCTTTATGGGGTATTTTAAACGGTGCCTGCTTTTTATTAATTGTTAAAAAGTGTTAAGCTGCCGTTTTTCTCTTTTAAAAGAATAAATTTGCCTTTTGAATTGATGAACAGGATACTGATAGTTTTATTGCTTTTAGGCGTTATTGCAGGTGGTTGCGTAAAATCATCCGTCAGTCCCTTAGTTCAATACAACAAGCAAAAGGAAATTGACGATAAGATCATAAGCGACTACCTGGCTACCAATACATCGTTAAATGCGAAGCGGGTGGATACAACAGGCGTTTATTACATAGTAAACGATGGAGAAGGGGGAACAGGTAATGTGCTTTATACCAGTTCGACACAGGTTACAGTTGGTTATACCGGCAAAATACTAACATCGGGCGTTGTATTTGCCCAAACGGATAAGTTTCATCCCACCTATGTATTGGGGAGTGTAATAAAAGGCTGGCAATTAGGCATCCCGCAGATCAAACCGGGAGGTAAAGTTCGGTTGCTGATCCCATCGCGTTATGCCTATGGGCCATATGCGCAGGATTCGATACATTTGCCGGCAAA
>Ga0075366_10000351_pt1 | contig 21079 bp, 20 predicted proteins | sample EndMethybrTD3031_FD_72351 | JGI IMG/M metagenome (GOLD analysis project Ga0075366, IMG submission 72351) | Populus endosphere microbial communities from Tennessee, USA - Endosphere MetaG P. TD hybrid TD303-1 | ecosystem: Host-associated > Plants > Roots > Endosphere | place: USA: Tennessee...
CCGAGACGAACGCTGTGCATAAGGAAACGGTAGTTTGCCCACGCGAGGTACGGTCGCCACATCACGCCGGTCCTGCAATTGCGCAGATATTCGATGCGCCGCAGGCGTCGCTGCCAGGCCAGGACGGGATATTTCATTGCGTACCAGAAGCGCCACCTGTCAATCGCCGGACGATGGTTGGCGATGTCGGCCCGCAGGTACTCCTTCAAAGCTCGCTTTGAATCAATCATTCCTGGCTCCTCATTTGTCTCACCGGCTGTATCACCGATTGCATGGGGCTCGCAAAGCGAAAGGTCGCGAAATCTCGATTGCAAAACAATGTGTCACAACCCGGCACTTTAGCGGCAAATGTCACGATTTGACACCTTCATCTTGAGTTGCGCGCTGGACGGATAGCCCCGGGGGAGCACGACAGAACCTGCTGCGTCGGCCAACGGAGATGAGATGTGTTGCGACTAGCCGCCGCCAGTTGCAGTCAGAAGGCGTGAAATGCCGCTGATCAGAAGGAACCTGAGTCACCGGGAGCAACAGGTATTTTTGTTTTCGCGAGCGGCCAGCGACGAACAGAGCAGGCCTCTATGGCCGGGCCGGAAACCGCGAGCACCAGGACATCAAGCACACAGTAAAAGGCGCCTGCCGCCAGCGGTGGGTTAGTCGTCGGCAGTCCAACAAACGGCACGACGGCATGCCAGCGCCAGTTACCGATCTGCGTCGCAAACACTTCCATGATGAGTGCGATAAAGAACATCCACGCGTAAAAACGGGGAGCGCTGCCCCATATCGTGCAAGCAAGGAACATCGCCCAGAGACAGATGCTGAGACCATCCTGAGAAATGAGCGCGAGGGCGAGTGCGAAGGCACCGCTGACAGGCAACACGCTATCGAGCAAACGCCCGGGAATCCGCGTCACCGTCTGCAAACCAAACCAGAAAAGCAGTACATGCCCCGGCGGCACAAATAATGGGATGTTGTGCAGGCGATAGTCGTAGAGCCCCCACACCAGCGACAACACGACTTCGCCAATGGTCGCGATGATCAGACATGCAACCAGGGCGGGCCTCGCGGCGGGACGTTCAATCCGGAGAAGAAAGACATAAGCCAGCCATACGACGAGGCTGACAACATGTTGGCCCCAGGGGGCGCAGTACTGATCGACTATTGCGCCGACGCCGATCAGGAATGGAATGGCGCAGAGCAGGGCTTTTCGCCCTGCCCTGCCCGATATGTCTTGAGCCAGTCGGCTCAAAGATCCGCCTCGACCAGATTGCCTTTCGCTTCCATCCACGCGCGACGGCCGGAAGCTTCACCCTTGCCCATCAGCAAATCGAACAAGGCGGATGTCTGTCCGCTGAGTTCGGCGTCGATGGTCACCGGCAGCACACGCCGCGTAGCGCGATCCATGGCGGTCTCGCGCAGCTGGTCGGCACGCATTTCGCCAAGGCCCTTGAAGCGGCCGAGTTCGAGTTGCTCGGGGCGATAACCTTCCTTGAGCAAACGATCGCGAAATGCGGTGAGCTCCTGGTCGTCGAGTGCGTAGAAACGCCGGGCCGGGCGCTTCTTGCCTTGTGCCGGTACGTCGATGCGATACAGCGGTGGCAAGGCTATGAAGACGTGGCCGCTGGCAACAAGTCGCGGGAAATGACGCAGGAATAGTGTGAGCAGCAGCGTCTGGATGTGAGAGCCGTCCACGTCCGCATCGGCCATGATGATGAGCTTGCCGTAGCGCAGATTGGCGAGTACCGAATCGGGCGCGTCAAAAGAATGCGGATCGACACCGAGCGCGACGGAAATGTCGTGGATTTCAGCGTTTGCGAACAGGCGATTCGGGTCGACCTCCCACGAGTTCAGCACCTTGCCACGCAGTGGCAGGATGGCTTGCGTTTCGCGGTCGCGTGCGAGCTTGGCAGAGCCCCCGGCAGAGTCACCTTCGACGAGATACAGCTCGTTCTCAAGGATGCTTTCGCTCTCGCAATCAGACAGTTTTCCGGGCAGTACGGCCACACCGCTACTCTTGCGCTTCTCGACTTTCTGCGCGTCCTTGAGGCGCGACTGGGCCTGCTTGATGGCGATGTCCGCGATCGCCTTGCCATGCTCGCCATTCTGGTTGAGCCAGGCTTCGAAGGGATGCATGAGCATCGATGAAACCAGTTTCACCGCTTCGCGTGAATTGAGTTTTTCCTTCACCTGCCCCTGGAATTGCGGATCGAGGATGCGCGCTGACAACACGAAGCTCATCTTGCCGCAGACATCGTCCTGCTGGATCTTGACGCCCTTGGGCAACAGGCTGTGATGTTCGATGAAGCTCTTTACTGCCTCGAACACGCCTGCGCGCAAACCGGATTCATGCGTCCCGCCATTGACTGTCGGAATCAGGTTCACATAGCTCTCGCCGATCTGGTGTCCATCGAACCACCCGAAGCACCAGGCAGCGCCCTCACCCGGCGCGAAATCCTCGTCCTTGCCCGCATAGGCCTCGCCGGTGTAGAGCGGCACCAGGGCTTCAGCGCCGGCAGACACCTCGCGCAGATAGCCTGCCAGGCCATCGGCATAGCGCCACTCCTGACGCGCGAACGTGCCGTCGGCCTGTTCGATGTCGAGTACCACCTTCACGCCCGGCAGCAGCACCGCCTTGGAGCGCAGCAAGCGTTCCAGTTCATTGAGCGGCACCTTCGGCGAATCGAAGTACTTGCCGTCCGGCCAGACGCGCACGCGCGTGCCGGTCTGCTTCGCACAGGGGCCCATGTCGACCAGCTCGCTGATCTCGCGACCACCCTTGAGGAATTCGATCTGGTGGATGCGCCCTTCGCGGCGCACTTCGACTTCGACCCGCGTCGACAAGGCCGTGGTAACAGCCACGCCCACGCCATGCAAACCACCAGAGAACGCGTAAGCGGAATTGCCGCTGTTCTTGTCGAACTTGCCCCCCGCATGCAGCACTGTATAGGCCAGCACTACAACCGGGAGTTTTTCAACGGGATGCAGGCCGACCGGAATACCGCGGCCATCGTCTGTGACGGATACGGAGCCGTCGCGAAACAGCGCGACGTGAATGTTCTTGGCAAAGCCGCCGAGAGCCTCGTCGGCAGCGTTATCGATGACTTCCTGCACCATGTGGCAGGGCGAATCGGTGCGGGTGTACATGCCGGGCCGCTCGCGTACCGGCTCCAGGCCCTTGAGAACGCGGAAGGAGGATTCGTCGTACTGATTTTGTGTCATTGCTGAGACTGAATGTAGCGAGTGAAGAGATTGTTGAAGCCGTGCAGGCAGCGGCCAGCGCGCATTGTTCCACAGATTGCAGCGGCGTTTCGACAGGACGGGACACCTCTGCCCGGTCAGCATTCAAGTTTGCCGTGAATCCGCACGTAAACAAGGAGATGGAAAGGATGGTCATGCCCCTGAAGCACCCTGTCGCTCCCGATCAGTTGAGGCTTGGCAGACCGCTGCCTTGGGATGTCTTCGATAACACCGGGCAGCTACTGCTTTGCAGGGGCTACGTCATCACGCGCGAATCGCAGATGCAGGTGCTGATGGCCCGCGGGCTGTACATCGATGAGTCGCTGATTCGCGCCAACCCGCAGCGCGCGACCCCCTCCACAGGCTATGACCCTTTCCGCCTGTGGGAACACATTCTCGACGAACTCGGCATATTGCTGCGCACACTGCGCATCGAGCCGGAATTCCTGATGCAGATGAGCAGCCTGGCAAAGCTCGTTCAGACCCTCGCCGAGCGCAGCCCTGATACGGCGCTGGCGGCCATGATCCTCACCGAGCAGCGTCGCTACCCGATCATCCACAGCCTGCACACGGCCATCCTGTGCGAACTCATCGCACGCCGACTGGCCTGGGATGAAGACCGTCGCACCAGTCTGTGCTGTGCGGCCATGAGCATGAATCTGGCGATGCTCGATCTACAGCAGCTGCTCTGCTCGCAACGCCTCGCCCCTACGGCGGAACAACGTCGCGACATCAGGCGGCATCCGGAGCTTGGTGCCGAGATGCTCGCAAGCGCTGGCGTGACCGATCCGGTCTGGCTGGCTGCGGTGCGCGATCATCACGAACGAAAAGGTGGTGGCGGTTATCCATTCGGAATAACCGCACCCAGCGAGGAAGCGCACCTCATCCAGACCTGCGACATCTTCTCGGCGAAAGTCAGCCCCCGTGCGGCACGCGCTCCGGCCACGGCGCAGGAAGCGGCACGTGTGCTATTCACCCAGCTGGATGGTGGTAGCCCGAATCCGTACGCCGCGACGCTCATCAAGGAAGTCGGTATCTTTCCACCGGGTACCTGCGTAAATCTCGCGAATGGCGAGACAGGCATCGTCCTGCGGCGCGGTCCCAGTGCCAACACGCCACTGGTGATGAGCCTCATCAATCACAATGGCCTGTCGTACCAGAATCCGATGCGGCGCGACACGTCACTCAAGGATTACGAAGTCACATCGGTCATACCGCGCGACAAGATGCGCGTGCGCTTCAACCCGGAGGTTCTCTGGCGAAACGGCTGAGAACACAAATCAAAGCTGAATAAAAAAAGCCCGACATCTTCATGTCGGGCTTTGTCTTTTTTGGCACTAGATCACGCTGTTGCGGGCGACAGCCACAGGACCTTGGCCTTCTTCGCCATGTCCTGCAAGACTTTCTCATGCTCAGCCAACTCCTCTGTACTCGGCAGCAGCACACGCAATCTCGGGCGCTCCGCTGCCAGCGCAGTGCGCTCGCGCTGCTGGTCTGCCGTGACCACTTCCTCCAGGCCGATAGTGAGCGTCTCCTGCCCACGCGTCATGGCCAGGTAAACTTTGGCCAGCAACTCCGCATCGAGCAAGGCGCCGTGTAACGTGCGATGCGAATTGTTGATGGCATAGCGTTCGCACAAGGCGTTCAGCGAAGCTTTCTTGCCAGGGAACATTTCCTTGGCAACCTTCACCGTATCGATCACGTTCGGACACAGCACATTCAAACGCGTCAGGCCAAGACGCTCCAGCTCCATGTTCAGAAAGCCCACATCGAAGTTGGCGTTGTGAATGATCAGCTCTGCGCCGCTGACGTAGTCGATGAACTCGGCAGCGATTTTCGAGAACAGGGGTTTGTCGGCGAGGAACTCGTTCGACAAGCCATGGATGCGCTCGGAGTCTCCCACTTCCCGTTCGGGATTGAGATAGACGTGATAGTTGCGACCTGACAACTTGCGATTGGCCAGCTCGACACAACCGATTTCGACAACGCGATCACCGGTGCGCCAGTCCAGCCCCGTCGTTTCCGTGTCGAGCATGACCTGACGCATCAGGCTTCGCTCTTCGCTGCTTTTTGTGCCACTGTATCCAGCGCCTTGTAGATCGCGACGAACTCATCGGGGTTCAATGCTGCCGAACCGATCAGGCCGCCATCCACATCGGGCATGCTGAACACGCTGTGTGCGTTGCTCGCCTTGAGGCTGCCGCCGTAGAGAATCGTCAGCCGCGCAGCAAAGTCCGCATCACGCTGCGCAATGCGCGCGCGCAGGAAGGCATGTTCGGCCTGTACGATTTCCGGCGTCGCGGCAATGCCGGTACCGATTGCCCAGCGTGGCTCGTAAGCCACGATGATGGTGTCATGTGCGGTACGAATGTAGCCGAAAGCGGCGTCAAGCTGGCGCCCCAGCACTTCGTGCGTACGACCCGAATCGCGCTCCTCGGCTGTTTCACCCACGCAGATGATGGGTATCAGACCCGCGTCGATGGCGGCCAGTGCCTTGCGACCCATCAGACCATCGGTTTCACCCTGGTAGGAGCGCCGTTCCGAGTGGCCGATGATGACGAAGCCACAACCCAGTTCCTTGAGCATCAACGGAGAAGTCTCGCCGGTATAGGCACCACGCAAATGATCCGAAGCGTTCTGGGCACCGAGCATGATGCCCGTGTCAGCGACCAGATCCGCCATTTGCGCGACGTAGGGCAAGGCTGGACAAAGCACCATCTGAACAGCATCCGACAGCTGTGGCAGGCGTTGTCGGAGCCCTTCCACCAGATTCTTGTTGGCGGCGAGATTGCCGTGCATCTTCCAGTTGCCGATGAGCCAATGCGTTTTCATATTCATTCCTGCAGGTTTCAGAATTCTGGGGTCGGAGTTTACAGGCTCCGGCGGTAATCCGCTTTTTTCCATGTCGGGCGTCGAGTCATCGATCACGCCATTCGCGCAAACAGCCCAGCGCCTGATCGATACGGTCCACCGCATGCACCTCCATGCCGGGAATAGGCTGTTTCGGCGCATTGGCTGTGGGGATCAGGGCCATGTCGAAACCGAGCTTGGCAGCTTCTTTCAATCGTTCCTGTCCACGTGGTGCCGGGCGGATTTCGCCAGCCAGCCCGACCTCGCCGAAGATCACCAGCTTTTTCGGCAAGGCACGGCTCGTCAGCGAAGACACAATGGCCAGACATACGGCCAGATCGGCCGCCGGTTCGGATATCTTCACGCCACCGACAGCATTGATGAAGACGTCCTGGTCGGAGCAGACGATGCCGGCATGACGATGCAATACTGCCAGCAGCAAGGCCAGGCGATTCTGCTCCAAACCCACCGACAGGCGCCGCGGACTCGGGCTGTGCGCCGTATCGACCAGCGCCTGAATCTCCACCAGCAAGGGTCGCGTGCCTTCCTGTGTGACCATCACACAACTGCCAGGCACCGGTTGCGGATGCTGCGAAAGAAACAGTGCAGAGGGATTGCTGACGCCGCGCAGACCTTTTTCGGTCATGGCGAATACGCCCAACTCATTGACTGCGCCGAAACGATTCTTGATGGCCCGCACGAGACGAAAACTCGAGTGCGTATCACCTTCGAAGTACAGCACCGTGTCGACGATATGCTCCAGCACGCGCGGCCCGGCCAGCGCGCCATCCTTGGTGACATGGCCCACGAGGATGATCGTCGTGCCCATTGATTTGGCATGACGCGTCAGCTGTGCAGCGCATTCGCGCACTTGTGCAACCGAGCCAGGCGCAGACTGCAGCACCTCGGAATACATGGTCTGGATCGAATCGATCACCGCCACGGCCGGTTTCTCTTCGCGCAGCGTAGCGAGGATTTTTTCCAGCGAAATCTCGGGTAGCAACGGCAATTGTGCGCAATCGAGCTGCAGGCGATGCGCGCGCATGGCGACCTGCTCGGCCGACTCTTCGCCGGTCACATAGAGCACGGATTGCTTCGGCACGATGCTGGCCAATGCCTGCAGCAGCAGCGTCGATTTGCCGATGCCGGGATCGCCTCCAATCAGCACGACCATGCCCGGCACCAAGCCGCCGCCGAGCACGCGATCAAGTTCTTCCACACCCGTAGGCTGGCGTGGTGCTTCGCGCGGATCGATCTCGCCGAGTTTCTGCAACTTGCCGGTACTCGCTACCAGTGCTGCGAAACGACCTGTCACGACCGTCTCGGCGACTGCTTCGACCATCGTGTTCCAGGCTGCGCAGCCGGGGCACTGGCCCTGCCATTTCGGACTTTGCGCACCACACTCCGTACAGGAGAAAACCGACTTCTGCTTAGCCATCGCTTTTGCCATGTGTCATGGTTACGGGCACACGCGCGGCGAGCGCGCAAAAGAGTTCATAGCTGATAGTACCGGCTGCCGTCGCAACTTCGTCAGCGGGCAAACCCTCGCCCCACAAGACTACGCGCGAGCCGACGCGGGCATCGGGAAGCCCGGACAAATCGCAGGCCAGCATGTCCATCGAAACACGACCAAGTGTTCGCGTGCGCACGCCATCGACCACAATCGGCGTGCCGGTTGAAGCGTGGCGTGGATAGCCGTCGGCATAACCGCAGGCCACAACCCCGACACGCATGCTTGTATCAGCAGTAAACGTGCCGCCATACCCGATACGCTCACCTGGCAGCATGGTCTGCACAGCGATGAGTTCGCTTTCAAGCGTCATGACAGGAAGGATGCCGATGTCCACCGCCGACTGAAGGGCGGGCATTGGCGAAGCGCCATACAACATGATGCCGGGCCGCACCCAGGCACCGTGCGTCTCGGGGAAACGCAACAGGGCCGCCGAATTATCCGCACTGAAAGGGAGCTCGCTGCCCGCGGTCGCATGAGTGAAACTTTCCCATTGCGCAGCGATGCCCTCTCCGTCTGCCGATGCGAAATGCGTCATGGCCACGACGCTGCGAACATTGCCGCAGGCGCGCAAACGCGCAAGAACTCCGGGTACTTCTGCAGGTGCAAAACCGAGCCGGTTCATGCCGGTATTGATCTTCAGGAATACCTCAAGTGCCTGCGGCAGTGCTGCGGCTTCCAACTCTTCGAGTTGTGGTCCGGAGTGCAACACGACAGACAGATTCAGCTTTGCAGCCTCGAGCAATTCCGCGCCATCGAAGCAGCCTTCCAGCAACAGGACGGGTTGAAGGAAGCCAGCCTCGCGTAGCCAGACAGCGTCACGAAGATCCAGCAGCGCGAAGCCATCGGCCACATCGCGCACCGCTTCGACACAAGCTGCCAGGCCGTGTCCATAGGCATTGGCCTTCACCACACACCATGCCCGCGACTGCGGCGCACGCTGTTTGGCAAGCAGATAGTTGTGGCGAAAAGCCGCTGTATCAATGCGGGCGCGGATGGGGCGAACCATGAAACTCGACGCTCAGGGTTGAGGGTTATTGATGGCCAGCTGGTTGTCGATCGACGCATCCGCGGCCAGTTCATTGGACTTCGCGTAATCACTGAGATGCTGGACCACGAATTCGGCAAAGGTCGAATGCAGACGCGCACGGAAACGATCTTTCGGCACCAGCACATTGAGTGACGAATACAGGCGTGGTTCAAGCGAGATCGCCTTCAGACTGCCGTCGCGTAATTCGCGGTTGAGCGAAGCATGCGAAATGATCGCAAAACCCATGCCTTCACGCACCAGTTGCTTGATGACGGCCAGGCTGCCCAGCTCGGCGGTGCGCTCCAGCGACTCCGGTGCTACGCCACCAGCACGGAAAAACTCTTCGGCGAGGCCACGAATCGCCGCACCGGGATCGCGGTCCACAAAAGGAATCGACTGCAATTGCTGGGCACTCAGGGATCGGGCTTTGCTCAGCGGATGCTCCGGTGGCACCACGGCCATCAACTCATCGCGATATGCCAGTGTGCATTCCAGATCCGTATCGGTGGTATCACGCTCGACCAGGCCGACATCGATGTCATGCGCGGCGACGCGATTCTGGATGCTTTCGGAATTGCCGACAAACACGCGTGGTACGACGCGCGGATATTTGTGCTTGAAGGTCGAAAGTACCTGTGGCAACCAGTAGGCCGCGATGGTCGGGCTGGCGCCGATGGTCAGCACACCCGTCAGCTCGTCGGTAAGCTCGTTGATGCGTGTCTCCATCTCGTCGGATAGCCCGAGAATGCGCTCGGCATAGGCAAAGACGATTTCACCAGCGGGTGTAAGCGTCACCTTGCCGTGACCCCGATCCAGCAAACGCGTGTTGAATTGCTCTTCAAGCTGCTTGACCTGGAAGGTCACCGCGGGCTGTGTCATGAACAGCGTTTCCGCAGCGCGCGTGAAAGAGCCGTGACGTGCCACGGCGTGAAAAACCTGCAATCTTCTATCGGCCATGATGCTGCTCCGCAACATAAGTAAGACTTATCGGGATTGCATCACAAACGCCTGCACAAGAAAAGCCCCAATACCGTAATTGCCCTTGCAGACAGCCACGTCGCGTTCTGATGCTGGGCTCGTTTAGCGATGCCGCAAACCCCGTGTGGTATAAACGCCCCTGCTGCCAGCGGCCGCCGGGCCGACCTGGCGGCAGCGATCAGCATCGCAACCTGATGCCTCGTCCGCACAGGACGCAGCGACAGCCACACATAGTCGTACAGAGAGACAAAGGTTCCGGATGGGTGCAGGCTTCTATATCGTCATGGCAGCGCAGTTTTTTTCGGCGCTGGCAGACAATGCACTGCTGATTTGTGCCATTTCACTGCTGGTAGATTTGCAGGCGCCCCCCGAATATGCGCCTCTCCTCAAGACCTCATTTACGCTTTCCTACGTAGTGCTGGCTGCCTTCGTGGGCGCATTTGCCGACTCCATGCCGAAATGGCGTGTGATGTACATCAGCAATGCGATCAAGATCGTCGGCTGCGCAATGATGCTGTTTGGCGCACATCCGCTGATTGCCTACGCTGTCGTCGGCCTCGGAGCCGCAGCCTATTCACCCGCCAAGTACGGCATCCTCACAGAGATGCTGCCACCCGCAAAACTGGTCGCGGCCAATGGCTGGATCGAAGGACTGACCGTCGGCGCGATAATCCTCGGATCGCTGCTCGGCGGCATGCTGATCATGTCCGGCTTCGGCAAATGGACAATGGGCCTGCACCTGCCCTTTATCTCACACGCAAGCCAGATCAGCCTGTTGCTCGTTGGCCTGCTGTATATCGTTGCAGCAGTACTCAACCGCTACGTGCCGGACACCGGCGTGGTGCACACCACGCTCAAGCATGACCCCGTTTACCTGCTGCGCGAATTCATCCATTGCATGCGCCTGCTTTGGCGCGACAAGCTTGGTCAGATATCCCTGGCGGTTACAACGCTGTTCTGGGGCGCTGGGGCGACCCTGCAGTTCATCGTGATCGACTGGGCCGGCAAGATGCTCGGTCTGAATCTTTCGCAATCGACCCGGCTGCAAGGCGTGGTAGCGATCGGCGTGGCGGTGGGCGCCGTGCTCGCGGCACGCCTGCTGACCTTGCGGCATTCCATGAAGGTGATTTCCATCGGCATCACAATGGGCCTGGTGGTACCGCTCATGGTGATGCTGCCCTACATGCCGCAAGTCAATCTGCAGACACCGATGATTGAAATTCTCGGCGCGCAGCTGCAATTCGACATCCATCTGCGCACGCTTGCCGTCATGTTCATGATGATCCTGCTGGGCGCCTTGTCCGGGTTCTTCGTGGTCCCGATGAACGCGCTGTTGCAGCACCGCGGTCACGTGCTGATGGGTGCGGGGCATTCGATTGCCGTGCAGAACTTCAACGAGAATCTGAGCATTCTCATCATGACCTTCCTGTACTTCCTGCTGGGATGGCTGGGTGTGTCGGTAAACATCACCATCATCGCCTTCGGTCTCTTCGTGGCCGGGATCATGTATGTGATCAAGCTGCGCCATCTGCGCAACCAGGCTGAGCACGATGACCTCGCACTGCTGGAAGACCACCCGCACTAAGCGAATTCAGTCGTTCAGATCCGCAATCGTATCGGCAGCGAAACACATATCCACCCAGGCTTTCGCCTTGTCGGGCAGATTGCGTAGCAAATAGGCCGGGTGGTAGGTCACCACGACAGGGATGTCGCCATAGCGGTGAAGTTTGCCGCGCGCAGAAGAAATGCTCATTTCCCTGCCGAGCAAAGTCTGTGCAGCAGGGCGTCCCAAGGCAATCAGCAACTTCGGTTTCACGAGTTCGATCTGCCGTTCCAGATAAGGTCGGCATGCTGCGATCTCGTCGGCTTCGGGCGTGCGATTTCCGGGTGGGCGACACTTCACCGAATTGGCGATGTACACGTTCTCGCCTCGCTTGAGACCACTCGCTTCGAGCATCGCGTCGAGCAGCTTGCCCGCCTGGCCAACAAAGGGCTCGCCGCGCTGATCCTCTTCGGCGCCCGGCCCTTCGCCTACAAACATCCAGTCCGCCTGCCTGTCACCCACACCGAACACGGCTTGCTTGCGCGCCGCACACAAGCCACAAGCACGGCAACTGGCAACCGTACTGGCCAGTTCTTCCCAGCCAAGTGTCGCCGTGGCGCTCACTACAGGTGCGTTACTTTCGGGTTGCATGGTCTGCGGCAACTCGATCAGCATTTCGATTGGCACTTCGCTTTGCGGAGCAGGCGCGTCGATCATGGTCTCGGCCGGCGCTGCCGCTGCAACAGGCTGGCGCAAGCGCCACACCGGTTTGATACCCATCTCGGCCAGCGCCCGTGTCTTGTCCATGCTCATTTGTCAGTTCTCATAGCTCACGCCTCATCACGACGGCATCCTCGCGACCTTCAGCGGCCGGGTAATAGGCCTTGCGACGACCAATGCGCCGAAAACCCCATTTGTCATAAAGCTTCAACCCGGCTTCGTTCGAAGCCCGTACTTCCAGGAACATCTGCGTGCCGCCAAAATGCAGCGCCACGCCACAGAGATGATCGAGCAACACGGCTCCCAATCCGCGCCCTTGCGAGGCGGGTATCACGCTGATATTGAGCAGATGTGCTTCATCCATGATCAGCATCAGTACCGCATAGGCCACTGGCTTGCCATCTACCAGCATGATCCAGCTGCTATAGCCGGCTGAGAGCGAATCGGCAAAGTTCGTACGGCTCCATGGAAATGGATAGATGCCCTGCTCCGTCCGGCTCACCCAATCCAGATCTTCCGGATTCATTGGACGGAATACCGGGGCAGATCCGATCAGGCTGTGCTCGACGCTCAAGCCTTGCCCCCTTGTGCCAGCCGCTCGGCCGTCGTCAACGCCACGCGATTTCGCACGTAATCAGGCGCAGCGAGGGCTGCGTCCAGCCAGAGCGCCGGATTGCAGGCGGCCAGGCGGGCAATGCTGGCCGCCTGCGGCACAGCACGCGCATCCAGCACGTTGACCTGAGTACCCAGACGCGCAGCGAGTTGAGCCCTATAAGCAGCGAACGCCGTGCCGACTCCCGACCACTGACCGGCATCAGGCAGCGGCGCCGTATCGGGCGGCACGCAAACGGCATCACTCACTACACGCAACGAACCATTCTCACTTGAAAACATGGCCACATACACTTCGCTCATGCGCGCGTCCATGGCACAGTAGAGCCTGGTCGCCTGTGCCGTGTGCGGCAGGGCCAGCGCTTCAAGCGAACTGATCGCGGCAACCGGCAAATCAGCACCGAGCGCGAGGCCCTGCGCAACACCGCAAGCCAGACGAACACCCGTAAACGCTCCGGGGCCACGCCCGAAGGCGATGACATCGAGAGCCTTGATGGAGAGCTCAGCTTCAGCCAGAAGTTGCTTGATGGCTGGCAGCAGCGAGCCTGAATGCGTATTGCCGCCTACAGGCAATGAACGGCTCAGGACCTCATTCTTTGCGTCAGTGCCATTCAACAAGGCAATCGAGCCATGCTCGCAGGAGGTCTCGATGGACAGAATCATGCTCATGGCCACATTGTAACTTGCGGGCGAGCACGCATCGGGTGCACGCCACGACAAGGCTCGCAGAGCGACGTGACCGGGAATTTTCATCTGCTTTCGTGCACAATTTCGGGCCACGGTATCGATTGCACACATGAATCCCGCTTCAAACCCCGAGTCCAAACGCTGGCGCCCTACCCCTTTCCTGCAGGCATCGCTTGCCGTGCATGGTGGTGCAATTGCCCTTGCCGCCGCAGCGCCTGCGCTCTGGCCCTGGGCGCTGGCTACCGTCGTCCTGGATCACGCCCTGGTCGTGGCAACTGGCTTGTGGCCGCGATCGACCTGGCTCGGCGCCAACATGCTGCGGCTACCGGAGGCGGCTGCGCTTCGGGGCGAAGTCTGGATCACGATTGATGATGGCCCGGAGCCGGCAGTCACTCCCAAAGTACTGAAGATCCTCGAAACACACGGCGCGCGCGCGAGCTTCTTTTGCATCGGCAAGCATGTAACGGGCAATGCCGCGCTGGCACGGGAAATCGTCGCGGCGGGTCATACGATAGAGAATCATTCGGAACGCCACGCGCACAACTTCTCTCTCCTCGGCCCGAAAGCCATGGCCGAAGAAATCGCTCGGGCACAGGACAGCATCGGAAATGTAACGGGACGCCAGCCGCGCTACTTCCGCGCTCCGGCAGGTCTGCGCAATCCATTCCTGGATTACGTACTGCACAAGCAGGGCTTGCAGCTTGTTAGCTGGACACGGCGTGGCTTCGATACACGCGAGCCTGATGCAGATGTGGTGTTGCAGCGCCTGACGAAGAATCTGTCTGGCGGCGACATCCTGCTATTGCACGACGCTCACGCAGCAACAAGTGCAAACGGGCAGCCCGTTATTCTGGATGTGTTGCCAAGACTGCTGGCACAGATGGCGTCGCAACAGCTCAAGGCCGTCACGGCGTAGGGTCGTACGCCCTACACAATATTCAGACTCTGGAATTTGCCGCCCAGCAAATCCTGCGACGGTAGTTGCCACCAGCGTTCCAGCACAGTGGCATACATCTGACGGAAGTCGATCTGCCAGGGAAGATTGTCCGTTTCATCAAGCCGATCCAGTGTCGGCGTCTGACCGTAAAGTCCGCCGCGCACCTTGCCACCCATGACGAAGTGAGGCGCAACGGTACCGTGATCAGTACCTGCGCTCTGGTTTTCACGTGGCCGGCGACCGAACTCCGAATAAGTCATGATCATCGAGTCGTCCCAACGGCCGAGTTCGACAAGAGCTGACTTCACGCTACTCAAGCCCTCTGACAATTGTGTGAGCAACGCGGTATGGCGTCCCATCTGATTTTGATGTGTGTCGAAACTGCCGATAGTCAGGCGCATGACGGCCACGCCGCTTGATCGCGCCAGCGTTTCACAAGCCGTGCGGCAAGTACGGCCGAACTCATGCACGGGAAATTCCGTCTTCAACGCAATCCTGAGCGAGTCAGCGTTGCCCAGCGACTGTGCGGCATGACTGACATCGGCTTCCACCTTGAGCACATGCGCCAACGCACCACCACCGGGCCGTGAAGCCAAGGCGGCCAGTCGCGCCTGACGTTCGAAATCCCCATTGACCGCCAGCGTCACGGCGCGCGCACCACCCGCCAGCGGTCCCAGATCGCTCGAGCCGACGATCAATGCATCCGCCATGAATGCCGGCGGCACCGGATTGCTTGCCAGCATGCGCGTAACCCAGCCAGCGTCGAGATACTGATTGCTGCGTGACGCCGTATCCCAGATTTCAATCGAGCGGAAATGCGAAAGATTCGGTTGCGGATAGCCGAGGCCCTGTACGACTGCCATTTGTCCGCCTTCCCAAAGCGGCATCAGCGGCGACAGCGCCTTGTTGAGCCCTACGCGATCATCAAGCCTGATCAGGTTTTCCGGGCGGATTCCCAGTTGTGGCCGTAGCGCGTAGTACGCAGGATCGGCATAGGGAACGATCGTGTTCAAACCATCGTTGCCGCCCTTGAGTTCGACAAGAATCAGCAGGCGACGAAAGCGCTCGGAAGCTGCCCCGGACGGCGCAGCGGCCATCGCCAAAGTCGGAGAAATCGCCAGCAGGCCACCTGCCCCCAGTACGCCCAGAAAATCACGACGTTTCATGCCGTTCCCCTTGCCTGTTTGACCTGCTCACTTCACTTGATAAGCCGCATCCAGAAGCACGGCTCGCAAACCGGGTTGCGCATCCATACTTGCTTGCGCAACGGGTGCGGTTGCAAGCAACGCATTTCGCATATCCAGTCCGCTGCGCGCCAGCGACTGGTTCCACGATTGCGGCTCAAGCCTGATATCACGCAGCGCCACCTGGGTGCGCTGACGCAGCGCTTCGGTTTTTTCCATGACAAATGCACTGCGCTGGCGAATCACCTGATCGTCTGCGACGGGCGCACTGGCGCGCTCGGGCGGTCCGTTCATGCCCATACGCCGTGCCTGCGGCTGCGCCGCAGAACCAAACTCCTCGGCGCGCGCCAACCGATCCAGAAACTGCTTGCGTTCCAGCAAGGTCGAGGCATTGATCCATGCATCATTACCCGGCCAACCCTTGACGTTGGGTGGTGCAAACAGCTCCTGTCCAAGTACTTTAAGCGTGCGGATGAATGGCGAAGGATCGGGCACCGAAATCTGCAGTGCGCGCAAGCTGCCCACCACCAGTTCCGTTGGCGATTTCACGAGTGCCGCGCGATTGTCGGCATCCCAGAATGCCTTGCTCAGAAAGAGCGCCCGCAGTGCGGGTTTCATCTCGTACTGCCTGTCGCGCAGGATCGTTGCAATGCGCTCGACTTCGGCGCGATCGGGCTGCGGCGAAACGAACTCGCGCCACAGCTTGGCGACGAGAAACTCCGATGTCTCCTTGCGCGCCAGCAGCAAATTCAGCACGTCGTCGCCATCGAAGTTTCCTGTCTTGCCGAAGATGCTCTTCTCGCCATCGTCATGCAGACCAGGACGGTAGATGAAGCTACCATTGCGGCGATCGATGCTCCAGCCCGTAAAGGCACGCGCCGCCTCCTTGATGTCCTGCTCGCTGTAGTGTCCTTCACCAAGCGTGAACAGCTCCATGACTTCACGCGCGAAGTTCTCGTTGGGACGTTCCTTGCGATTGGTCGCGGCATCGAGATAGATCACCATCGCGGGATCCTTCGATGCTGCGTGCAGCAAATTGCCAAAATTGCCCACGGCGTTTTCGCGGAAGAGCTGATTCTGGTCGCGCATCAGGCTCACCAGCCGTACCTTCTGTTCGCTCGACACGAAATGGTTGTGCCAGAACAACGTCATACGCTCGGTCAGGGGCGATGGCGTCTGCAGCATTTCGCCGAGCCACCAGGCGCGCAAGTCATACGTCCGGAAACGTTGATCGGCGACAAAGTCACGCCGCTCGGCCTCGTTCAATTGTGTTTGTGGGCGTCCGGCAGCATCGATGACAGACGCCGGATAAGCTGTCACCGGTCGGGTATTCACTCGCGCCAGCAACTGATCGACCGCGGCCTCGCGCGACAATGCGGCGTACTGGAGAATCTCGTCAGGCGGTGGCGTGAAACCCGTGCGGCCAAGCAGGTGAAATGCATCGGCCGTCCCCATCCCCGCAGCGATGGCCGGCACAGGCCCGACAAAGGTCAGGGCCAACAACGACGCATATGCCATCTGCAACATTCTTCTTGTCATCACAGCCTCCCTGGTGCTATGTCCTGCAGATCATTGACCCCGATAGACGTCGCGTCCCGCATCATGGATCTGGCGACGGAACTGCCTGCGCTCCTCCGGTGAGAGCCTGCGCAGACCATCCGCTTCCCTTGCGGGAGGCAACGGCATCGGTGGCCGCACAAACTCGCGGCGGTCAGGCGGCAGACGGCGCGCATCATCATCGCGGTAGTGTTGTGGCTGCGAGCGCAGCATCTCCTCGCGCAAGGCACGCATGCGCTCGCGCCGCTCGGCAAAACGATCTTCCCTGTTGTCCGGGACGTTATCGCGCCCCGCATCATGACGTGAGACCTCCCACATCATTTCACGGTCGTGGGGCCGCCAGCGGGGCTCGTAATCGCGGGCGTGCAGCGACCCCATCAGCCCGAACAGGCCGCTCGCCACCCACGCCATCACGAGAAAGAAATGCTTCATTTAAAAGTCCTGTCCTGCAAAGTGGCAGCGCCAGAAGGTGCAATGCATTTCTGACCGGCCATCACTCCTGCCACAATCGCATCTTCAACCACACAACGACAATCTGTGTAGTTGTTTGGTAGCAGCTTGTAAGCAAATGTAAGCATGGCCAGTGATGGCAACAGTTGCTCACACTTGAGGCCCGCAGACTATTGCAGCGGGCTGACAGCCGCCACTGTTACGCATAGGATGCACGCATGGACAAAGAACGTTTCCGCATTCTGGTGGTAGATGACGATGCCCGCCTGCGCAGCCTGCTCGACCGTTATCTTGCCGAACAGGGCTTTGCCGTCAAGGCGGTGGCTGACGCAGCGCAAATGGATCGCGCCATGGCACGCGAGCATCACGATCTGCTGGTACTCGATCTGATGTTGCCTGGTGAGGATGGCCTGTCGATCTGTCGCCGTCTGCGCGCCAGCGACAACACGCTGCCAATCATCATGCTCACGGCACGCGGCGATGAAGTCGACCGCATTGTCGGCCTTGAAGTCGGTGCTGACGACTACCTGCCCAAACCTTTCAACCCGCGCGAACTGGTGGCACGCATCCATGCCGTGCTGCGCCGACGCCCGAAGAACTTGCCCGGCGCCCCCACTGAAGAAGAATCCGTGGTCGAGTTCGGGCAGGTCAGCGTCGATCTGTCAGCGCGCCGCCTGACCCGCAAAGGTGAAGACGTTCCACTCACTACCGGCGAATTCGCCCTGCTCAAGGTGTTGTTGCAACACCCACGCCAGCCGTTGTCGCGGGACAAGCTCATGGAACTGGCGCGAGGTCGTGAATACGATGTCTTCGATCGCTCCATCGACGTACAGATTTCACGTCTGCGCAAGCTTGTCGAAGAGGAAGCCGCGCGTCCGCGATACCTGCAGACCGTGTGGGGCTTCGGTTATGTCTTTGTACCCGACGGCGCCAAACACGCCGGAGGTGCCCAGTAGGTGCTTGCATGGGTAGATAGCGCCATCCTGGCAACAACGGGTGCGGCACGGTGATCAGCTCGCGCCTGCCTTGGCCACGCACGTTGCTGTGGCGAGCCTTTCTGCTTATCGTGTTGTTGATGGGACTGTCGCTGTTTGCATGGTTCCAGATCTACAGCCAGTTCGCCATCAAACCCCGCACGCGTCAGACGGCACAGATGCTCGTCAGCGTTGTCAATCTCACACGCGCCGCCCTGCTCGCCTCCGACGCCGCACATCAGACGGCATTGTTGCGCGACCTGATCAGCATCGAAGGCATCCGCGTCTATCCGGCAGAGAGCAGTGACCAGGTAACGCCTGCCGAGGATTCGGAGCTGATTCGCAATCTCGCTCGGGAATTGCAGCAGCGTCTCGGGCCGACGACACGCCTCGCCTCGGCCATTGAAGGTCAGCCGGGCTTCTACATCAGTTTCATTCTCGATTCCGACGCGCCCGATGATCAGTACTGGCTGATGATTCCAGCCGAACGTGTTTCTCACAGCGGTGTGGCGGGCTGGGTCGGCTGGGGTATCGCGACGGGCCTGCTGTCGCTTGTTGGCGCCTACCTGCTGGTATTCGGTATTACGCGGCCGCTCAAAGCCCTCGAACAGGCTGCACGCAAGGTCGGCCAGGGGGAACTGCCGCCACCGCTGCCTGAAAAAGGACCGCAGGAGATCGTCGCCGTAGCAAGCGCCTTCAACCAGATGTCGCGCGATCTCACACAGCTTGAATCAGACCGTGCGCTGATCCTTGCGGGTGTCTCACATGACCTGCGCACACCGCTCTCGCGCCTGCGCCTGGGCATCGAGCTCTCCGGCGCAACAGCTGATGATCTCGTCGCCATGAGTGCGGATATCGATGAAATGGATCGCATCATCGGCCAGTTTCTCGACTTCGCGCGCGATGCCCAGAGCGAAGTGCCGGAAGCCTGTGACTTGTCCACCCTGTTTCAGGGTCTGACAGATGCTTATGCACGCCGTGGCGTCGAGGTCAGACTTGCATGCGAACCCATGCCGGCTCAAATCCTGCGGGCACAATCCCTCCGGCGCGCCGTCACAAACCTCATTGACAATGCCTGGCGCTATGCTGGGACCGATGAACCCGTCGACCTGAGTTTGAGTTTGCGCGAGCACCGTGTGAGCATCGAAGTTGCCGATCGTGGCCCCGGCATTCCACCTGATCAGGTTGAACGCCTTAAACGGCCCTTTACGCGCCTCGAAGAGGCTCGCAGCGACGCGCGTGGCTCCGGATTGGGTCTGGCAATTGTGGAGCGCATTGCACGCCTGCACGACGGCAAGCTGGAGCTGTTACCCAGACCCGACGGCGGCTTGCTGGCCAGAATTACCCTTCCCGTCGTCTCTGCCGGAACCTGACCTCGTTCCGCGGGTCAGTCAAAACATGCCCGTCACACGCTCTCGACTATAATCCCGTGCCATGAAATTCCTATTCGATCTCCTGCCCGTTATTTTCTTCTACGGCGCGTTCAAATACTCGCAAGCTCATCGCGAATGGGCGGCGCAGCTTGCAACGAACTGCCTGGGATTCATGGTGTCGGGCGGTGTCGTCGGACCACAGGAGGCTCCCACCATTCTGGCCACGGTCGTGGTGGTTACGGCCATTGCGTTACAGGTGCTATGGCTGAAGGCGCGCAATAAACCCGTACCCAGGCTCTTGCTGGCGGGCCTGGCGCTGGCAGTCATATTTGGCGGTTTGACGATCTGGTTCCACAGCCCCACTTTCATCAAGTGGAAGTTCAGCATTTTCTACTGGCTGCTGAGCGCCAGCCTGTTGCTCGGGCAACTGGTGTGGAAGCGCAATCTGCTCAAGAGCATGCTTGGCGGTGAACTGGAGCTACCCGCAAACGTGTGGAATCGTCTCAATCTGGCGTGGATACTGTTCTTCATCGCCATGGGCCTGCTCAACATCTACGTTGCCTACAATTACTCTGAAGACGCCTGGTTCACCTTCAAGATGTTCATCAGCACAGCACTGATGCTCGCGTTCATGTTCGCACAAGGCGTTTTCATCTGGCGCTATCTGCCACATGAAAGCAAACAAGGCCTATGACCGACAGTATCGGTAGTACGATCGATCGCATCCAGGAACTGCTTGCCTCACTTGAGCCGGTTCTGGTCGAGCTGGACGACGACAGCCACCGTCATGCCGGCCATGCGGGTGCGGCCTCGGGGGGCGGACACTACAATCTGCGCGTCATATCTGCGCGCTTTGCCGGTCTGACATCCCTTGCACGCCATCGTCTGATATATAGCACCCTGTCCGCACTCATGCAGCGCGAAATCCATGCACTGAGTATCATTGCGCTCACGCCGGATGAAGCCTCGGCACAAGCGCAGGGCATATGAGCGCCGTGCCCTGGCCTCATTCCCACAAGTTTTTGATCAAGCAGGTCCCTTTCACACACAAGGAAAGTCGATGAATCTCAAACTCTCAATCCTGGCTGCTGCGCTCATCGCCACCGCAGCCAGTGCTCCCGTTACGGCACAAACGAGCAAGAAACCGGCTGTGGCAAGCAAGGCCGAAGTATCAGGCAAGACACCTCTCGTGGTCGTCAATGGCAGCCCCATCAGCACCGGGATGGCAGATCTGTTGATCAACGAACAGTTGTCACAAGGCCAGCAGAACAGTCCCGAGTTGCGCAGCGCCGTGCGTGAAGAACTCATCAAGCGTGAGCTTCTTGCCCAGGAAGCTCGCAAGCGGGGTCTGGACAAGAGCGAACAGGTCACATCGCGCGTGGACCTGGCCCGTCAGAGCATCCTGCTGGGTCTTTACCTGGAGGAGTACATGAAGGCGCA
>Ga0075366_10000352_pt1 | contig 21061 bp, 21 predicted proteins | sample EndMethybrTD3031_FD_72351 | JGI IMG/M metagenome (GOLD analysis project Ga0075366, IMG submission 72351) | Populus endosphere microbial communities from Tennessee, USA - Endosphere MetaG P. TD hybrid TD303-1 | ecosystem: Host-associated > Plants > Roots > Endosphere | place: USA: Tennessee...
CAACAGCCGAACCTTCCAGTAGGTCGCTTGGCAAGATCGTATTGAGGCCCTTTGCTTTGCCTACTTTCATTTGGGCCAGCAAATGAAAGTAGGTCGCCGGCCGGGCGAGTCCGGCGGGCTGCCGCCAGCCGGCGGGCTCTCACGCAGTGAGACAAACCCGCTGGAGGCAGGATCATGAGCGCACCACCCCTGCTGGACGTCCAAGGCTTCGGCCTCGAGTTCCGCACCCGCTCGGGCACCGTGCACGCGCTCGAGGGCATCGACCTCAAGATCCGCAAGGGCGAGATCGTCGGCCTGGTCGGCGAGAGCGGCTCGGGCAAGTCGGTGCTGAGCTACGCGCTGCTCGGCATCTCGGACCGCGCCGCGAAGGTGACCGGCGGCAGCGCGATGTTCGGCGGGCTGGACCTGCTGAAGGCCGACGAGAGAACGCTCGCCGATCTGCGCGGTCGCGAGGTCTCGATGATCTTCCAGAGCCCGCGCACCGCGCTGAACCCGATCCGGCCGGTCGGCGTGCAGATCGAGGACGTGCTGCGCCGCCACGCCGGCGCGCCCGGCGCGGACCTCGGCAAGAGCCTGCGCGAGCGCGCCGTGCAGGCGCTGCGCGAGGTCGCGATCTCCGACCCGGAGCGGCGCCACGCGGCCTATCCGTTCGAGATGTCGGGCGGCATGTGCCAGCGCGTGATGATCGCGCTGGCGCTCGCGTGCCGTCCGAGCCTGCTGATCGCCGACGAGCCGACCACCGGGCTGGACGTCACGACGCAGGCCGCGGTGATGGATCTGATCACGTCGCTCGCACGCGAGCGCCAGATGGCGACACTGTTCATCACCCACGACCTCGCACTCGCCGCGGACTACTGCGACCGCATCGTCGTGATGCACGCCGGCCATGCGGTCGAGGCCGCGCCGGCGCGGCTGCTGTTCACGCAGGCGCGCCACCCGTACAGCGCGCGCCTGCTGAGCTCGACACCCGACGAGCGCACACGCTCGGCGCAGTCGCTGCAGCCGGTGCCCGGCAACCTGCCCGACCTGCGGCGCAGCGACCTGCCCGGCTGCCGCTTCGCCGAACGCTGCGAGCGTGCCGACGACCACTGCCGCCACGAACGTCCCGGGCTCGACCCCGACGCGCCGCACAGCGCGGCGTGCTGGCACCCGCTGTTCGGCCCGCCCGCGCGCGTGCCGCTGCGCACACCGCACCATGCTTGACGCGGCGCCGCTCGTGGACAAGCTGGTCCCCGCCCACGCCGCGGACGCCCACGGCGACCGCGCCCCGCTGCTCGCGCTCGAGCGGCTGCACCGGCGCTTCGCGGTCGGCGGCGGCCGCGCGCTGCATGCGGTCGACGACCTGAGCCTCGCGATCGCGCCGGGCGAAAGTGTCGGGCTGGTCGGCGAGTCGGGCTGCGGCAAGAGCACGCTGGTGCGGCTGATCGCGCGGCTGCTCGACGCGAGCGACGGCCGCATCGTCTTCGACGGCGAAGACCTCGCCGCGGTGCCGGCGAAGCGCTTCGCGAAGACGACGCAGCGCGCACAGATCCAGATGGTGTTCCAGGATCCGACCGACAGCCTGAACCCGCGCTTCACCGCGCGCGAGGCGATCCGCGAGCCGCTGACGCTGCTCACGAAGCAACGCCGCGGCGAGGCCGATGCCCGCGTCGACGAGGTCGCCGCGCAGGTCGGCCTGCCGCACGCCCTGCTGTCGCGTTTCCCGCACCAGCTCTCGGGCGGGCAGAAGGCGCGTGTGGGCATCGCGCGTGCGCTCGCGGTCAAGCCGCGCCTCCTGATCCTCGACGAGCCGACCGCCGCGCTCGACGTCTCGGTGCAGGCGGTCGTGCTGCAGCTGCTCGAGCAGCTGCGCAAGGAGCTGGGCCTCGCGGTGCTGTTCGTCTCGCACGACCTGAATGTCGTGCGCCTGCTGACCGACCGCGTCGCGGTGATGTACCTCGGCAAGCTCGTCGAAGTCGGTCCGTCGGAGCACGTGTTCCGCTCGCCCAAGCATCCGTACACGCAGTCGCTGGTCTCGGCGATCCCGGGCCAGGGGCCGCGCATCAAGCTGACCGGCGAGGTCTCCAGCCCGATCGACCCGCCGCCGCAGGTGTGCCGCTTCCACGGCCGCTGCCCGCGCGGCGAGGACCGCTGCGCGCGCGAGGCGCCGGCATTGCGCACGATCGGCAAGCAGCTCGTCGCCTGCCACTTCGCCGAGCCGGCCGACCTGGTGGACGCGGCGACAGGGCCTCCCGATAGCGCTGACAGGCCCTAGACTCGAAAGCATGTCTTTGCGCAGCCTCGCCGCTCCCGCTCCTGCCGCCGCCCCTGCCGACCCGGCCCGCGCGAACCTTGCGGCCCAGACCTATGCGCAGCTCAAGGAGATGATCCACGACTTCCAGCTGCTGCCCGGCGACCGTTTCTCCGAGAACGAGATGGGCACGCGGCTCGGCGTCAGCCGCACGCCGGTGCGCGAGGCGCTTTTCCGGCTGCGCAACGAAGGTTTTCTCGACGTCGAGAGCAAGACCGGCTGGTTCGTGCGGCCGATCGACTTCGACAAGCTCGACCAGCTCTACGACCTGCGCGTGCTGCTCGAGCTCGCGAGCGTCGCGCGGCTGTGCGCGCGCGAGGGTGATCCGCCCGAGCTCGAGGCGCTGAAGGCCGCCTGGCTGGTGCCGGCCGCCGAGCGGCTGACCAGCATGCGCGAGGTCGGCGCGCTCGACGAGGAGTTCCACGCGACGCTCGTGCGCGCCGCCGGCAACGCCGAGATCGCGAAGGTGCACTGGGACGTGACCGAGCGCATCCGCATCGTGCGGCGGCTCGACTTCACGCGCGAGGACCGCATCGACGCCACCTACGTCGAGCACGGCAAGATCCTGCGCGCGATCCTGCAGCGCAAGGCCGATCAGGCGCAGCTGCTGCTGAAGAGCCACGTCGAGCAGAGCAAGGTCGAGGTGCGCAAGATCACGCTCGGCACGCTGCACGAAGCGCGTCTGCGCGGGCGCGGCTGACGCCGCTGCCGCACGGTAGGTGCCGTCCTACACGCGCACGGCCTGCGCGCCGACGCGATGCATGCAGCGGCGCGGCTACGTTCTCGGGATCCCCCGGATGGAGAACTGCATGCGCAACCGTTTCTCGGCGCCACGTGCCGCCCTGGCCGTCGCCGCGCTGGCGTCGCTGGCCGCCTGCTCGAGCGCGGAGCAGGTCGGCAAGCCGATCGTGCCGCGCGTCGCGACGGCGAGCGCCGCAGCGACGCTGGTCGATCCGCAGGGCAAGCCCAGCGGCCGCGCGACGCTGACGCAGGTCGATGGCGGCGTCGAGATCGTCGTCAACGTCGAGGACCTGACGCCGGGCGAGCATGGCGTGCACGTGCATGCGGTCGGCCGCTGCGAGCCGGCGCCGGACGCCAGCACCGGCCAGACGGTCGCGTTCGGCGCGGCCGGTCCTCACTTCGACCCCGGCGCCTCGCAACACCACCGCGGACCCGGGCAACCGCCGGCGCAGGGCCACGCCGGCGACATGCCGAACATCCCGGTCGCCGCGGACCGCACCGGCACGCTGCGCTATGTGCACCCGAATGTCAATCTCGGCACCGGCACGCAGTCGGTGCTCGGCAAGGCGATCGTCGTGCACGCGCAGCGCGACGACTACACGACGGACCCGACGGGCAACTCCGGCGGCCGCGTGCTGTGCGGGGTGATCGAACAGGCGCGGCCGGCGGACGCCAAGCCGAATCAGGGGTAAAGCCCGCGTTCCTCGCGCGCCGTCAGGATGCGCTCGCAGGCGACCGCGAAGGTCGCGGTGCGCAGCGTGATCTTGTGGCGGTCGGCGGTCTCCCAGATCTTCTTCAGCGCACCGACCATGATCTTGTCCAGCCGCAGGTTGATCTCGTCCTCGGTCCAGAAGAACGAGCTGAAGTCCTGCACCCACTCGAAGTAGCTGACCGTCACGCCGCCGGCGTTGCAGATCACGTCGGGCACGACCAGGATGCCGCGGTCGGCGAGGATGTCGTCGGCCTCCGGCAAGGTCGGGCCGTTCGCGCCTTCGAGCACCAGCTTGGCCTTCGTGCGGCGTGCACGCTCCTGCGTGATCTGGCCTTCCAGCGCGGCCGGGACGAGGATGTCGCACGGCACGTCCCAGAACGATTCGGCATCGATGCGCTCGGCGCCGGTGAACGCGCCGACGCCGCCGTCGCGCTTGAGCACCGGGATCAGCTCGGCCATGTCCATGCCGCCCGGGTTGACGAGCGTGCCGCTGTGGTCCTGCACCGCGACGATCTTGGCGCCGGCCTGCGCGAACAGCTCGGCCGCGGCCGAGCCGACGTTGCCGAAGCCCTGCACCGCGACACGCGCGCCGTCGAGCGGCAACTCGATGCGGCGTGCCGCCTCGCGGCCGGTGACGAACACGCCGCGCCCGGTCGCCTTCACGCGCCCGAGCGAGCCGCCGAGGTGGATCGGCTTGCCGGTGACGACGCCGGTCGCGGTCGAGCCGGTGTTCATCGAGTACGTGTCCATCATCCACGCCATGATCTGCGGATTGGTGTTCACGTCCGGCGCCGGGATGTCGCGCTGCGGGCCGATGATGATGCCGATCTCGCTGGTGTAGCGGCGTGTCATGCGCTCGAGCTCCTTGGTCGAGAGCTTCTTCGGGTCGACGCGGATGCCGCCCTTCGCGCCGCCGTAGGGCAGGTTGACCGCGGCGTTCTTGACGCTCATCCACGCCGAGAGCGCCATCACCTCCTCGAGCGTCACGTCGGGGTGGTAGCGCACGCCGCCCTTGCCGGGCCCGCGCGAAAGGTTGTGCTGGACACGAAAGCCCTCGAAGTGCGCGACGGTGCCGTCGTCCATTTCGATCGGCACGTCGACGACCAGTGCGCGCTTCGGGCGCTTGAGCGTCTCGCCCCAGCGGGCGAGGTGGCCGAGGTAGGGCAGGACACGGTCGACCTGCGCGAGATAGGTGTGCCACGGACTGGTGGCGGTGGGTGTGACGTAGGACAGGAAGCTCATCGATGTCTCCTCGCGAATCGGCATGCCGGTCGGGGCGCTCGTGACGCCCCGGCATGGCGGGAGACTGTAGGTGCGCGCCAGCCGAGTTTTTCACCGTTTGCCATGCCGTATCGGCATGACCTGCACAACCTGCGGCATGGGTTTCGCGCAGGCCTACACTGTGTTCCCGCCGCCAGCGCGGCACCTGGAGCTGCCCGTGGACACGCCGTACATCGAACGGCTGCAGGGCACGCCGATCTTCGGCGCGCTGCGTGCCGACACGCTCGAGTTCCTGCTCGAAGGCACGCGCATGGTCGCGGTACACGCCGGCGCCTATTTCTTCCGCGAAGGCGAGCCGGCCGAGGGCATGTTCGTGCTCGAGTCTGGCCGGGTCGTGGTGCTCAAGGGCTGGCAGGGCGCCGAGCTCGAGATGCGCGAGCTCGCACCGGGCGACTGTTTCGGCGAGATGGCGCTGCTCGACCTGTTCCCGCGCAGCGCATCGATCCGCGCACTCGCCGACAGCGCTGCGATCGAGCTGACCGCGGCCGATCTGTACCGCCTCAGCAAACACGACCTCGAGCAGTTCGCACTCGTGCAGATGAACATCGGCCGCGAGCTGAGCCGGCGCCTGCGCGTGACCGACGAGCTGCTGTTCCGCGCCCGCATGGGCGAGCTGTCGGACAGCGCGCCGGCGCCGTTCAGGGCTGTCTGAAGGCGCTCAGCCGAACTCGTCACCCAGCTCGTGGGCGCGCTGCTGTGCGGCTTTCAGTGCCTGGACAAAGGCGGGCTTGATGCCGCTCGCTTCCATTGCGGTCAGCGCCGCGTAGGTCGTGCCGCCCTTGGACGTGACTCGCTCGCGCAACAGCTCGGGCGGGTCGTCCGACGCCTGCGCCAACGCGGTCGCGCCGGCGAAGGTCGCGAGCGCAAGTTCCTTGCCCTGCGCGGCCGTGAGGCCCATCTGCTGCGCCGCCTGCATCATCGCCTCGACGAAGTAGAAGACGTAGGCCGGGCCGGAGCCCGACAGCGCGGTCACCGCATCGAGATCCTGCTCGCGCGCGACCCACAGCGTGCGGCCGGTCGGCGCGAGCACCTGCTCGACACGCACCTTGTCGTCGGCGCTCACCGCTGCGCGGGCATAGAGCCCGGCAATGCCCTGGCCGATCAGGGCCGGTGTGTTTGGCATCGCGCGCACGATGCGCTCGGCGCCGGTCGCGCGCGCGATCGCGTCGCTGCGGATGCCGGCCATCACGCTGAGGTGCAGCGCGTGGCCGACATGCGGCGCGCACGGCGCCGCGGCGGCCTGGAAGGCCTGCGGCTTGACGGCCCAGACCAGCATCGTGGCCTCGGCGAGCGAGGCGTCGGCCGCGGCGAGCGTGCGCACACCGAAGTCGCGCTGCAGCTTCTCGCGCGCTGCATCGCCGGGCTCGACGACGATCACGCTGGCCGGCGCGCGGCCGCTCTTGACGAGGCCGCCGACGATCGCGCTCGCCATGTTGCCGCCGCCGATGAATGCGAGAGTGTCCATGGCGTTCAGTGTAGGCCGGTCAACCCAGCGAGCAGTGCGGCATTGCCGCCCGCCGCGGCGGTGTTGATCGTCAGCGTCTGCTCGGCGCAGAAGCGATAGAGGTAGTGCGGCCCGCCCGCCTTCGGCCCGGTGCCCGACAGGCCTTCGCCGCCGAACGGCTGCACGCCGACCACCGCGCCGATCATGTTGCGGTTGACGTAGACGTTGCCGATGCGCGCCGCATGCGCAAGGCGCAGCGCGCGGCCGTCGATGCGCGTCTGGATGCCGAGCGTGAGGCCGAAGCCGAGCGCGTTGATGCGCGCGATCAGCGCGTCGGGCTCGCCGCGCCAGCGCACGACGTGCAGCACCGGGCCGAAGATTTCCTGCGTGACGGCCTCGACCGTGTCGAGCTCGAACGCCACCGGCGCGAGCAGCTGCGGCAACGGCGCCGCGATCGGCGCCTCACCGATCAGCCGCGTCTCGCGCTTCAGGCGCGCGACGTGGCCGGAGATCGCCTGGTGCGCCTCGTCGTCGATCAGCGGGCCGACGTCGGTGCGCAGCTCGGCCGGGTCGCCGACCCGCAGCTCGGCCAGCGCGCCGCGGATCATCTCGATCACCGTGTCGGCCACCGCCTCGTGCACGACGAGCAGCCGCAGCGCCGAGCAGCGCTGGCCGGCCGAGCGGAATGCGCTCTGCACGACCGCGTCGACCACCTGCTCGGGCAGCGCGGTGCTGTCGACGATCATCGCGTTGATGCCGCCGGTCTCGGCGATCAGCGGCACGATCGGTCCGTCCTTCGCTGCGAGGCTGCGGTTGATCGCCTTCGCGACGGCGGTCGATCCGGTGAAGCACACGCCCGCGCAGCGCGGGTCGGCGACGAGCGCGGCGCCGACTGTCTCGCCCGGCCCGTGCAGCAGCACGAGCGCGTCGCGCGGCACGCCGGCTTCGTGCAGCAGCGCGACCATGCATTGCGCGACGGCCGGTGTCTGCTCGGCCGGTTTCGCGGCGACCGCGTTGCCGGCGACCAGCGCGGCGACCACCTGTCCGGCGAAGATCGCGAGCGGGAAGTTCCACGGGCTGATGCAGACGAACACGCCGCGGCCGTGCAGGCGCAGCTCGTTGCTTTCGCCGGTCGGCCCGGGCAGCGGCTGGGGCGCCAGGCGCTGCTCGCCCTGGTCGGCGTAGTAGCGACAGAAGTCGACCGCCTCGCGCACCTCGGCGAGCGCATCGCCGAGGGCCTTGCGGCCTTCCTTGACGAGCAGCGCGCAGAACTCGGCGCGGCGCGCATCGAGTGCATCGGCGGCGCGGCGCAGCACCGCGGCGCGCTGCGCGAGCGGCGTGACGTTCCAGGCCGGAAAGGCGGCGTGCAGGCGCGCCATCGCCGCGGCGATCGCGTCGGGTTGCGCCTGCGCGATCGACTCGACCGCGGTGCGTGCAAGCGCCTGCTCGAACGGCGCGCGCTCGGCCGGATCGGCCAGATCGGCGCCACTCGAATTCGCGCGGCCCCGTTCGCCGTCCCAGCCGTACAGCGCCGCCGGCAACGGCAGCCCGGGCGCACGCGCCGGCACGAGCGGCGACGCGAGCAGTGCATCGATGTCGACGCTCGCATCGGAAAGCTGATGCACGAACGACGAGTTCGCGCCGTTCTCGAGCAGCCGCCGCACGAGGTAGGCGAGCAGGTCGCGGTGCTCGCCCACCGGTGCGTAGATGCGCACCGGCACACTTCCCGTCAGGCCCCCCGCTTGAGCGGGGGGAGCGGGGGGTGTGGTCGTCATGGCACCCGCAGGGATCTGCCGCGAGACCTCGCGGTAGATCCCTTCACCCATGCCGTGCAGGCGCTGCATCTCGAAGCCTGCGCCGTTGTCGCGCGCCATGCGCAGGATCGCGGCGATCGTGCCGGCGTTGTGGGTCGCGAACTGCGGGTAGATCACGTCGCGGTGGCGCAGCAGCGCCTGGGCACACGCGAGGTAGGAGATGTCGGTGTGGTGCTTGTGGGTGAAGACCGGGTAGGCAGGCAGTCCCATCTCCTGCGCGCGCTTGATCTCGCCGTCCCAGTACGCGCCCTTGACGAGCCGCACCATGAAGCGCAGGCCATGGCGGCGCGCGATCGCGGCGACCTCGTGCACGACGTTGAGCGCGCGGGTCTGGTAGGCCTGCACCGCGAGGCCGAAGCCGCGCCAGCGCGCGTGCTCGGCGGCGATGCGGGCGGCGAGCGCGTCCAGCACGTCGAGCGAGAGCTCGAGGCGGTCGCTCTCCTCGGCGTCGATCGTCAGGTTCAGGTTCGCCCGCGCGGCGGCATCGACGAGCGTCCACACGCGCGGCAGCAGCTCGGCGAACACGCGCTCGCGCTGCAAGGCCTCGTAGCGCGCGAACAGCGCGCTGAGCTTGATCGAGATGCCGTCCGCGGCCTCGGGACCGTCGGCGACGCGGCCGGCGCCGATGCGCTCGATCGCGTTCAGATACGCCGCGTGATAACGCTGCGCGTCGGCGTCGGTGCGTGCGCCTTCGCCGAGCATGTCGTAGCTGAAGCGCAGCTGCGGCTGGGCGCGGCGTTGATCGGCCGCCTCGCCCATCGCCTCGTCGATCGAGCGGCCGAGCACGAACTGCCGGCCGAGCAGCTGGATCGCACGCACCGTCGCCGCGACGACCGCCTGCGCGCCCAGGCGCTTGAGGACACCCGCGTCGCCGTCGGCATCGGGCAGGAACTTCTTGGACATCGCGATCGCGCTGGCCGACAGGCTCGCGAGCATGCGGTGCGGCCCGTCGCTTGCATGGGCGTCGAACGTGGCCTTGCCGAGCTGGTCGGCCGTCAGCGCGATCGCCGTCTCGGCATCGGGCACACGCAGCAGCGCTTCGGCCAGGCGCATCAGCGCGATGCCTTCGGCGCTCGAGATCGGGTACTCGCGCAGCAGCGACTCGAGCGCCCAGAACGGCGCGGGATGGTCGCGCACCGCCTGCACCCAGGGCCGTGCGTTCGCCATCGCCGCAGGCCAGTCGAGCGCACCGCCGAGCCCGGCGAGCGCCTCGCGCAGCACACCGAGCTCGTCGCGGTACGGGTCGGGCAGCCGTCTGGCGGCGGGGGGCGCAGTGAACATGGCAGGGCTCCGCTGTGTGCAAGGGTATCGAGCAACTTGCTAGGTTAGCGATGGAAAGCTAGGATTAATCTCCAAAGCACTTCGCATCAACCGAGAATCCTTCAGCGACGCCGCCGCGATGACTGCCCTGTCCGATGACCGCGCGCACGCGCTCGACAAGATTGACACCCGCATCCTGCGCGTTCTGCAGAAGGACGGACGCATCTCGAATCTGAAGCTGGCCGAGGAGGTGCACCTGTCGCCGACCGCGGTGCTCGAGCGTGTCAAGCGGCTCACGCGCGACGGCTTCATCCTCGGCTACGAAGCGCGCCTGAACCCGGCCAAGCTCGGCGCCGGGATGCTGGTGTTCATCGAAGTCGTGCTCGACCGCACGACCCACGACGCGATGGACGCGTTCAAGGCCGCGGTGCAGGTGCGCCCCGAGATCCAGGAGTGCCACCTCGTCGCGGGCGGCTTCGACTACCTGATCAAGACCCGCGTCGCGCACATGCAGGCCTACCGCGAGCTGGTCGGCTCGGTGATCTGGGCGCTGCCGGGTGTGCGCGAGACGCGCACCTACGCGGTGATGGAAGAGGTCAAGAACACCGCGCTCCTGCCGATCTGAGCGGCCGCCTGCCGCGCCCGCGAGGCCGAGCCGAGGCCGGCGCGGCGCAGCGCGGCGTTCAGGTGCGAGAGGTGCGCGTAGCCGCAGCGCTGCGCGACCTCGTCGAGCGCGAGCCGGCCTTCGGCCAGCAGCGTGCGGGCACGTTCGAGCCGGCGCCGCATCACCCACGCGTGGGGGCTGCAGCCGAAGCTCGCCTTGAACATGCGCGCGAAGTGGTACTCGGACAGGCACGCCGCGTCGGCCATCTGCGCGAGCGACGGCGCGTGGCCGCCGGGCGCGGCGAGGCCGTGTTCGATGCGCTCGAGCACACGCCGCCGCGCCGCCGGCGCGAGCCCACCGCGCAGCGACGGCAAGGGCCGGGAGTGCACCGCGTGCGCGTCGATCAGGCGCGCCTGCAGATCGAGCGCGAGCTGCTGGAGGCGCAGGCCGGCATCGGGCGCGGCCCAGTCGGTCTGCGCGAGCGCCGTGCACAACGCGGCGAGCCGGTCGTCGTGGAAGTAGATGCGCTCGGCGAGCGTGGCGGCACGTGGATCGAGATCGAACCAGCGCTCGGCGGCCTGAGCGAGCTCGAGGCGCGGCAGGTAGACGTGCAGCAACTGCAGTGTGCCGTTCACGTCCCAGCGCGACTCGTGGCCGGCGGGCAGCAGGCACAAGGTGCCGGGTGCGCCGCGGGCGTCCGGCTCCTCGCGGCAGCGCACCGCGTGGCCGCCCTGCAGGTAGAACGACAGCGTGTGGTGGTCGGGCTGCTGGTAGGCGGTCTCGGTGTCGGCGTTGCGCCAGTGTGCGAGCCATACGTCCTGCGGCAGCGCCTGCGCGCGCCGCAGGCTCGCGCGCGAGCGCAGCAGCGCCGCGGCGACCGAGAGCTGCGCAACCGGGGTGACCATGACGCCAGCTTAAAGCGCATCGTGCCGACGCGCCCCGCGCGCCGCGACAAATGCGCAAGTTCCTGCCAGTCGACACAGCCACGTGCCTGCAGACTCATCGCATGACGACCGCCTTGCTGTACCTGCTGACCGTGCTGATCTGGGGCACGACCTGGATCGCGCTGAAGCTGCAGCTCGGCCCGGTGCCGATCGCCTGGTCGATCGCCTACCGCTTCTGGCTCGCCGCGGCGCTGCTGTTCGTGTGGCTCGCGTGGCGGCGCACTTGGGCCGTGCCGCCGCGTGCAGTCTGGCCGCATCTGCTCGCGCAGGGCCTGTGCCTGTTCTGCCTGAACTTCGTCTGCTTCCTGATCGCGAGCCAGTGGGTCGCGAGCGGGCTGATCGCGGTGTGCTTCTCGACCGCGCCGCTGTGGAACGCGCTCAACGGCCGGCTGTTCCAGCGCCGGCCGCTCGCAGCGCGGGTGCTGCTCGGCGGCGCGCTCGGGCTGGCGGGCCTGCTGCTGCTGTTCGGCAGCGAGGTGCTGAAGGGTCTCGGCCGCGCGCAGACGCTCTGGGGCCTCGGTCTTGCGCTAGTCGGCACGTACTGCTTCTCGCTCGGCAACCTGCTGTCGGGTGCGATGCAGCGCCTCGGCCAGACGCCGCTGCAGACGAACGCCTGGGCGATGGCGATCGGCGCGACGCTGGTCGCCGCATGGGCGATCGCGAGCGGGCAGCCAGCGCGCTTCGATGCGTCGCCGACCTACGTCGGCGCATGGCTGTACCTCGCGATCCCCGGCTCGGTGATCGGCTTCACCGCCTACCTGACGCTGGTCGGGCGCCTGGGCGCGGACCGCGCCGCCTACTGCACCGTGCTGTTCCCGGTCGTCGCGCTGAACGTCTCGGCGGTTTACGAGGGCTACCACTGGAGCGCCGCGTCGCTCGCCGGGCTCGTGCTGGTCGGGCTCGGCAACGTCGCGGTGTTCTGGCGCGGCACGCTGCCGCGGCTGCGCTCAGCCTGACACCGGCGGGCGCGTGCCGAAGATCGCTGTGCCGACACGCACCATCGTCGCGCCTTCGAGGACCGCAGCCTCGAGGTCGGCGCTCATGCCCATCGACAGCGCGTCGAGCGCGAGACCGGACACGTTGAGCGCCTCGAGCAGCTCGCGCAGCGCGCGATGGGGCACACGTTGCGCCTCGACATCGCCGGCCGGCTCGGGGATCGCCATCAGCCCGCGCAGACGCAGACGCGGCAGCCGCGCGACTGCCTGCGCGACCGCCGCAACCTCGCCCGGCGCGAGGCCGCTCTTGCTTGCCTCGCCGCTGATGTTCACCTGCAGGCACACATTCAGCGGCGCCAAATCTGCAGGGCGCTGCTCGGCCAGGCGCTGCGCGATCTTCAGGCGGTCGACCGAATGCACCCAGTCGAAGCGTTCGGCGACGACACGGGTCTTGTTGCTCTGCAGCGGCCCGATCAGATGCCATTCGATCTGCGCACGCAGATCGGCGAGCGCGTCGATCTTGTCGATGCCTTCCTGCACGTAGTTTTCGCCGAAGCACCGCTCGCCGGCCTCGAACGCCGCACGCACATCGTCGGCGGCGAAAGTCTTGCTGACACACAGCAGCGTGACGCTTTGCACAGCGCGCCGCGCACTGTCGCAAGCCGCGCCAATGCGAGCGCGCACTTGTTGTATGTTGTCCGGGATCGTCGCCATAATGCGTCGAGAGTATCTCCGCCCGGACGCCTGCCGCGCCGCGCCGGCGCGTCAATCAATCGGCACCCCATGGACATCACCCAACTGCTGGCGTTCTCGGTCAAGAACAAGGCGTCGGACCTGCACCTGTCGGCCGGCCTGCCGCCGATGATCCGGGTGCACGGCGACGTGCGCCGCATCAATGTCGACCCACTCGAGCACAAACAAGTGCACGACATGGTCTACGACATCATGAACGACTCGCAGCGCAAGGCGTACGAAGAGACGCTCGAGTGCGACTTCTCGTTCGAGATCCAGGGCCTGGCGCGCTTTCGCGTCAACGCGTTCAACCAGAACCGCGGCGCCGGCGCGGTGTTCCGGACGATTCCGTCGAAGATCCTGACGCTCGAGCAGCTCAACACGCCGAAGGTGTTCGCCGAGCTCGCGCTCAAGCCGCGCGGCCTCGTGCTCGTGACCGGGCCGACCGGCTCGGGCAAGTCGACCACGCTGGCGGCGATGGTGAACCACCTCAACGAGAACGAGTTCGGCCACGTGCTGACCGTCGAGGATCCGATCGAGTTCGTGCACGAGTCGAAGAAGTGCCTCGTCAATCAGCGCGAGGTCGGCCCGCACACGCTGAGCTTCGCGAACGCGCTGCGCTCGGCGCTGCGCGAGGATCCGGACGCGATCCTGGTCGGCGAAATGCGCGATCTCGAGACGATCCGCCTTGCGCTCACCGCGGCGGAAACCGGCCACCTCGTGTTCGGCACGCTGCACACCTCGAGCGCGGCCAAGACAGTCGACCGGGTCGTCGACGTGTTCCCGGCCGCCGAGAAGGAAATGGTCCGCGCGATGCTGTCGGAGTCGCTGATCGGCGTGATCTCGCAGACGCTGTGCAAGCTCAAGGACGGCTCGGGCCGCGTCGCGGCGCACGAGATCATGCTGGGCACCGCGGCGATCCGCAACCTGATCCGCGAGAACAAGATCGCGCAGATGTACTCGTCGATCCAGACCGGCAACGCGATGGGCATGCAGACGCTGGACCAGAATCTCGCCGACATGGTCCGGCGCAACGTCATCTCGCCGGGCGAGGCACGCGCCAAGGCCAAGTTCCCCGAGAACTTCCCCGGATAGATGTCAGCCCCCGTCCGCTTCGCTCACTCGCCCCCCGAGGGGGCGGCCCAGGCCGCTTGGGAGCGGCCCGGCGCTGGCCTAGGCTCGCGCTGAACATCCAAGGAGTTCCTCATGGAACGCGACCAGGCCTCAAAATTCGTCAACGACCTGCTGCGCCTGATGGTGTCGCGCAATGGCTCGGACCTGTTTCTCACCGCCGACTTCCCGCCTGCGATCAAGGTCGACGGCAAGGTCACCAAGGTCTCGCCGCAGCCGCTCACCGGCGCGCATACGCTCGCGCTGACGCGCTCGGTGATGAACGACAAGCAGGCCGCCGAGTTCGAGAAGACGAAGGAGTGCAACTTCGCGATCTCGCCGCAGGGCATCGGGCGCTTCCGCGTCAACGCCTTCGTGCAGCAGGGCAACGTCGGCCTGGTGCTGCGCACGATCCCGCAGACGCTGCCGACGATCGACACGCTCAACCTGCCGCAGGTGCTCAAGGACGTCGCGATGACCAAGCGCGGCCTGGTCATCTTCGTCGGCGCCACGGGCTCGGGCAAGAGCACCTCGCTCGCCGCGATGGTCGACTTCCGCAACGAGAACTCGTTCGGCCACATCATCACGATCGAGGACCCGGTCGAGTTCGTGCATCCGCACAAGAACTGCATCATCACGCAGCGCGAGGTCGGCATTGACACCGACGGCTGGGCTCAGGCGCTGAAGAACACGCTGCGCCAGGCGCCGGACGTGATCCTGATGGGCGAGATCCGCGACCGCGAGACGATGGAGCATGCGGTCGCGTTCGCCGAGACCGGCCACCTGTGCATGGCCACGCTGCATGCGAACAGCGCCAACCAGGCACTCGACCGCATCATCAACTTCTTCCCGGAAGAGCGGCGCGCGCAGCTGCTGATGGACTTGTCGCTGAACCTGAAGGCGCTGGTCTCGCAGCGCCTGTTGCCGCGCCAGGAGGGCAAGGGGCGCATCGCTGCGGTCGAGATCCTGCTGAACACGCCGCTGATCGGCGACATGATCTTCAAGGGCGAAGTTTCGGAGATCAAGGATCTGATGAAGCGCTCGCGCGAGCTCGGCATGCAGACCTTCGACCAGGCGCTGTTCGACCTCTACGAAAGCAACCTCGTGACCTTCGAGGATGCGCTGCGCAACGCCGACTCGGTGAACGATCTGCGCCTGCAGATCAAGCTGCACAGCCAGCGTGCGCGCAGCAGCGATCTGGCGGCTGGCACCGAGCACCTCACGATCGTGTAGTTGCGCGCTCCGCTGAATCCAAGACGGCCTCTCGGGGCCGTCTTTTGTTTTCTCTCGCAGAATGCCGCCATGAGCACCAAGACCTACGAAACCATTGCGCCCCGCCGTGTCGCCTTTCTCGGCCTCGGCGTGATGGGCCACCCGATGGCGGGCCATCTCGCGCGCGCCGGTCACCACGTCACCGTCTACAACCGCACGCCAACGAAGGCCGCGCAATGGGTCGCCGAGTACGGCGGCCGCAGCGCGCCGACCCCACGCGCCGCCGCGGCGGAGGCCGACATCGTGTTCGCCTGCGTGGGCAACGACGCCGACCTGCGCGCAGTGACCCTCGGCGAGCAGGGTGCCTTCGCCGGCATGAAGCCGGGCGCGGTGTTCGTCGATCACACGACCGCGTCGGCCGAAGTCGCGCGCGAGCTGAGCGCCGCAGCGGTCGCGCATGGCCTGCAGTTCATCGACGCGCCGGTTTCGGGCGGCAACCTCGGGGCGATCAACGGCGTGCTGACCGTGATGTGCGGCGGCGACGCAGCGGCGTTCGAGACGATCCAGCCGGTCGCGCTGGCGTTCGCGAAGGCGGTCACGCGGCTCGGCCCGAGCGGCGCCGGCCAGCTCGCGAAGATGGTGAATCAGATCGCGGTGGCCGGCGTGGTGCAGGGCCTGGCCGAAGCGATCGCGTTCGGCGAGAAGGCCGGCCTCGACATGAAGGCGGTGCTCGGCGTGATCGGCAAGGGCGCCGCGCAGAGCTGGCAGATGGACAACCGCGGGCCGACGATGGTCGACGACAAGTTCGACTTCGGCTTCGCGGTCGACCTGATGCGCAAGGATCTCGGGCTCGTCTTCGACGAGGCGCGCCGCAACGGCGCGCGGCTGCCGGTCACCGCGCTGATCGATCAGTTCTACGCCGACCTGCAGGCAGGCGGCGACAACCGGCTCGACACCTCGAGCCTGGTCAAGCGACTCAGATAGGCTGGTCGGCGCCGAGCCGCGGGCTCACTGCTTCGGCGCCTGCTTGGGCTGCACGTCGGCCAGCTCGGCCTCGGAGATGACCTCGAACACGCGCACGACCTTCTGCACGCCGCTCACGCCGCGGGCGATGTCGCTCGCGCGATTCGCCTCGCGTTCGGTCACGCGGCCCATCAGGTAGACCGTGCCGCGCTCGGTGATGACCTTGAACGCGTTGGCGAACACATCCTTCGCGTCGACGAAGCTCGCCTTCACCTTGCTCGTCAGGATCGTGTCGTTCGAGCGGCTCGTCAGCGAGCTCGAGCCCATCACCGCGAGTTCGTTGACGATCGAGCGCACGTTCTCGACGCGCCCGATCGCCTGCTCGACCGCCGCCTTGTCGGCATCGCTCGGCACCTCGCCGGTCAGCAGCACGAGCCGGCTGTAGCTCGTCGCGTTGACGTGACCGCGGTCGCCGACGGTTTCGCGGATGCGCGTTAGCGCCTTCAGCTCGATGGCCTGGTCCTCGACCTGGGTGCCGGAGGTGCGGCGGTCGCTGACCATCAGCGCGGTGCCGGCGAAGGCGCCGCCGACGAGCAGCGGCGCGCAGGCGGAGAGCAGCGTGGCGGCAGCCAAAGCGGCGGCCAGCGCAGCGACGCGCCGCGGAGAAGTCTTCGTCATGTGTTTTCCTGTTCTCCCAGCAGCAGCAGGTCCACCGCGTCGCACAGGCAGTGCAGCACGAGCAGGTGGACTTCCTGGATGCGGGCGGTGCGGTCGTGCGGCACGCACACGTGCACGTCGGTTTCGGTCAGCGCGTCGCGCATCTTGCCGCCGTTGCGGCCAGTCAGCGCGATCACGGTCATTTCTTTCGCACGCGCGGCCTCGACCGCCGCGAGCACGTTGGCCGAGTTGCCGCTCGTCGAGAAGCACAGCAGCACATCGCCCGGCGCGCCGAGCGCCTGCACCTGCTTCGCGAAGATCACGTCGTAGGCGTAGTCGTTGCCGATCGCAGTGAGGATCGAGGAGTCGGTGGTCAGCGCGATCGCCGCGAGGCCGGGGCGCTCGCGTTCGAAGCGGCCGACGAACTCGGCGGCGAAGTGCTGCGCATCGGCGGCCGACCCGCCATTGCCGCAGGCCAGCACCTTGCCGCCCGCAGTGATGCAGCCGACCAGCGTGTTGACCGCATCGGCAATCGGCTTCGAGAGGATCTCGGCGGCAGCGTACTTCAGGTCGGCGCTGTCGAAGAACTGCTGTTGGATGCGCTGTTCAAGCATGACCATGGATCATAAGACACGCACCTGACGGGCCAAGTTCCAGCCAGGCCGGGTGCCTCAAGAAGCGTCGAAGGCCGCGCGCAGCCACTCGAGCCGCTCGCCGTCGAGCGCGACGACGTCGAATCGGCAGGGCGGCGGTGTCGCGAGCCTCGCCAGATAGTGCTGCGCCGCGAGCACGATGCGGCGCTGCTTCGTCGCGGTGACGCTGGCCGCCGCGCCGCCGTGCGTGGTGCCGGCACGCGCACGCACCTCGACGAACACCAGCGTGCCGTCACGTTCGCGCAGGATCAGGTCGACTTCGCCGCCGCGCCGGTGCGGCCCGCCGGCGACCCGATAATTGCGCTGCACCAGCACGAGCCCCGCGTTCAGCAGATGTCCGAGCGCGCGCGCCTCGCCTTCATCCCCAACCGACTTCGTCACCCGCCTTGTGAACACGTTCGACGCCTCGTTGCTGCGACGGGCGGCCGCGGCCGTCGCCGGCGGCCAGCAGTACCCCGCCGGGGCACTGTACGTGGTCGCGACGCCGATCGGCAACGTCGCCGACCTCGGCCTGCGCGCGTTGCACGTGCTCGGGCTCGTCGACGCGATCGCCTGCGAGGACACGCGCCACAGCGCACCGCTGCTGCGCCTGCTCGGCATCGACGGCAAGGCGCTGCTCGCAGTGCACGAGCACAACGAGCGCGAAGCCGCCGCCGCGGTGATCGAGCGCCTCGCACGCGGTGAGCGGGTCGCGTTCATCAGCGATGCCGGCACGCCGGCGATCAGCGACCCGGGCGCGGCGCTGGTCGCGGCCGTGCTGGCCGCGGGGCACCGTGTGCTGGCGATCCCCGGGCCGAGCAGCGTCGTCGCGGCGCTGAGCGTCGCGGGCGATGCCGGCGCAGTGGGCTTCGTGTTCATCGGCTTCCTGCCCACACGCGGCGGCGAACGTGCACAGGCGATCGCAAGCCTGGCCGCGAGCCCGGCGACGCAGGTGCTGTTCGAGGCTCCGCATCGCATCGATGCGCTCGCGATCGCGTTGGCGCAGGCCTGCGGCGCGCGGCGGCTGACGGTCTGCCGCGAGCTGACCAAGCAGTTCGAGCAGGTGCACACGCTGAGCGCGGCCGAGTTGCCGGCCTGGCTGGCGGCCGATGGCCATCGCAGCCGCGGCGAGTTCGTGCTCGTGCTGCATGCGCTTGCTGCCGTCGCAGGCGGCAAGGTGAACGACGAGCACGACCGCACGCTGCAGATCCTGCTCGCTCAATTGCCGCTCAAGCAGGCCGTCGCGATTGCGACCGAGCTGACCGGCGCGCCGCGCAATCTGCTCTACGAACGCGCGCTCGCGATCAAGCAGGCGGCCGAGCCCGACTGAGCGTCGGAGCGCGGCGGCATCAGCTGCAGTTCGCAAGCCGGCTTACGGCTTCGCCGTCTGCGCGTCGTGCTTCTGCTGGTAGATGTCCTTGCTCGCCTTGTTCTGCATCTTGTGCAGGTGGCGGCGCTCCTTCTTCGTCACCGTGCCGTCGGCCTTGGCCTTGTCCTCGGCCTTGTTGACCGCGACCTGTTCCTTCTCGAGGCGGCGGGTCTCGCGCTTGTTCAGCGCGCCCGACGCGATGCCCTTGTCGATGCGCTGTTCCTGGTTGGCCTGGCGTTGGTCGATGCCCGGCGTGGCAGCCGGCGCGGAGGCGGCTTGCGCGAAGGCGCCGATCGAGGCGACGGCCAGCGTGACCGCGACGGTGAGGGTCTTGAGGGTGGTCATGGTTGCTTCCTTCGGTTGTCCTTGAGTGGTTTGCGCGGGGCAAGCCCGCCGTCAGACAACGTCAAAGCCGCGATGCCCGCACACAGCCTCGACGTAAACCACCGTAAAGATGTACACGAATGACACGCTCCTACAATGCGTGACCTCGGAGGACACATCCATGATCTCCCGCGAACCGACGATCGAACGCCTGGCCACCGCCCGTTCGCTGCTGCTCGAGCCGTTCGACCTCAGCGACGCCACGCTCGCGCGTGCGCTGCAGACGATCGCGACCCACCGCGTCGACGACGCCGACCTCTATTTCCAGTACACGCGCAGCGAAGGCTGGAGCCTGGAGGAAGGCATCGTCAAGAGCGGCAGCTTCGGCATCGACCAGGGCGTCGGCGTGCGTGCGGTCGCCGGCGAGAAGACCGCGTTCGCGTACTCCGACGACATCTCGGAAGCCGCGCTGCTCGACGCCGCGCAGACCGTGCGCACGATTGCCGCGGCCGGGCAGAGCCGGCGTGTGAAGGTCGGCGGCGCGCCGAAGATCGGCGCGAGCCGCGTGCTCTACGCGCCGATGGACCCGATCGCGACGCTCGACAGCACGCAGAAGGTCGCGCTGCTCGAGAAGGTCGAGAAGCTCGCGCGAGGCAAGGACCCGCGCATCGTGCAGGTGATGGCCGGTCTCGCGAGCGAGTACGACGTCGTGCTCGTCGCACGCGCCGACGGCACGCTCGCCGCCGACGTGCGCCCGCTGGTGCGCCTCTCCGTCACGGTGATCGCCGAGCAGACCGTCGACGGCCAGGTGCGCCGCGAGGTCGGCAGCGGCGGCGGCGGCGGGCGCTTCGGCCTCGGCTACTTCCACGACGCCATGATCGCGAGCTACGTCGACCACGCGGTGCAGGCCGCGTTGACGAATCTCGAGTCGCGCCCCGCCAAGGCCGGCGAGATGAGCGTCGTGCTTGGCCCGGGCTGGCCCGGCGTGCTGCTGCACGAGGCGGTCGGCCACGGGCTCGAGGGCGACTTCAACCGGAAGGGCTCGAGCGCGTTTTCGGGTCGGATCGGCCAGCGTGTTGCCGCCAAGGGCGTCACGGTGCTCGACGACGGCACGATCCCCGACCGGCGCGGCTCGCTCAACGTCGACGACGAGGGCAACCCGTCGCAGCGCAACGTGCTGATCGAGGACGGCATCCTGAAGGGCTACATCCAGGACTCGCTGAACGCGCGGCTGATGAAGGTCAAGCCCACCGGCAACGGCCGGCGCGAGAGCTACGCGGCGGTGCCGATGCCGCGCATGACCAACACCTACATGCTCGGCGGGAGCCAGCCGAAGGAAGAGATCATCGCCGGCCTGAAGCGCGGTCTGTACGCCACCAACTTCGGCGGCGGGCAGGTCGACATCACGAGCGGCAAGTTCGTCTTCTCCGCCAATGAGGCCTTCTGGGTCGAGAACGGCAAGATCCAGTACCCGGTCAAGGGTGCGACGATCATCGGCAATGGCCCGGATGCGCTGACACGTGTCAGCGCGATCGGCAACGACATGGCGCTGGACACCGGCGTCGGCGTGTGCGGCAAGGAAGGGCAGAGCGTGCCGGTCGGCGTCGGCCAGCCGACGCTGCGCATCGACCGCCTGACCGTTGGCGGCACGGCATAAAAGCGACAGCGCCCGCGCCGGCCCGTGCTACATTCGCGCCCATGATTTCGCGCAGCTACTTCTTTGCGTACTTTTGGTTCTCGCACCGCCCGGCGGATGGAGAGGCAAGCGCGTAGACAGAAGCAGCGCGACGAACTTCCAAAACCGCCGGGCCCCGCCCGGCGGTTTTTTTTCGTCCTGCGCATCCCCCAACCCACCCGAGGAGCACACCGCCATGTCCAGCAAGACCGCCTCCAGCAGCCAGGAGGGTTGGTATGCGAGCACCGAGCGCACCAGCCAGACCGATGACCAGAGGATCGAGGACGTGACGCCGCTGCCGCCGCCGGAGCACCTGATCCGTTTCTTCCCGATCGCGGGCACGCCGGTCGAGACGCTGATCG
>Ga0075366_10000354_pt1 | contig 21047 bp, 16 predicted proteins | sample EndMethybrTD3031_FD_72351 | JGI IMG/M metagenome (GOLD analysis project Ga0075366, IMG submission 72351) | Populus endosphere microbial communities from Tennessee, USA - Endosphere MetaG P. TD hybrid TD303-1 | ecosystem: Host-associated > Plants > Roots > Endosphere | place: USA: Tennessee...
GCAATATGCTCAGCCTATGCAACCACAGATGCCACCTCAGCAACAGCAATATGCTCAGCCACAGATGCAGCCGCAATATCAGCAGCCACCAATCCCGCAGCAGTATAGTCCAACGCCACCTCAGCAACAGCCCGGTCAGGACCAGTTCGAACAGGCCGCATAACTAGGGAGTTAAAAGAGGTTTTTATGACCAGCCAAAAATGCTTGGCTGGTCATTTCTTTTTTGCCAGCAGGCTTTAATAGGTCAATCGCGAGTGCTTTTTGCCCACAGTATACAATAATCTGCTTATCTTCAATTGCAACAGTTCCTGGAACGCCAGTAAGCTCCAAGGAGTGTGCCTTAGTCACGACAATATCGAATCCAGCAATGGTGCCTCTACTCTTTGGCCATTCCAAGAAGGCTCTTATTTCTCTCTCTAGGACGTCGGCAGGCTTATTCCAGTCGAGAATACCATCTGACTTATCTAACTTTCGTGAATAAGTAGGTTCCTTGCTAGCAGACATACTAACTGCCTCCTGAGGGGCGGGCTGAACGGTCCCTTCAAGGTACAAGGGTATAATTTTAACAAGACTTGCAGTGCTGAGCTCAATAAGCGCATCGGTAAGGCTAGGTGTTGTATCATCTACTGCTATATCATATGGCGCTTGGGCCAGAAGCGGGCCTTCATCCATTCCGGCTGTTAGTAGCATAAGGCTAACCCCAGTTGTTTTCTGCCCACTGAGTATGGCAAAGCTTATGGGATCGGCACCGCGCCACTCTGGCAAAAGCGAGAAGTGGCTGTTAACAATGCCTTTAGGAAAGTAATCGATGGCTGCCTGAGAGACAATAATCCCAAAATCTATCAGAATAGCCAGTTTACTTTGGAAAGGACACGTTTCTATAAGCGTATCGAGGCTCTTCTTGTTGGTTACGGTGTGGATAGGTAATTCAAGAGACTCGGCAATACGAAGCACGGGCACATCACCCTTATGGTGAGCGGCACGTGGCTTAGTTACAACGGCCTCGATAGTAAAGTGCTCTGATAGCTGCAGCAAACTTTCAGCTGCAACAGGGCCGCTACCAAAGAATACTATTGGAGATGACATCTTTTTCATAATCCAGCTCCTCGAGGTGACCATCTTTACGAAGCTTATAGAAAGCTTTTGGACTATCTTTGATATGGTCTATAAACACAATGCCGTTTGTATGGTCAATTTCGTGCTGGAAGATGCGTGCAAGGAAGCCTTCGGCTGTCACGCGGAATTCACGGCCTTCTTCGTCGAGTGCTTTTATGCGCACCTTTGAGTGCCTAGGAACCTTGCCGTATACCTCTGGTACACTTAAGCAACCTTCGTAGTCCTCTTCTACTGTACCTTCATATTTGGTTATTATCGGGTTAATAAAGACAGTAAAAGTGTGGTCATCTTTATTGTCAAAGTCATTGCGTATAACAACAATGCGTAGCAATTGATCTACTTGAACTGCAGCCAATGCCACACCTACTTCATGCTCTCGGCTATTTTCCCAGTCGATAGTAGCGTCTTTCATCCCTTGAACGATTTTTTTGATGTCATCAGTAATGACGCCAACTTTTTGTGATCGTTGCCGCAAACGCTTGTTCGGGAGAGAGATAATGTTGTCTTTATTCATATCCAAACAGTATACCGTATCTGTTATTTGATTACAAAAGGTTCATCGGGTCGATATCATGAGACCAGCCGCTCGGAAGTTTATTAATAATCTCAAGCAATTGGCTTCGCTGCTTTGCTTTTATAATAAGTTGCCATTGATATTTATCACCCACCTTCTCGTGAAATGACGGTGCTGGGCCTTCTATGACTATCAGTGGGTTGCGCTTTCGCAGTGTTATGGCTAGCTTCTTGCATGCTTCTTGAGCAGCGGTTTGGCTTGAGCGTCGAGTCCACACTTTCAGCAGAAAACAGAACGGTGGGAAGAGAAATTGGGCGCGCTCCGCTATTTCGTTGTCATAATAACTACGCCAATTATTGTCGACCACGGCTTTAATCAGCTTGCCACCAGGGGAGTAGGTTTGAATCACAACATTACTGTTCCTATGCCCTCTGCCTACTCGTCCAATTACCTGACTGAGTAACTGAAATGTCCGCTCTTGAGAGCTAAAGTCTGGTACTGCAAGGCTAGCATCGGCCATAACAACTCCCACAACACTTAGATTGGGTAGGTCAAGTCCTTTTGCTAGCGTTTGCGTACCAACAAGAATATCAACTTTACCATCTCTGAGATCTTGATAGTGCTGCTCCACTCGCTCATCTTTTTTGTTGTCAGTATCAAAACGCATGACCTTTGCTTCGGGGAAGAGGCGTGCCGCTTCATCGGCTACGGCTTTTGTGCCAATGCTCTTGAACACAATATTTGTATTGTTACATTCACTACATTTGGTTGGAGGGTTCGCACTAAAGTTGCAACTATGACAACGTACGAGGTGTGCATCACCATGATATACCAATGGTAAGTCGCAATGAGGGCAGGCATATTGCCACCCACAGTTATCGCACATGATTATCCTGGCAGTGCCCCGGCGATTTAAGAAAAGCAAAATTTGCTCTTTTTTGATAAGTGCTTCTCGAATTCTCTTTATAAGTAAGTCAGACAGGGGAGACTTTTTACTAAATTTTTCACGATCTTTTAGGTCAACAATTTCGATATGACGCTGAGTCTCTTCTGTTTTAGCGGCTGTTGTTGTCATTCTTAGTATTGGGCGTTTCTTTTGGCGGGCAATATAATAGTCTGTTATTAAAGGTGTGGCAGAGCCTAAGACAAATGTTGCTTTGTGTAAACTTGCAAGCTTAGCGCCCACCATTGAAGCATGGTAATAAGGGCTTTTATCTTGCTTATAGGCTGTCTCGTGCGACTCATCTATTACAACGAGCCCTAATTGGTGTAATGGGCTGAAGAGGGCAGAGCGTGCACCAATCACAACAAGTGGCTGTTTTTCTTGATTTAATGCGAGCCAAAGGCGTTTACGTGTCGCTTCTGTTAATTGTGAATGAAGCGTAATTATGCGGCCTGGAAATACCTGCTCAAAGTTAGTGGCTAGTTGCGACGTTAAGCCAATCTCTGGCGTAATAATAAGCGCAGATTTTCCTTGCTGGAGTGATTTGCGTGCCAGTTCTATATATATGCGTGTTTTTCCAGTCCCTGTGTCCCCATGCAATAGGTTTAAGCCTGTAGGCTCAATTTTATCGAGCACAAGTTGTTGATCTGGGGTAAGCGGAGGAAGATCAACCAAGCTTTTGCTAGGGTTTAACAAAACTGCCATGGGCTTCTTGGGTAAGTCTTTTGGTAAGATATGCTGCGTAACTACTCCTAGGCTTGCTGCGTAATATTTCTGCATCCAGAGGGATAGCTTGAGCAGTTCTTCAGGTATTGGCTGTATATTTTTTTCTGTAGTTAGTAGCTTTACAGCAAATTTTGGCTCAGTAGTAGAACTATTTGTTACAACGCCCAGTACTCGCTTGTTTCGTAAGGGTGCATACACAAGTGTTCCGACTGCAAGTGATGTATCGAAGCCATAGGTTAGAGCTTCAGAGCCATGATAACTGGAGTCGGCAACAAGAACAGAGATGTAATACATGGTTGCATTATATGTTGTCCTTAGTTTAAAATATATAGTTGTATTTAGTTGAAAAGACGGCCACTTTCCGATATACTTGTAAATGTAGGATACGTTGTTCTAATAACAATGATTATGATAGTATGTTAGATGTTTTTATTACCTCACGAGTTAGACGTAAGATCATAGTGATCTACGCAAAATATCCCGACTTCAAGACGCATGTTCGGGGTCTTGCCAAACTAATTAAAGAAGACGCGGGAAATATCCAGCGTGAACTTAAGCGATTGGAAAAAGTAGGTTTTTTGATCTCTGAAAAACAGGGAAATACAAAAATTTACCACACCAATAAGCAATTCCCGATCTTTAAGGAACTTCAGAGTATTGTTCTAAAATCACAACGAGCAACTCAGAAAAAGCAAGTTGTATAGGTAGTAAAAGTTTAAAACGGAAAAAAGCGCCAAAAGGCGCTTTTTTCGTGGGCAAAACTCAAGTATAGGTTCCTTGGTAAGTAGTACTTGCAAAAGTATCCCTGTTACAGTAGAATAAGAAACGAAATGATACAGGTTACACGTAAAGACTCAAAAGAATCAGCAGAGAACTTGCTTCGCCGTTTCAACCGAAAGGTACAGCAAGCAGGTGTCATTGCAGTTGTTAAACAAGCTCAGTACTTCGAGAAGCCTATTAGCAAGCGTGAGCGTCGCCAGAAGGCAATTATTCGTACGCAACGCAAAGCTTTGAAGCTTAAGAAAATTAAGCTTGGTCAACGCTAAAACCAATGCTTAAGCAGCAACTTGAGCAGGACTTAAAGACTGCGCTGCTAAGTGGTGACAAAGACCGCGCAACTACATTGCGCGGTCTTAAAAGTGTTATCCTCTATGCGGAAGTAGATCAAGGTAAGCGCCAAGAAGGTCTTACAGATCAAGAAATTATTGTACTTCTTGCAAAAGAAGCCAAAAAGCGCCAAGAGAGTGCCGATTTATATATACAAGGCGGTAATGAGTCGTCTGCAGCAGCAGAACTCAACGAGAAGAGGCTTATTGAAAGCTACCTTCCTGAGCAGCTTAATGATGATGAGCTGGCTCAAATTGTCGATGAAGTAATTGCTCAATTGCCAGAGAAGAATCTTCAAGCAATGGGTAAAGTAATTGGTTCTGTTAAGCACCGTACCGAAGGTGTTGCCGACGGCAATCGTATTGCGCAGATGGTCAAAGAAAGGCTTTCTAACTAGATGATTATTTTAACTGGCGTCGCAGGCGCCGGCAAAAGCATGCAGGGTAAGATTCTTGCAGATGAACATGGCTACGCCTGGATTTCTTCAGGTGAAATTTTACGTGTCCTTGTTACTGGTCGTCGCAGACAAGAGATGCTTCAGGGTAAGCTCTTGAGTGATGAGGAAATGATTGCAATTCTAGACAAGGTTTTTGAGCTTATTGACCCTAAGCAGGAATTTGTGCTTGACGGCTTTCCTCGAACTATTCCACAAGCAGATTGGCTACTCGATCAGGTACATAATGGCCGTTTTGCACTCACTGCAATCATTAATCTTGATGCATCAGAGGATACGGTCAAGCAGCGTTTAATTTCGCGTGGACGACAAGATGATACTCACGAAGCTATTGCAGAGCGTTTCCGAGAATACCGCGCCGTAACACTGCCTATTCTGGAGCACTTTAAGCAAGAGGGTGTTCGCGTATGTACTATTGACGCGGGCCGTGAGCCACGTGAAGTGCATGATGATATCCTAAAGTGCATTGACGGGTAACCGGTAGGAGAGTATGGTTTTGCCATGACAATTAAAACCGCTGAAGAAATTGAATCAATGCGTGTAAGCGGCAGAATTCTTGCCCAGGTGTTGCAATTGATGCAACAAAAAGCCGCCCCTGGTTTAACTCCAAAGGATATGTCTAGCTTAGCTGCTACCGAGCTGAAACGCTTAGGCGGCGAGCCGGCTTTCTGGGGCTTTCATGGTTATCCTGACATCATTTGTATATCAGTGAACAACCAAGTCCAACATAGCATACCAAACGGCATCCCTTTTAAAGCGGGTGATGTTGTCAATTTTGATTTTGGAGTAAGGTATAAGGGAATGATTACCGATGGCGGTATTACCGTATGCATCGGAAATCAATTTACAACAGACACCAAGCGGCTATTGGTTGGCACTGAACGCGCCCTTTACGACGCTATCGATATTATCAAAGATGGTTGCCGTGTGGGTGATGTATCTGCTGTTATCGAAAAGACACTGCGAAAGCATAAGCTAGGTATCGTCAGGGAGTTAGTTGGTCATGGTGTGGGCTATGAGCTTCATGAAGACCCCGAGATACCCAACTACGGCAAGGCTGGTCGCGGCCCTGTTTTAAGAGCGGGCATGACTATTGCTGTCGAGCCTATCACAACCCTAGGTGACCCGGCTATTTTTGAAGCGCGTGACGGCTGGACGCTCCTAACCCAGGACGCTAGCTGGGCTGCGCAGTTTGAGCACACGCTGCTCGTAACTAAAAATGGTTGTGAAATTTTGACCCAAGTCTAACTTCGGTCAGGTCAAAATTATAAGAGTGAAAATACAAACTATACTTGCGGCTAGGGAAGTATAAGCGCTATACTGCTTGCATATGCACGGGTCCACCGCCTCTTCACCATACGTCGGCCTTGATATAGGCACCAGCACTGTTCGCTGTGTTGTTGGTATGGTGGACCCCAGCAACCCCGGAAAGATATCCGTTATTGGTCATGGAAGTGCTTCCAACATCGGCATGCGCAAGGGTGTTGTTGTACATGTTGATGATGCTGCTGAGGCAATTGTTCAGGCTGTTACAGAGGCTGAACGTCTGTCAGGCATGCGTATTAACGGCGCTACTGTTAATGTTAATGGAGCGCATGTTGCTGGGCTTAACTCCAAAGGCGTTATTGCTATTAGCGCTGCTAACCGCGAAATCACCAATGATGATCGTTACCGCGTAGAAGAAGCTGCAACTATAGTTAAGCTTCCACCAAACAGGGAAATTATTCAGGTTTTTGCGAAAAACTATCGTCTCGATGGACAAGATAATATTAAGGATCCTGTGGGCATGCATGGTGTGCGGCTTGAAGTAGATACGCACATTGTATCTGCAGCAAGTCCTAACCTAAAGAATCTCGATATGGCTCTTGAGAAGGCACAGGTGGCGCCACACAACCACACTCTTTCTAGCCTTGCTGCGGCAGAGGCCGTATTGAGCCGCCAACAGAAAGAGGCGGGTACGGTACTCGTGGACATTGGTGCCGGTACGACCAATCTCGTTGTACTTGAAGATGGTGAAGTTCAGCATGTTGCCGTTTTGCCTATTGGCGGAGCTCATATTACAAACGATTTGGCGATTGGTTTGAAGACTGATCTTGATATTGCAGAACAGGTTAAGATTCACCATGCAAATTTGCTTGGGCAACCCACCAAGCGTGATATCCGTATCAAAGCGAATAATCAAGATCACCTCTTTAAGGCTGAGGATGTGGCCATGATTACTGAGGCTCGCGTAGAAGAGCTTTTTGAATATGTTAATAAGGAACTGACCCGTATCCATCGTGCACACAAACTTCCTGGTGGTGTTGTGCTCGTCGGTGGAACTGCAAAGCTCCCAGGACTTAAGGAATTTGCTCGCGACAAAATGCAACTTGCAGCGCGAGTTGGCTCGCTCCAATCAGTTAATGGTCTTATCGACACTGTTGCTGACCCTGCATACGCAAGTGCTGTTGGCCTTATGCTGCTCGATATGCTTTTGATGCCAGATCCTAATACAGCTGGCGGCGCACCTGCTACTGCCCGAGCACTAAATTTCTTCGATAATTTATTGAGCAAAATCAAACGATAATATTATTTGTGCGATTTGCTCAAAATCATTTTTATTATAAAAGCGCCTGTGCAAATTAATTGAACTGTCACCAAGCATGGGCTATACTGTTTTCTATACGTATACTTGAATTGAAGAGAGGGTAAATTAAATAACGATGCCTCAAGTTGAACCAGCTATCGAAACTATTGCCAAAATTAAAGTCGTTGGAGTCGGCGGTGCCGGCGGTGCCGCTATTAACCGAATGGTTGATGCTGGTATTGAAGGTGTAGAATTTATCGCTATCAATACTGACGCTCAGGCTCTTTTCCATTCTAAGGCAAAGATCAAAATCCACATCGGTAAAGACGCTACGCGCGGCTTAGGTGCTGGCGCAGATCCTGCAGTAGGTAAGGCCGCGGCTGAAGAATCATCGGATGAAATTAGCAAGTCGCTTGAAGGTGCTGATATGGTCTTTGTTACCGTTGGCGCTGGTGGTGGCACAGGCAGTGGTGCCGGCCCTGTTGTGGCCCGTATCGCCAAGGAAATGAATATACTTGTTGTAGGATTTGCAACTAAGCCATTTGCCTTCGAGGGCGAAAAGCGACGCCGTAATGCAGAAGATGCTATTGGTAGCCTTCGCAGCGCTGTCGACACTCTCATCACAATTCCCAATGATCGCCTCCTTCAGACTATTGATCGCCAGACACCACTCATCGAAGCCTTTAAGGTTGCTGATGATGTGCTTAGGCAAGGAGTCCAAGGTATTTCTGATTTGATCACAGTACACGGATTAATTAACCTTGACTTTGCCGATGTTAAAGCAGTAATGCTCAACGCAGGTTCGGCTTTGATGGGTATTGGACGGGCTAGCGGTGAAGACCGCGCTGTTCAGGCCGCACAGCAGGCTATCGACTCGCCGTTACTTGAAGTTTCAATTGATGGCGCTCGAGGCATCTTGTTTAACGTTATTGGTGGCAATGACCTTTCAATGCATGAAATCAATGCTGCGGCAGAGGCTATCACCTCGGCTGCAGATCCAGACGCCAATATTATCTTCGGCGCAACTATTGATGATAAACTTTCTGGCGAAGTAATTATTACTGTTGTAGCAACTGGTTTTGATGCTTCCTACTTTGGTGCTCGTAATGAGGGCAGTAAGGCTGCAGCAGTGACAGCTACCGCTGGTCACGTTAGCCCAGAATTACTCGATGATGACGAAACACCTGCACATCAGCTTGGTGCAAATCCTGTTGTGCATTCTGTAGATGCCGACCTTGAGGTGCCGCCAGTTGATATGTCACTCGAAGACAAGGCTGCCGCTGCGGCAACCGACTTTAAATCTGACGCTATGCCCAATATCTGGACTATTGAAGACCAAAATGATGTTGCGATGCCTAATATTGACCAGCCCTCTGAGGTTATTACCCACGATCATCAAGATGACCAGGATAAAGACAAATTGGAGATGCCTTCATTCCTCCGTCGTTTGGCTGCAAAACGCCACAAAGATCAAGAAAAAGACAAAAACGACTTTGATCTTACAGCCTAGTTTTTAGCATTTTCTGTATTAAATAATACAACCTATATTTGTTGCTAAAGCACCATAAGTAGAGCTATCATTAATAGTGAAACCACCATATATGGGGATGGTACATTCATATTACATAATTAAGAGGGAGATACTACGTGAAGTGCAGCCAATGCCACTACGCCGATACGAAGGTGATTGAGTCACGAGATGCGGCTGATGGTGAGGCTATTCGACGCCGGCGGGCATGTCCTGAATGTGGCTACCGATTTACGACATATGAGCGCATAGAACGCCCACAGATTATTGTCGTAAAGAATGACGGCGTCCGCGAAGTATTTAATCGCGACAAGCTTCTTGCCGGTTTGTATAGGGCTTGTGATAAAACACCAGTCACTAACATGCAACTCGAACGCTTGGTTGCTGATGTTGTGCATCAACTCTACGAGTGTGGTGAGCCAGAAGTGGCCTCAACACGTATTGGTGAACTCGTAATGGAGCGCCTCGCTGCACTGAACGAAGTGGCCTATGTGCGTTTTGCAAGCGTGTATCGCCGTTTCAAAGATATTGCAGGTTTTGAAAAAGAACTTTCCAATATTCGAGAGACACAATCTCGTGCTTGAGTATAAGTGAGGGGGCATTACGGTCAGCTCCTCAGCTTCTTTAAGGGGGTTTAAAGTTGCTGAGGAGCTGGCGGCATGAGAGCGATGCCGCGAACTCTAAACAAATATATAAAAATATCAAAATGATCCGGTACAGGTGGCCGGATAAGTGAGGGTAATTATGGGACAAACAGCCAGTTTGGGACGAGGAAGACTATTCACTGAGTCTAAAAGTAAGGCATACGACCAGCTTAAATGGGGTAAGCAAGATTCACTAATCGTTAACCCAGCTAGTGGTAAACCAGTGTTTGAGCAGCGTGACGTTGAATTTCCCGAAGGATGGTCGCTCAACGCCATCAATATTGTTGCACAGAAGTACTTTACTGGTACTCCAGGTGCTCCAGACCGAGAATCAAGCCTTCGTCATCTAATCGATAGGGTTGTTGATACGGTTGTGCGTCAAGGACAGCAAGAAAAATATTTTGAGACCGAGACTGAGGCCGAAGACTTCCGTGAGGAACTTAAATATATTCTGGCAACTCAGCGTGCTGCTTTTAACTCGCCGGTATGGTTTAACATCGGTGCAGTAGGCCGCACCCAGCAGTCGAGCGCCTGCTTTATCCTTAAGGTTGAGGACACTATGGAGTCTATCCTTAATTGGTATAAAGAAGAAGGCACCATTTTTAAAGGTGGGTCTGGCGCTGGTCTGAATATTAGTGCAATTCGCTCATCTGTTGAATCACTCGGCAAGAGTGCCGGTCGCGCTTCTGGCCCTATTAGCTTTATGCGTGCCGCCGACTCAGTTGCCGGTGCAATTAAGAGCGGTGGTAAAACACGACGCGCTGCCAAGATGGTTATCTTGGACGCTAGCCACCCAGATGTCTTTGCCTTTATTGAGACAAAGAAGAACGAAGAGAATAAGATCCGTGCGCTCCGTGATGCGGGCTTTGATATGTCACTTGATGGTAAAGATATTACCTCTGTGCAATACCAAAATGCCAATAACTCAGTTCGCGTTACTGATGAATTCATGGAGGCGGTTGTCGCTAACAAGGATTGGCATCTTCGTGCTGTTACAACTGGGGAGGTTGTTGAAACAGTTAAGGCTCGTGATCTGTACCGAAAGATCTCTGAGGCTGCATGGGCGTGTGCCGACCCAGGCATGCAGTTTGACACTACCATTAACAAGTGGCATACAACTCCAAACGCAGGGCGCATCAATGGTAGTAACCCTTGTTCAGAGTACATGCATCTCGATAACTCAGCCTGCAACCTGGCATCTATTAACCTGTTGAAGTACTTGCGTGAAGACAATACATTTGATGTGGAAGCTTTTATGCACACCATCTCATTGGTATTTACTGCACAAGAAATCTTGGTGGGCTACAGCTCATACCCAACTGAATCAATTGGCAAGAATACCAAGGCTTACCGTCAGCTTGGCTTAGGTTATGCCAATCTTGGTGCTCTTCTTATGGCCCAAGGGTTGCCTTACGATTCTGATGAAGGTCGTGCGCAGGCTGCAGCAATTACCGCCCTTATGACTGGCTATGCATATGCCGTAAGCGCCAAAGTTGCGAATCGAGTTGGTCCATTCGCAGGGTTCCATAAAGACCGTGAGGGCATGCTCAATGTTTTGCGTATGCACCGCGCAGAAGTTTCCAAGATCGACGCCAGCCTGGTATCTGAAGACCTCCTTAATGCAGCAGCAACTGCTTGGGATGAAGCAGTCGAGTTTGGTGAGCTCTACGGTGTTCGCAACTCTCAGGCGAGTGTATTGGCCCCAACCGGTACCATCGGTTTGATGATGGACTGTGACACAACAGGAATCGAACCAGACTTCGCACTGGTTAAGCACAAGAACCTGGTAGGCGGTGGCTCTATGGCTATTGTTAATCAGACCGTACCCCGTGCACTCCGCAACCTCGGCTATAGTCCTGCACAGATTGAAGACATTGTGGCCTATATCCATGACAACGGTGGCGTTATTGATGCGCCGCACCTTAAGCCGGAGCACCAAGATGTATTTGCATGCGCAGTTGGCGAAAATGCTATTCATTACTTGGGCCATGTAAAGATGATGGCCGCAGTGCAGCCATTTATCTCAGGTGCAATCAGTAAGACGGTAAACATGCCTGAAGAAGCAACCGTAGAAGACGTTGAACAGCTCCATACGGATGCCTGGAAAATGGGTATTAAGGCTGTGGCTATTTACCGTGATAACTGTAAGGTTGCCCAGCCGCTCTCAGGTAAAAAGAAGCAAGAAGCTAAAGCTGAAGCTACGATAGCCGCTCCTACAGTGGTAGCACCTGTGGTTCCTGTCGCTGAAACAGCTACAGATAAGATCGTGGTTAAGGGAGCAGTACGTCGCTTATTGCCACGTCGCCGTAATGGTAAGACCTATAAGTTCCGCATTGCTGACCTAGCTGGTTTCTTTACAGTAAGTGAGTATGAGGACGGTACGCCTGGCGAACTCTTCATACGAGTTTCTAAGCAAGGTTCAACACTATCTGGTCTTATGGACTCGTTCGCCATTTCTGTGAGCCATGGCTTGCAATACGGAGTGCCGCTTAAGAGCTACGTTCGTACGCTCATGAGTAGTAGCTTTGCACCTGCCGGTATTACTGACGACCAGGATATCCGTACGGCCACTTCTATCACTGACTACATTTTCCGCCGTTTGGCTCTTGACTACTTGTCATTCGACGATCGTCTAGAACTTGGACTGGCATCAATAGATGATATGCCAGATGAGCAGTTGATGTTTTTGACCGACGACCAATCATCGGCTGGACAGCAGGTACAAGAATTCCATCCTGAGCCAGCTGCAGAAGCAATTTTCTTGTCGGAGGTTGCAAGTGACAGTCAGAAGCCTACAAAGGCAGATCCTGCCGCACCTATGTGCTATGAGTGTGGTAACCAGACCCGCAAGGCTGGAAGCTGCTATGTTTGCACACAGTGTGGCTCTACAACTGGCTGTAGCTAGAAAGTAGACTATAAAAACAACAACCGCTCAACCCGAGCGGTTGTTGTTTTTTTGAACAAGACTGTGCTATTATCTATGAGTGAAAGTGCTTGTGCTTTATAGACCAAATTCCGAACATTCTAGCTCGACTGAATCCTTTGTGCGCGATTTCCAAAGGCAGCATGACGCAGGGAATAAACTCGAACTTGTAAGTGTTAATACTAGAGAAGGTGCTGCTATTGCGTCTTTATACGATATCTTAGCCTACCCATCAATTGTGGCTATATCAGATAGTGGATCGGTGTTAAACACGTGGGTTGGCCCATCTTTGCCCTTGATGGATGAAGTGGCTGGCTACATGAATTCCTAGCTAATTAGTTGCCGTCACGTAAAAAATCTCGTACAATATAACAACAATGCATCCTATTTTATAGGTTAGTGGCTATCAACCATGAAGCAGTAGGAAGAAATTGTCACCTAAAATGACAAGAGTAGAACTTACCGGCCGAAGCTCCGTAATTGCTGGAAATAAGCGCCATATTAAGAGTCATCTCTTTTGGAAGTTGGATGGTACCGCCTGTAATAGCAGGTTCCAACAGTCAAAAGTGATGGCTTTTTCTTTATAAGGAGATAAAAAAATGAAGTTTCAAAAAGGAACACGCCGCCGCGCGCTGGAATACGAGAAAGACCTTGTTGCGCAGTGGAAGGCAAATAAGACGTTCGAAAAATCAGTCGAAATGCGACCAGAAGAAAACAAGTATGTTTTTTATGATGGTCCACCATTTATTACTGGTGTTCCTCACCACGGAACATTGCTAACAACCATTGCCAAGGATGCGATCCCACGTTACCAAACTATGAAGGGCAAGCGCGTAGAGCGTGTTTGGGGTTGGGATTGTCACGGCTTGCCGGCTGAAGTATTCACTGAAAAGAAGCTTGGTATTAAAGATAAGCGAGACATTGGTACTAAAATTAGTCTTGAAGAATATATCCTTACTTGTCGTGAAAACATGGTGCAGACTGGTAGCTTATGGGAAGACACCATTGACCGCATTGGTCGCTGGGTCGACTTCAAGGGTGCATACAAAACGATGGATAAAGACTACATGGAGTCTGTGTGGTGGGCATTTAAGACGCTCTACGACAAAGGTAAGATCTATGAAGGCGAAAAGGTACTTTTGTACTGTACGCGCGATGCTACCCCCATCTCTAAAGCCGAAGTGGCCATGGATAATTCATATCAAGATGTCACTGATCCATCTGTCTTTGTGAAATTTAAGCTACAAGATGAAAACGCGTATTTACTTGCTTGGACAACTACTCCCTGGACACTGCCTGCAAATACCGCAGTGGCAGTCAATAAAGATTTTGAGTACGCTGAAGTGCTTGTTGATGGTCAAAAACTGATCCTTGCTAAGGAATTGCTGGATAAAGTACTCACCGATGAGAAGCATAAAGTGCTGCCATACGAAGTTGTCCGTACATTGAAGGGTGTAGACCTTGTCGGCAAAAGCTATGAACCACTTTTTGAAGATCGAGGTGAAAATGCGCACAAAGTATGGGATGCCGAGTATGTGACACTCGATGATGGTACTGGCCTTGTGCATCTGGCGCCTGCTTACGGTGAAGAAGACTATATTTTATCTCGCCGAAAGGGCTTTCCTTTTGTAAGTAATATCGACGACAATGGCTTTTATAAAGAGGGTGAGTGGAAGGGCCAAAATGTTTGGGAGGCTAACAAGCCGATCGCTAAAGAGCTCTATGCACGCGGCATAGTTTGGAAGATCAACTACATCACGCACAGCTATCCCCACTGCCACCGCTGTAATACTAAGCTCATGTACCGGGCTCATCCAAGCTGGTTTATGGACATTGATGGCCAACGCAGCGAAATGCTTGAACAGAACAGTACTGTTAACTGGGTGCCAAACCACCTTAAAGACGGCCGCTCCAAGAAGACTTTAGAAACTGCTCCTGACTGGAACTTGAGTCGTGATCGCTTTTGGGCAACTGCAATGCCGGTCTGGAAGGGCACTGACGCTAACGGCAAGGAGCTCGTGAAAGTTGTCGGTAGCTATGCTGAACTTAAAGAGCTTTCCGGTGAGGAACTTGAAGATTATCATCGTCCATGGATCGATGACATTACCTTTGAAATTGATGGCGTAACGTACAAGAGGATTGATAAAGTACTCGACTGTTGGTTTGAGAGTGGTTCAATGCCATTTGCCCAGTTCCACTATCCTTTTGAAAACGTTGAGAAGTTTGAGCGGAATTTTCCTGGCGACTTTATTGTTGAGTACGTGCCGCAGGTACGTGCATGGTTCTATTACTTGAACGCCGTGAATGTCGGGTTATTTGGCCACGTGCCGTTTAAAAATGCACTCGTGCACGGCACAATTGCTGGTAATGATGGTCGTAAGATGAGTAAGTCTTACGGAAACTATACGAATCCAAATGAATTAATGGACCAGTATTCGGCTGATTCATTGCGCTTCTTATTCTTAGCATCGCCTCTGTTTAGTGGAGAAGATTTTGCATTACTTGATAAAGATGTTGCTGACGTTGCCCGTAAGCTTAGTATGATCTGGAACATGTACGACTTCTTTACTCTATACGCAGATGTTGACGGATGGGAGTGGAACGGCGATTTGTCTGATCCAAGTAGCGAGCTTACTAACACTCTTGATCAGTGGATTGTGTCGCGCGTACATCAGTTGACTGAAGAAATAGATTCAGGCTTAGCCAGCTACGATTTGCCGAGTGCGACAAAGCCCATCCTGCCATTTCTGGATGATGCATCTAACTGGTATGTACGACGTAGTCGCAAGCGTTTCTGGAAGAGCGACGATGATGCCGACAAGAACGATGCATATCGCACGCTACACTACGTGCTGGTCCGCCTTTCGACAATCATGGCACCATTCACACCTTTCTTGGCAGAAGAGTTGTATCAGAAGCTTACGGGCGGCGAATCAGTACATCTACTAGACTGGCCTGAGGTTGGTGTGGTAAATAAGCAAGTACTGGCAGACATGGCCTCTACTCGTCGTATTATCGAAAGTGGCCTGAGCCTCCGCATGTTTAAGAGTGAAACGGAAGCACAAGTTAAGGTGCGCCAGCCATTGCAGACACTAACTTATGGCTCACAAAAACTTGCTGCCGAGCTGGAGCTTATGATTGCCGAAGAAGTAAACGTTAAGCAGGTTGTTTATAGCGAAAATGTTGATGATGGCTTTGTGGCAATCGATAAAGAGATTACTCCTGAGTTACGCAGCGAAGGCTTAATGCGTGAGGTGATCCGCAACGTGCAGGCAGCTCGCAAAAAAGCAGGCTTAGAAGTTGATGATCGAATACAACTAGCTTTGTTGGCGCATCATAACGACTTATATGAGGCGGTATCACGGCACGCCGAGGTTATAAAGCAAGAGACCCTAGCTACGAGTTTAGTGCTCGAGTCCCAAGAGTATTCATTTATTTCTGACTGCAAGATTGAAGGCATGGAGCTTGTAATTGGACTCCAAAAAACAGCCTAGCTAGCACCTTTACAACGTCCCTCGTATCTGTTACTATTTATTGGTATATAATTTCTTGAAAAGAGAGTTACTAAAAGTATGAAAAAAGCAGTTATTGCAACAGGCGGTAAGCAGTACATCGTAACCGAAGGTGAAACACTTGAGGTTGAGTTGCTACACGCTGATTCAAAGAGCGTAACTTTTGAGCCTTTGATGGTTATCGAAGGTGATAAAGTTGCTGTTGGCGCCCCTACAGTAGCCAAGGCTACCGTTACCGCTGAAGTTGTAGAGGATGAAGCTAAGGCCGACAAGGTTATGGCTATCCGCTACAAAGCTAAGAAGCGTGTACACAAAGTACACGGTCACCGCCAGCGTCACACCGTGATCAAAATCAGCAAAATTGCTTAATTTAAGCAAGAGCGCTGTGGAAAAATAACGAGCCAAAATGGCTCGTTATTTTTATTTTAACAATTATGTGACCGAGACAGCGCGCCACCTATTCTTAATTGCTACACTGTAAATGAGTAGTATACGTTGTAGCAATAGCTACAGAATTATGAACAAAAAAGGGACAAATAGGATGAATTATTAAATTCAAATTTTGTGCTTGCCACGCCTTGAGGTGTCGTGATATTCGCGCGATAATTTAAGAGTGCAGAAAAAGGCCTTCGGGTCGGACAAAAAATAAAAAATGTTTGAACACAAAAAAACTAATATCTTATTTGGTTTGCGCAGGTACGTACTTGTTGCTGTCTTCTTGTGTGCTCTGAGTTTATATATAATACTTTCGACTTTCATAATGCCTGCCCAAACTGCAACGGCAGCTGCCAGCACAAACCTTAATTTCCAAGCTCGTTTAATGGCAGGCACTGGTGCAATAGTTCCAGATGGAAATTACAACGTAGAATTTAAAATTTATAACGCTTCTTCTTCTAGCGGATCAAGTCAAGGATCATGTACAGGCGATAGTGCTTGTTTGTGGACAGAAACGCGCACGAGCGCTAATAAAGTTAGGGTTTTGAACGGATATCTCACGGTTGAGCTCGGGAGCGTTACGGCGCTTCCATCGATTGACTGGAGTCAGAATCTTTACCTTACAATGAACATTGGTGGTACAGGTACGCCCGGGTGGGACGGTGAGATGACACCGCGTTTGCACCTCACCGCTGTGCCATATGCTTTTGCGGCTAAAGAACTGCGCGCAACCAATGGTGCAAATACCTCAACCCTGAACTTTGTACAACCAACAGCCAATAGAACGATTCAGGCACCTGATGAGTCTGGAACAATTTGTCTGCAGAGTTCAACCGCATGTGGTTTTGCCTTAAGTAGTGGTTCGGGCAATTATATCCAAAACGGCACAAGCTTGCAGTCGGCAGCAAACTTTAATATCTCTGGAACAGGTACCGCTGCTACCTCGCTTCAGGCGCCGTTGTTTGATACGGCAAGTGCTGCAGCGCTTAACATCGGTACTACTAACGCAACAGGTATTAACCTGAACAAGTCTACGACTATTACCGGCGGCATAACCCAATCAGGTGGGGCGCTGTCGCTTGCCGGAAACGCTGCATCGTCAATCACTACTTCTGCTGGTGCACTGACACTAACAGCTGCCAGTACTTCCAACTGGACAGTCGGAGGCACTAACCAAAGCCTCACAATCACTACTTCGGGCACCGGCGTACTAACCCTGGGGACTACTGGTGCCGGTACGGTGACATTGGGCAGCAGCTCAAGTGTTATCAATATTGGTGCCACTAACAATGCTCGTACGGTGCATATTGCTGATGGCGGTACAAGTACGACCCAGACTGTTATTGTCGGCTCTACTAACGGTGCATCATCGACAACCATTCAGGGTGGTACAGGTTCGACGGCAATTGGTCTCAACACAGCAGCCAACGGGAAAATCAGTATTGATTCACAGGGGAGCGGCGGCATCAACGCGCTTATTGGCAGCAATGGTGTTACCGTCAAAACGACGACAGATTCCAGTACGGCTCTAGCCATTCAGGCCTCCAATAACGACTATATTTTTAGCGTAAATACCTCAAGCGGTACAGTAACAATGGGGGCAATTCAAGCGACCTATTCCGGCTTTGACGGCACGCTCAACACTCCGTTTGGCAACTTGACTCTTGGTGCGACAAACAACGCTCTTACTCTAAAAGGTAGCTCAAGTATGACACTCCAAGCTACAAGTGGCTCATTTACTACAATCTTTGGGTTTATCACCCCAACTGCAAACCGAACGATAAATGCACCTAATGAGTCTGGAACAATTTGTCTGCAATCATCTACTGCCTGTGGTTTTGCGCCAACCTCAGGCAGCGCTAATTACATACAGAATACAACAAGTGCTCAAACGGCAAACATGTACGTTCAAGCCGCCACTACCGGTTCTGTGGCTGGTACATTCCAAGCTTTTAATGGCGGTACTGGCGCAATTTTGCAGCTAAAGAATGGTGCTGGCACAAATGTTGCAACCTTTGGTAGCGCGGGTGCCGTATCACTCCAAAACTCAACCAACACTACGGCAGCTTTTCAGGTACTGGCATCAGCTGGCGCAGGTGGTAACTCTATCTTGCGTGTCGACTCAAGTAATGAGCGTGTTGCCATAGGTGTTATATCTGACCCAATAGGCGCAAAGCTCAGCGTAGCAACCGGTACGATTGTTGGCTTCCGGGTATATCAGGGTGGTTCGTCTGACGCCCTCCAGCTTGGCAACGCAACGGCAGACTTCCTGACGGTAGGTAGTACTGGTAACGTGGTCATTCGTCCTACGACAAACTCAACCACTGCGTTTCAGATCCAAAACGCAAATGCCACCAGCAATCTCTTTTTTGCCGATACTGTTAATACCCGCATTGCAATTGGACAGAACACCGCAGGCTATACACTCGATGTTGCTGGAGATATTAACTCTACGACCAGCCTTCGCGTGGGTGGTACGCTAGTGTGCGATTCTACGGGCTGTACAGCTAAGTCAGGATCGAGTTTCTACATACGCAACCAATCAACAGTCCAATCTGCTAATATGTATGTCCAGGCGGCAACAAGTGGATCTGTGGCTGCTGTTCTTCAGGCAAATGCCTCAGGATCTGGGGATATACTCGATCTTAAGAACGGTGCGGGTACTAATGTGGCCACTTTTAGTAGTTCCGGGGCGGTTACCTTGCGCAATTCTACCAACTCTAGCTCCGCTTTTCAGGTACAGAATGCAGCGGGTAGCCAATCGCTGAATGTGAGTACCTCAACGAATGCTATTACGCTTAATGGTAGCAATTCTCCGGCTTTAAATACTTGGCAATCAACGTCCAGCCTTAATACTACGACCTCTTTTGCGGCGAGTGTAATATCGAATGGATATATGTACCAGTTCGGAGGTTATGGCAGCGGCTACCAGGCTACAACTCAGTATGCTCGTATTAATCCGAACGGTACCGTCGGTACGTGGTCTACGACTTCCGCTTTGCCGGCAGCGCGTGCTTACACAGCAGCAGCTGTGAGCGCGGGTTATATATATGTTTTAGGCGGTACTCCAGGTAGTGGTAGCGTTGATACGATATATGTTGGAAAGCAGAGCTCAGATGGTGTAATCGGTGCATGGCAAACATCTAATTTGCTACTTCCTGACACCTTGAACGCCATGTCTGTTGTTGTAGCGGGTGGGTATTTATATGTTATTGGTGGTACAAATGGCTCTCCTGTTACATCAGTCTACTACGCTCAAATTAATGGAGATGGTTCATTAGGTAGCTTCCAAAATGGCACCTCACTGCCAACTGCTTTGGCTAATGCGCAGGCAGTGGTCTCAAACGGCTACATATACTTTATTGGTGGGTATAATGGTACTTCGGCCGTATCAACGGTGTATTACTCTGCTATTAATGCGAGTACGGGAGCTAATGGTTCCTGGACATCTACATCCGCCTTACCTGTAACTGCTAATAATTTTGGTGCTGTGGTCTCAAACGGTTATATTTACATCGCTAGGACAGGATCAGTGTACTATGCGCCTATTAATACCAATGGAACACTTGGTTCATGGACGCAGGATACTAACAGCATTCCAGTAAATTACAACGGTGCATCATTATTAAATTACAACGGTTACCATTACTCTGTAGGAGGCTACAATGGCTCAGTAGGTACAAATGGTGTTTACTATACAACGGGCAGTCGTACATATGTCGCTGGGACACTCGATCTTGTAGGTCTGACTATGCAGGGCGCGGGCTATACCGATGACACGAGCGGTAATGGCTCAGCGGGTGGCGCTCTTATTGCAGGAAATACAACAGTCATGGGCACATTGCAAGTTCAGGGCCAAAGCAACTTCGCTCAAAATGTAGCTATTAATGGAAGTCTGACTGTTGGTAATGACCTGGATAGTGACGATAACTCTATAATTACTGTCGCTTCGCGAGGTTTTGCGGGTATTCAGTTGCTGGGTGATATGGGCAATGGTTCTGGTGAGGTTGGTGGTGCATATATGCTTTATGCTCAAGATGCATGGGGGACACAGGCGATCTCAGGAATGATTCAGGTAGCGGATGAGTCACCTCAGGGGGATACATATACGGGTACGCTGGCTAATGCATTCTTGGTTGGTATGTATAACAACTTTGCACTTCAGTTGGGAACGAACAGCACGGTTCGTCTGACAGTTATGAACAGTGGTAACGTCTGTATCGGTGTGACATCGTGTACGAAGAAGTTAGGTGTTTCAGGTACTATTGGTGCTTCCGGGACAATTACAGCCAGTACTACGCCTGACCTTGCTGAGACAATCCCTGCCGCAAGTGACGTTAGGGCGGCCGATGTCGTTATGGCAGATCCAAATCAAACTGAGCGCGTAGTAAAGTCGAATCGTGCCTATAATACTGCGGCTGTGGGTGTGGTCTCAGACGGTACGTCAAGCTTTATGATTAATGCTAATGCCCATGCTCCTGATGCGCCGCTAACCGGGGCTCCAGTAGTGCTCGTTGGGCGTGTTCCAGTGAAGGTGACGAATGAAGGTGGTGCAATCAAGCCAGGAGACCAGCTTACA
>Ga0075366_10000355_pt1 | contig 21044 bp, 17 predicted proteins | sample EndMethybrTD3031_FD_72351 | JGI IMG/M metagenome (GOLD analysis project Ga0075366, IMG submission 72351) | Populus endosphere microbial communities from Tennessee, USA - Endosphere MetaG P. TD hybrid TD303-1 | ecosystem: Host-associated > Plants > Roots > Endosphere | place: USA: Tennessee...
TTCCTGCGCACGCAGGTCTCGATACAAGGCGACTTCACGGACAACCCGGCGCAGGTCAAGGGCGTCACGTTCCGCCGCTGCGTGTTCGCCTACGGCTTCTCGGGTGGTGGCCACTCGCAGGGCCTCTACATGTGGAACACCGATGGCGCGGTGATCGAAGACTCGCTCTTCTATCACAACGGCTGGAACGGCACGAACCGCGACACCGCGACCGAGAAGCCGGATATCTTCAAGCACAACGCCTATTTCGGGACGATGACCTACAACACGGTCTTTCGTCGCAACGTCAGCGCCGCGGCTTCGAGCCACGGCCTCCAAGCGCGAGGAGGCGGCACGATCGAAGACAACGTGTTTGCCAACAACCCGTTGAACCTCTTGATCGGCGGCGGTGACGAATACAACCGCTACAACCCGAACGGCGTGCCGTACAGCGTGAAGCGCAACGTGGTCGTGGGCAGCGACAACATCGACGCCAACAACCCGCGCGGTTTCGGCATCGACTTCGTGGGCACCGCCGCAGGCAGCGCGACCGACAACCTGATCGTGAATGCCGGCACATCGAACCCGGCGAGCTGGCTGTGGTCCTTCACGCCGCACACGCAGCTCGATGCGGCTACGCAGGTCAACTGGGGACCGGGCAACATCATCTGGAACTGGGGCACCAACTCGACGGCACAGGCCATCGCCGAGTTCAACCGTTACCCGAAGCTGTCGCTGACGATGGCCGGCAATGTGTTGCCCAACGACACCCCGAGCGGCACGAACGTGAAGGCGCCGACGACTCCGTACCCGGCACCGACCCGCACGATCGCGACGTACGCCCAAGCCAACGGCTACGCCAGCGAACAGGCATTCTGGGACTACATGATCCAGCACCCCGAGACCAACTGGGCCAAGCTTCTGGGCGACTACGTTCGCGCAGGATTCGGCAAGTAATTCCCCGCCTCCACCGCGCCTAAGCGCGCGGGACCAAGAGCACCTGCGAACCAGGTGCTCTTTTCATTTGCCGCCTCGTCTCTGTAGACGAACGCTGACCCGCCGCATCCCCGCCAACTCACCAGCTAGACAGGAGCCGATTGCGCCGAGAAAGTGAATTCCGGCTTCGCGCCGGAGTTGCAAACCCACTCATAGGCCGTCAGCACTTGAGCCGCTTTGGCGTCCCACGTGAACTTGTCCAGCACTCGCTGTCGCGCGTTGTTTCCGAGTTCTGCCAGACGTTCCGGGTCAGTCGCAAGGTCGACCAACATTTCAGCGTATGCTCGAACAATGCTTGCACGCAAGCCGATGGGTACCTTGAAACCAACAGCGGCATCCACCAACTCGCCTGGCCCGGCATAGTCGACGATCACAGGAACAACACCGAGCGCCATGGCTTCAAGAACAACACCGCCTCCGAACTCACGCACGCTCGGAAAGGTCAACACGTGACATGCCGACATGACATCTTGAACGCGGTCGTGCGAAACCCATCCATGAAGCACGACTGAATCGGCCACTCCCTCTCGCGTCACGATCTCGCGCAGCATCGGCATCAACGGACCGTCCCCAACGATATCGAGGCGCATTCGCCCCGCCTTCAAGAGTGGAAGCGCTGCCTCGAGTGCCACGTCCGGCCCCTTGTAGGGAACCAATCGACCAACGAAGCAGGCTCGCAGCACACCATCGCGCACAGGACTTGCCACGCGGTTGAAGCGACTGGGTTCAATCGCGTTCTCTGGCATATAGATGCACTTTGACTGGTACTTGGCAGGGACTTCGCTCATCGTGTGACGCGAGCCCATCAGCAGTGCGGCCGCGCTCGCCAGCGTGCGATGGCGCCCGGGCATCAGCTTGTAGACCGATCGTACATACGACAGCCACTCTCGCTCTTGTCGACGCGTCGCATCGTAGCCCGGCGGCCAGGGCACGCCGCCATTCAGTGGACCCAGCAGGAAGGGCGTACCGACAGCCCTGCACTTCGCAGCCAATGAGCTCGGCGCGGTGGGCGTCAGCGGTGTGATCCGATGGACGACGTCGAACTTGCGGGCGCGAATCTGGTCACCAAACTTGCGCCACACCAAGCGTTCAAAGTACGGATACGTGATGCTCGAGATGGCTGTCTGGATCGTCCACCCGACGCCCTTCCCTCCGCGCAGGAATGTCGCGACCTTCCACATCGGCCGCGCGAGATTTTCGGTGTCGATCGCGGTGAAGTCTCGACCCTCCACCATGCCGGCGCGATTGAAAGCCTCGCGATTTCTCACCTGCGTAACGATGTGCGCATCGCAAGCCCGCGCTATGGCGGTGGAGAGCGACCATCCGATCAGGGGCACGCTGACCCACTCGGGATTCGCCGCCTCGGCCAGAATCAATGCAGTTCGCTTGCGGGTCATGCTGCTCCTATCGTCTGTCCGACTGCGAAGAACGACGCGGCGGGTCAATCAGCGGCGAGGGCGCGAATCGTTCAGATCGCGCGTGGGCTGCTTCGCTCCAAGTCGCCGGCGACAAGGTTTGCGGGCTCAGCGAGCAATCGAGCATAGGCCACGGCCAGCCCTGTGAATGCAAAGTAAATGTACGGTATCGAGAGATAGTTGCTGACCGTGCCGATACATACCATTGTGGCAACAATCAGCGCCACCAGGCTCGTACCCTCCAGGGCAAACCGTTCACTCACCGCGCCGGCCCGACGCGCCGCAAAGAAACAGCGCCACGCAGCGGACACAAACATCCCGACGAACGCACCTAGTCCAACAAGCCCATAGGCGAGCGCAATGCCGGCGTAGGTGTTGACGATGTCGATGATGCCTTCGCCGGTTCGCAGTTCTTCCATTCGGGCCATGTAGCCGGTTGATCCGAACCACGGATGCTCCTTGATGATCCCCCACGAGATCTCGGCGAGTTGGGCGCGATAGGTCACGGATCCCTCATCCAGCTTGCCGACGAATGGCAGGGCATCGATCACGCTTTCGGCCCACGGCGACATCAGGATGCCGACCGCCAATACGCCAACGGCCAATCCCCCCTTGAGCGTCCGGCTGGCCGCTCGCGGACCAGAGACCAGGTAGACGACCAACATGGCACCCGCAGCAACCCAGGGACCTTTCGCCAGCGTGACGATGGCGCCGAGGATCAACAGCCCCATCACGGCCCAGCCCATGATTCGCGAACTCAGCCGAGCACGTAGCGACAGCCACAGCGCAAGCGCGGCAACCATCACGTAGCCGAAAACGATCGAGTGCCCCGCGGTGGCCTGGGCACGAAGAAACATGCCGCGAATCAAATAGGAGAAGGTTCGCGTATCACCCCATCGATCCTCGATGCTGGAAAACACGAGCCAGCGAGTCGCGAACTCGAACGCCGCAATAGGCGCCAGAATCACCGCCGCCAGCACGAACGACGCCATCACGTCGACCAGATCCTTGCGACTTCGAACCGCACGACTCAAGACAAAATAGGGCAGCAGGATGTCGACCAGCACTTGCACCACTTCACGCATCGCGATCGTGATCGACACCAGCGCCGAAAGGAAAATGATCGCCGCATAGGTGATGACCATGAGGTCCGTGACGTTCAGGCCGACGCCCGCCCGGTCCGATCGCAAGCCGTTGGCCGGGCTCGACGAGCGCATCGCCAACGGGGCAAGAATCGCCAGCGACAGCAGTCGCAGGTGGTCGAACTCCATCAGACCCGGAATGAAGTAGCGCAGCGGCGGGACCGCGAGCAGCAGGAAGACGTAAAGCGCAGCGGGGTTATGTTCCTTGCGGAACGCCACGGCGATGATCACCACGGCGAGCACCACGTAGAGCCAGAACGATGGCGTGATGAAGCTCGCGACGGTCAGCGCCAGCCACGTGTTGCGACGCCGAACAAAAGCTTCCTCGCCCATCAAAATGGAGAACGATGGCTTCGCGATCGCGCAGACGACAATCGCGAAGGCCAACGCCACCAACAGAGGTTTGAGCGAATTCATTCAATGATGCCTCGATCATCGGATCGACAGCGCCGCGATAGACTCTTCATTTTGAGCGAAATGCCTACGCATCAATCGAGATCTTACAGTGGGGAGTAGTGCCCAACCTCACTCGACCGATGGGCGAGTCAGCCTGAAGCGCAGGCTGGTACAGGCAGCTAGCTGGTCGCTCGCGGGCTATGCAATCTCGCTCGTGTTGAGGCTCGGCAGCAACTTGTTGCTGACCCGGTTGCTCGCCCCCGACATGTTCGGCGTGATGTCCGTCGCCTACACGGTCTTCACCGGGCTCAGCATGTTTTCCGACGTCGGGTTGGGCCCCATCATCATCCAGAACAAGCGCGGCACCGAACCGAAGTTCCTGAACGTCGTCTGGGTCACTCAGATCGGTCGTGGTGTGGTCGTCACCGCTGTCGCGTTGCTCCTCGCCATTGGCCTGTATTTCGGCTGGTTGACCGCCTTCCTGCCCGCCCAGTCGGTGTACTCGGAACCTGTCGTACCGAGCCTGATCGCCGTCCTGTCGGTGATGGGAATCGTCACGGGGCTCGAATCGACCAAGCTCGTCCTGGCGCGGCGCAATCTGTCGTTCGCCAAGCTGACGCAGATCGAGTTGATCACCCAGGTGGGTGCCACCTTGTTCATCCTGGCGTGGGCGTGGGTCAAGCCCTCGGTGTGGGCACTGGCATGGGGTTGGATGTTCGGTGCAGTCCTGAAGACCGCCTTGACCCACCTGATGCTGCCCGGCCCGTCCAACCGCCCGGAGTGGGACCGCGAGATCTTCGCCGAGGTGTTCAGGTTCGGGCGCTGGATTCTCGTTTCGTCTCCGCTGTCCTTCCTGATGTCCAGCGGAGATCGCATCCTGCTCGCCAGTTTTCTCGACGCCAAGACGATGGGCCTGTACTGGATCGCATTCACGCTGGCCAGCATCCTGCAAATCGCCGTGTCACGCCTTTCGGGCAGCGTGATGCTGCCCGGCCTCAGCGAAGTGGCGCGCGAGAGGCCCGAGGAGCTTCGAACGATGCTGTATCGGATGCGGCGTCCGCTGGACCTCGCATGCTTCGGCGGCGCGGGCCTGCTCCTTTTCCTCGGACCCGCGGTCATTCGCCTGCTGTACGACGCCCGCTATTCGGAGGCGGGATGGATCTTGTCGGTCCTCGGGGTCGCATTGCTCGCGGCTCCCATCGAACTGTTCGACAACGCTTTGCTGGCGATCGGAAAACCCAAGCTGCTGAGCGCGCTGAACGTGGTCCGAATGGTGTCGCTCTATTCGGCGGTCCCGATCGGGCATCACATTGCGGGCGCGCGAGGAGCCATCTATGGCGTTGCCGCGAGCGCTCTGGTCAGCGTCGTCTCCAGCTGGATTGTTCAGCGCCGTGTGCAGCTGTTCAGTGCTCGCGGGGAACTTCTGGCCGGCTTGCTGTTTCTGTGCGGAGCGGCGATCGGCTGGCTTGTCGCCTGGGGCTTGCGGGCGTCTGGACTTGGCTGAGACGTGACGCTATGCCGTCACGTCGCGTGAATCCGGCTGGTGATGGACAGGCCGCACCTTTGGCGGCTGGCTCAGCAATCGCACTTGCAGCCTCGGGCGCATCCGTGACCAGCCTTTTCCCTGCAGCGCATCGACCGTCGCGCGAAGGAAAAGCATCACGACTTCGATCAGTTCCGCCGCCGTGGCCTGAAGCCAGCCATGATGCTTGATCATGTAGTAGCGCCGGCTCTGGAAAAAGTGCTCCGCAATGCACCCGCTGACACGCGTTCCATCGTCGACAGAACTGGCGCCTCCGATGTGCCTCGCCACGACCGAACCCACGGCCCAGGTTTCGAACCCTGAGTCATCCGCTCGACGGCAGAGATCGGTCTCCTCCCAATAGAGGAAGAAGCGCGGATCGAATCCACCCAGTTGTCGCACCAGGTTGGTCCGCGTCATCAGCACGGCGCCGCAAACCCATCCTACGCGGAACGCTTCGCTCCCTGGAACGATGGGGCGCATCTTGTTCTCAGCTCGAATGAACGGGACCACCATCTTGACGATCGTCATTGGCGTTCCGCGCTCGCCGGCTTCCTGAAGCGCACCAAGCTCTTCTCGCTCACCCTCGATGACTGCCGGGCCCACGATGCCGACCTTCGGGTTTGCGTCCAGGAATTCCGCCAGACCCATGATCACTTCGGCCTCGACGGCAGCGTCCGGGTTGATGAGGATCGTGTAAGGGGTGGTCACCTCGGCAAAGCCGGCATTGCAGCCTCGGCCGAATCCGACGTTCTCGCCGAGCAGCTTCACGCGCGCCCAGCTCGCCTCTTGCTGCAGCAGTTCGACGGTGCCGTCCGTGCTCCCGTTGTCGACGAACACGCACTCCAGAACGCCAGCGAGGTGAGCTCGCCGGGCAGCGGCGAGCATCGCCGGCAGGGTGCGTCGCGATTGATAGGTGACGGTCACCGCCGTGACCCGAGCCCGCCCGGAATTCACGGCGCTCACGACAGCCGCAGGGAATCGACCACGGTGATTCCGCCTGACGAGTGCATATGGTGCGTCCCTGCAAGACCGCGCCTGAACGTCGGCCCGACCGCGGCGATGCAGGACTCCTTGTAGCCTTCGTCGGTCAGATCCAGGATCTCGTTGATCTGGGATCCCTTGCCGTACCTGTCGAAGCCTTGGCGTTGCGAGACACGGAAGATCGTCTCGCCGTCGCGCAGCAAGCCGCCGTTTCGCGCGCAGCGCGAATCGACGAGCAAGGGGTTGTTCGCGTGCGGGGTCCAGCTGTCGTCCAGCGGAGATTTGGCATGGAAGGCGAACAGCTCGGAGCAGTGATCACCGCTCCCGCAGGGATCGATGTTCGTGAGCATCCACCAGCTGCCCTCCCGTTCGAACAGCATGCTGTCGGCGGCGCTGACATTCGACATGATTATCTTCTCGAGCTTCCAGACCATGGGAAAGCCGACACAGCGGTACAGCCTGATGTCTCGGTTCTCGGATGATTCGGGACACATGTACAAGTTTCCATCGAATTCGAAGAGGTACGGAAATGAGAGGTGGAAGTTCTCTTCGATGACCGGGCCCAGGCAGACGGAGCTGCGCCCATTCATCTCGAACGCCGAAATCCGCCCACGCCCGGAGATCCGGTCGTAGTCCTCCACGAAGCAGATGTCTCGCCCATCCCTTTGGATGACGAACGGATCAGCAATATATCGGCCGGCAGGATTCTCGATGACGGTGGCATCTCTCAGTACGGCGCGAGTCCAGTTGTCACGGGCGAACGAGACCTCCCAGCAGTATTCCTTGCCCATCAGGCGCTGAACGCGCTTGCGGAGCATCGCGCCGACCATTCGCGCAGCGTAGCCCAGCGTTTGGTGAGCAGCTGGCGTGCCAGCCGGCGCATTGTCATCGGGGAACGCAGCAATGGCCGGCGGATTGCTTTGCGGTGTCGCCGCGCGCCCGAGCAGCACCTTCAAGTAGTGATGAGCCCGATCCAGCAGCACGGTCCGGTTCAGGACAAAGTAGTGCCGGGTCGGGAGGCGCCCCCGAAGCAGCACTTCCTTGCCCGAATCGGGTGCGTATCTGCACACGGAGAAGGCAGTGCTGTCCTCCTGGGCGAACACCTCCCAGAACGCGATCGGGCCGGCGAGTGAATTGGGGTGGCCCGAATATTCGACCGTCCAGACACCCAGCCTCGCGATGCTCGCGACTTCTTCCAGCTGGTCGCCACCTTCGGGCGCGAGCAGAACATCGAGCTGCGCGGAATCGAGCGAGGCGATCGTTCCCGCCTGAAGGTCGACGACGTTCTTGATGGTCGATCGAGCGTCAAATGTGCGGTCGAACCCGGCGTACCTTGCGCTGCGGCGCAGGAGCATTCCTTCCAGACGCTCGAGTCCTTTGAAGACCTTGCGCGAGAACGCTGCATACAGCCCTTCGGCGGGTCTGCGCGGCGCGGCACCGCCTCCCTCGCGCACGAGCAGATACTCCAGGCGCATGTTCCCTTGCGCGTGGATCCAGCCAATCAGATCGTGCACATGGCGCGAAACGACCTCGTTCTTGACGAGCAGACCTATCCGTAGTGGTTCACCAAGCATTCGCTGACATTCGCGCAGATCGACGTTGAAGCATCCGATGGGTCACGGCCGAGGCCCAGGCCCTATCATCGCTCGCGCGACAATGGTGCTCATTAGACCATCGGGGAAATGGGCGAGCCGCCACTGACTCGTCAGGGCCGTGGAGGATACCCTCACCTTTGAAGCGCTTCCAAGCCCCGATCACGTCGGACACATCAATGCCCGCAGCTGACCTCAACATGATGGCTCCCGTCTTGCTTTACGCGCTGCATGTGATCCGACAAGACTTGAGCACGCCCAGATGAGCCAAGTTGCCTACCTGGTCAATCAGTACCCCGCCGTCAGCCATACGTTCATTCGGCGGGAGATTCTTGCCCTCGAACGACAGGGATGGACCGTGCAGCGCATCGCGCTGAGAGGGTGGGATCTGCCGCTCGTCGATCCGCTGGACCTGCAGGAGCGCGAACGCACGCGCTACGTCCTGCAGGCGGGCGTCGGAGCGCTGCTGGGCGCGACCGTGCGTTGCGCGTTGCGTTCGCCGCGCCAGTTTGTCGCTGCACTGCGGCTGGCGTGGACGATGGCCAAGAGTTCACACCGTCCGCTCCCGGTGCATTGCGCGTACCTGGCCGAAGCCTGCCTGATACGCGAGTGGACCGCGCAGGCCGGGTCGCAGCACTTGCACGCGCACTTCGCAACCAACCCCGCGGAAGTGGCCATGCTGGTCGGCGCGCTGGGCGGCCCCCCTTTCAGTTTCACGGCGCACGGCTCGGACATCATGGACCGCCCCGCACAAGTCGGCCTCGAGCACACGGTCGCGCACGCCGCTTTCGTCGCCTGCGTCAGTTCGTATGGTCGCAGCCAGATCCTCAGGTGGGTGCCGCACGAGCATTGGCCCAAGATCCGAGTCGTTCGATGCGGGCTCGAGCCGGGGTACGGAAGAGCGTCGCAAACACCCGACCCGAGCACGGTCGACCTGCTGTGCATCGGGCGCTTGTCGAGGGAGAAGGGCCAGTTGTTGCTGGTCGAGGCGGTCAGCCTGCTGATCCGCAAGGGCATGAAGGTGCGGCTGACGCTTGCGGGCGACGGCCCCATGCGAGCCGCCGTGCAAGCCCTGCTCGAGCGCCGCAATATTGCCGAGCACGTGCGAATCACCGGGTGGCTGGGTGCCGACGAGATCGAGAGCGAACTTCGCAAGGCCCGGGCCCTCGTTGTCCCGAGTCTTTCGGAGGGGCTGCCGGTCGTGATCATGGAAGCCATGGCGAGCCAACGCCCCGTGGTTGCCCCCTACCTGGCTGGCATTCCGGAACTCGTGCAGCACGGCGTGACGGGCTGGCTGTTTCCCGCCGGCGACGTCGACGGACTGGCCGAAGCGATCGGCGAATGCCTGCTCGCGGAACCCGCCGTGCTGGCGGCGATGGGGGCGGCGGCGCACCTCCGCGTGTGGCGCGCACACGACGTCAATACGGAGTCATCGGAGTTGGCAAAATTGTTCTCGCTATCGGCTGGCGAGATTAGGGGGTCCGAAGCGAATGCGCTCAATCAAGCCTGATTTCGCCACTACGATTCGGCACCGCGGCGTGGAGCACTCCATCGCATGGAACGTGTGGTGGCGCGCCCGGTCTGCGATTGCGTCGACCGAGCACGCATGACGCCAATCCCGACAAGCAGCCAGACGCGCCACTCATGCCGAACCAACGATACGTCCTGATCTCGCCCTGCCGCAATGAAGCGAAGTACATGCGGCAGACGCTGGACACCGTGGTCGCCCAATCGATCAGGCCGGCGCTGTGGGTCATCGTCGACGACGGCTCCACCGACGAAACGCCGAAGATCCTGGCCGAGTACGCCGCGCAGCATTCATGGATCCGAATCGTCACGCGCAAAGACCGCGGCAAGCGCGCCGTCGGTCCGGGTGTCATCGAAGCGTTCTATTCTGGCTACGAGACGATTCGCCCGGGCGACTTCGACTACCTCTGCAAACTAGATCTCGACCTGAGGCTGCCACCGCGCTACTTCGAAGAGCTGATTCGACGCATGCAGGCCGATCCGCGAATCGCCACGTGCAGCGGCAAGGCGTACGTGTACGAGGGCGAGGAGCTGGTCAGCGAGCGTCATGGAGACGAAACGTCGTTGGGCATGACCAAGTTTTATCGAGTCGATCGCTTCCAGGCGATGGGGGGATTCGTCCGGGAGGTGATGTGGGACGGCATCGACTGCCATCGCGCCCGCATGATGGGCTGGCAGGCCTGCAGCTGGGACACGCCGGAGCTGCGGTTCGTGCACTTGCGTCCGATGGGCTCGAGCCAGACCGGAATGCTCACGGGGCGGATGCGGCACGGGTTCGGCCAGTACTTCATGGGAACAAGTGCGATCTACATGTTGGCGAATGCCGTCAATCGCCTGAACGACAAGCCTTACGTGATCGGCGCGGGGGCCATGCTGTGGGGCTACTTCTGGAGTGCGCTGCGCCGCAAGCCACGCTACGACGACGTCGAGTTCAGGCGCTTCCTGCAGCGATGGCAGTGGCGCGCCTTGCTGGTTGGAAAGCGGCGAGCCGTCGAAGAAGTGCTGGATCGCGCCCCTGCTTCTTCCTGAATCGTCACCTGTCCGGCCCGGAACTACCAATCCTCGAGAACTGCGCACATGCCCGATCACGCCAGCCTGCCACAGCCCCCGGCGCGTCCGTGGGGTCGCTCGCGAATGCTCAACGTGTGGGTCGACAACCTCAGCATGCAACAGCTGATGGGCAAGCTTGCCGTTGGCGGCGGAGTCGTCTTCACGCTTAACCCGGACCACCTCTATCACCTACAACGTCACCAGGCGTTCTACGAGGCCTATCGCCAGGCGGACTTCATCACGTCGGACAGCAAGTACGTCTACTGGGGCCTGGGCTGGATCGGTCGAGGAATCCAGGAAAAGGTGTCGGGCTCGGATATCGTGCCGGCGTTCTGTGCGTACAACCGCGCCAATCCTGCCGTCAAGGTCTTCCTGCTCGGCGCCGCGCCCGGGATTGCTCAGCAGGCGCTCGAGAAAATCAATGCACGGGTTGGCAGTGAGATCGTCATCGGCGCGCATTCGCCATCGATGAACTTCGTCAACGACCCCGAAGAGATCAACGAAGTCATTCGGATCATCAACGCGAGTGGCGCAACCTGCCTGATCATCGGCCTGGGCGCGCCGAAGCAGGAAATCTGGACCGTGAAACACCGGCATCTGATGCCCAAGGTCACGGTGTACATGGGCGTTGGCGCCACAATCGACTACGAGGCCGGCGCGGTCAAGCGCTCCCCGCAGGCGATGAGCCGCATCGGCCTCGAGTGGCTCTACCGCATCACGACGGAGCCCAAGCGGTACTGGCGCCGATACCTGCGTGACCTCGAATACTTCTGGCTGTTGCTGCTCGACGGGCTCGGTGCCTATCGCTCGCCCATGCCGACCAGCCCGCCTTCCGAGCCTGGGGCAAACGCCCGACAGGCCTGACTCGCAACCAACACTGTCGACTAGAGGAGCCTCGTTTGATTCGAACCGCCATGGTGGGCCTGGGCAAGATGGGCCTGTCTCACCTCTCGATCCTGCGCGCGCACCCGGACATCGACCTGGTTGCGGGCTGCGACTCGTCTGCCTATCTGACGGACATCCTGACCAAGTACTCAGGCCTGAAGTGCTACGACAACTTCGACCGCATGCTCGAGAACGAGGCGCTCGAGGCGCTCGTGGTCGCCACGCCGTCGAAGCTGCATGCCTCGATGGTCGAGAAGGCGCTCGAGCGCGGCCTGCACGTGTTCTGCGAGAAACCCTTCGTGCTCGATACCGCCGATGGCGAAAGGCTCGTGGAGCTCGCCGAGCGCAAGGGCCTCGTCAACCAGGTGGGTTACCACTATCGCTTCGTCGGTGCGTTCAAGGAAGCGGAGCGCATCGTCAAGTCGGGGGCTCTCGGGACGGTTCACCATGTGCGCGCGGAAGCGTTCGGCCCGGTGGTATTGCGGCCCAAGGGCAGCACTTGGCGTTCGTCGAAGAACGAAGGCGGCGGCGCGCTGTACGACTACGCGTGTCACGCCGTCGATCTGGTGAACTTCGTCGTCGGCACGCCGGCATCGGTCGACGGTGTCGTTCGCCGCGGCGTCTTCTCGCAGGACGTCGATGACGAGATCTACTGCACCTTGCGCTACGCCGATGGCACGAGCGGGCAGCTGAGCGTCAACTGGAGCGACGAGAGTTTCCGCAAGATGTCCACACGTATCTCGGTGTGGGGAACGAACGGGCGGATCACCGCAGATCGCCAGGAATGCCAGATCTACCTACGGGAGCCGCATGCGGCGATGCCGGATGCGCACAAAGGCTGGACCATTCGATACACGACCGATCTGACCGAAGAAGTGTGGTTCTACCTTCGCGGCGAGGAGTACTCGGCCCAGATCGACTACTTCGCGCAGAGCATCAAGAGCCGCCGCGCTCGCGGCCAGAACTCCTTCCGTTCGGCGCTCGACGCCGACCGGGTGGTGACCATGATCGTTAGCCAGTCAGCCGGTGAAACGCCCCGGCCAGTTGTGCAGCCGGCCCGCAAGGGCGTGATGGCCCGCATTTTCCGATGAGCAGCACCGACGGAACCCAGCAGATGACAGAGCACACCCTCATGGACCGCGTCCTGTTCGGCGACAACCAGTTCTTCGGCGTCAATCACATGTCCGAAGACAAGGCCCGTGCGCAGTCGATGAAGTTCCAGGACACGCAGGCCATCATCGACGTGCTCGACGCAGCGTACGCGGAGGGAATCCGCACGTTCATGTGCACCACGCACGACCGGATGAGCGAGCTGTGCGATCACTTTCGCAACAACGCGGCAAGATATCCCGACTACCAGTTCTACCCGTGCATGCCTTATGCGCACAAGTATGCCAATGCCGTCACGGAGCACGGCATGATCGAAGCGCTGCGCATGTTCCTGCCTCAGGACGGCGCGATCGGCGCGATGCTCAAGGGCGGTGTCGCACTGGCCAACAAGGACGTGGAGTCGATCATGCAGTTGCTGATCGACGCCGAGATGAAGATGTTTCATGGGTTGAAGACGCCGGTCGTCTTCATGCAGAACGTGATCACCGATCTCCTTCTCGGCCTTCGCATGAAGGAGACGTTCCGGATGTTCCACGATCATGTGCGCGAGAAGTACAACGCGGAGCCCGGATTCATCACGATGAACATGCCGCAGCTGCTCGACGTGCTCGATGAGCTTGGCATCGTCAATCCGATCGTCTGCGCCAACATCAATCGGATCGGCTTCCGCATGTGCGGGGGCGTCCCTCTGTACGAAGAGACTATTCGCTCGCGCCGATTCAGGCCCGTGGCGATGTCGGTGCTGGCGTCCGGGGCGATTGCGCCGCGGGAAGCAGTGAAGTACGTGTGCGATCAGCCGAAGATCGAGTCCATCGTGTTCGGTGCATCGAGCCGCGGCAACATTCGGCAGACCAAGGCCCTGATCGACGAACTGACGGCTCGATCGCCGAGTGCCTAGCCTGTCCGCCCGTCCCGAGGTTGATGTGTCAGTGAAGCCGCGCACGCTTGCTTGGACGCTTGCCGCCCTGATGTGCTGCGCGGCGGTGCTGAGCATTGCAGTGCGGCCTCGTGACAAGGCCGTCGACAAGGCGCAGGCCATCTCGCTCGAGACCATGATCCCGGGGGAATTCGGCGAGTGGCGCGAGCTCAAGGACGTCAACGCGCAGGTTGTGAATCCCCAGACCAAGGAGCTGCTGGACAAGCTCTACAGCCAGCTGCTGACTCGCACCTATGTGAACAAGCAGGGGTACCGGATCATGCTGTCGCTGGCGTACGGTGATGACCAGCGCGGCGGCCTGCAAGCTCACCGCCCCGAGGTGTGTTATCCCGCCCAGGGATTTCGTCTCAGCACCGTTCGAGACGGTTCGCTGTCGACACCCTATGGGAGCATCGAGGTTCGCCGGCTGACCACGTCGCTCGGAACACGGCACGAGCCAGTCACCTACTGGCTGACCGTCGGCGATCAGGTGATCCAGTCCACCTTGGACAAGCGCATCGCCGAAATCCGCCTTGGATTGACGGGGCAGATTCCTGATGGACTGCTCTTCCGTGTGTCATCAATCGATGTCGACGACACGCGGGCATTCGACATGCAGGGCGTGTTCACCACCGACCTGATGTCCGCCGTTTCGGCGAAAGCCCGGCGTCACTTGGGCGGGTTGCGCGAGCCGGCGAGCGGCGGCTGAGTGCGTTCGCCGGCATCGGCGTCTCTCGACAGCAGCTTGGCGAGGATGCGGTCGAGCATGAAGAACAGAACCAGCGCAACCAGCATCAACAAGATGCCTGCCAGGCCGTGCAGGAAACCCTGCCCGGCTTCATCGCCGAGATAGTAGGTGATCAGTACCAGAACGATCACGCGCACGATGTTGGCGGCGAACGCGATGGGCAGAATGGCGGCAAGCATCAGGCCCGTGTGAAGCCTGCTCGGTCTGGCCATCATGTACATGAACAGCGTTCCAAGCGCGGCAAGACTGAACATGGAGTGCAGGCCGGAGCACGCGTCTGCCACCTGAAGCTGGTAGGGTCCGATCGACATGATGACGCCGCTGCGGGCGATCGGATAGCCCGCCATGTACAGCAACTGCTCGACGAGCACGGCGACCCATTGCCTCAACGATCCCGTGATCGTATCGACCAGCATGTTCGGCAACGGGATCATGAACACCAGGTAGACGACCGGGAACCACGCCAGGCGCAGCGCTGCGGGCCCGCGCACCAGGAGCAGCGCGGCAGCGACCACGATCGGCTGCGAAGCGAACTCGAGAACGGAGATGTGGAACGTCCGCCCGACGATGTAGGTCAGCAGGCCCAACGCGAACAGCGCCGCGCCTGAGATGGTCGCAGGCTCGCGAGGCGAAGCGCCGATCCGATCGCGCAAACTCCAGAACAACCACACCGCCACGGCGAGAACGATTGCCCCGTGACCGTGGTCTTCGCTCTGCCAGATGCCGCCGGCGGCCCACCAGTAGAGCGGCAAATACATCGCCGCGAATCCGGCCAGAACGATCAGCCATTCGCTGGCCGACGCGGAAATGGGCTCGTCGAGCTGACCGGGGTTCGAGCGAGCAATCGCACTCATTTTGACTTCGCGCGCGCAGGAACGTCGTTGAAGACCGATCCGACGACCGTGACGCCCGAACTCATCAGGCCGTGAACCATGTCGGCAAACGCCGCGGTTCGTGTCTGGGCCGCACGCGCGACGGCGAGGGCGGTACCGGTTCGCACGGCGATCATCGGCGCGTCATCGCCTGAGCTCAGGGCGGGCGTATCCATGATGACGATGTCAAAGGTCGCCCTGGCTTGAATCAGGAATTCGTCGAAGGTTCTGCGGTTCAACAGCTCCAGCGGATTGGGTGGCACGGGCCCGGCGGGGAGGACGCAAAGACCCGCCAGATCCGGGACTCGCACAATGGCCTCTTCACGCGACCGCCCGGACAGGATCGTCGAAAAGCCGACCTTGTTCTCGAGCAGGAAGAGTTCGTGCTGCCTCGGGTTGCGCAGGTCGGCGTCGATCAGCAGAGTCCGCTCGCCGAGCTGCGAAAAGACGACCGCGAGATTGGCGGCGAGGTGGCTCCGCCCCTCCCCCCGCTCAGCACCCACGATCGTCAGAACTTGTCGCTGATCGGCCTTGTCGAACCAGCGCAGCATCAATTGACTGCGAATGGCACGCAGCTCCTCGACACGCGGACTGAATGGCTCGTACGCCGCAACCACCTCTTCGCTGACGGGTTTCTCGTCGCCCGCCCCTGTGCGCAGGTACGCGTACGCGAACTGGCGCGACAGCGCGTACTGCACGTCGGCTTCGCTGAGGAGGCCCAGGCGAACGGCGGCGTCGCCGAAGCGCAGGTTTTCCTGCTTCTGCAGAAGCAGCACTCGCTCGGCATCCTCAGGCCGAAGCAGACCGCTGTCGACGAGGATTCCGCCCAGCGAGCGACTCGCCCGCGGCGCCCCCGACAGCATCGATACCGTCATCTTCATCCGGAGGCTCCCGGCCCGGCCAGCAGGGCCCGCGCGGGGGCATGTGACACTGGCAGCTGCAGGGGTCGGAACGACGGCCGCTTGGAGCCCTCGGCTCGAAGAATGCCGATCACCGGAACTCCCGGAATGATCATCAGGTCTTGCGGCGAACGCACGCGGCGGTCAAGGAACTCCCAGCCAAGCGCGGCAACCAGCCCGACCAGGAGGCCGGCAAAGATAGACCCGATGATGCCAAGCTTGATCTTGGGCCGTGACGGTTCGAGGGGCTCGACCGCAGGACTGAGAAGTCGGGTGTTGGCCTGATTGTTCTGGCTCTCAAGATTCAGCACGCCGACACGCGCCGTCACCTGGTCATAGGCCTTCTGCGCCGTATCGACGTCCCTGAGGTAGACGGAGATCTGATCACGGTCGGTCCGCAACGCCAGGAGCTGTTTCTTCTGCAGGTCCAGCAGAGTCTTGAGTTCGGCAACCTTCTCGCCGCTGCCGCGGCTCGCGGTCGCCGTTCCGCCGGATACGCGTCGCATCTCGGCACTCAGCTGCTTGTTCAGTTCATCGATCTGCGCCTCGAGCTGCACTCTCGACGGATGATTCTTGCCGACGATTGCGCTGATCTCCGTCAGCTTGGTTTGCGCCGCGGCCAGCTGCGACTTCAGGTTCTGCACAGCAGGGCTGGTCAGCACGTCGGGGGAGGTTTCCGAACCGGTGTTTCGACGCCGGGACGACGTCTCGACCGACTCGGCCTGTGCCGCAGCAAGCTGAGCAGCGAGTGTCTGATACCGGGCGTTCTCCTGATCGTAGCGTTCGTCCGAGACGACGATCCCCTTCTCCTGCTGAAACTTGGTCAGCTTGCTTTGCGCAGCTTCCAGGTTCGCGCGCAACACCTTGGTCTGTTCGTCAAGGAAGGCCGCGGACTGGCGGGCCGGGGCAATCCGAAGCTCGACCGAAACATCCAGGTAGGCCTGCACGAATGCGTTCGCGGCCGCCTGCGCGAACTGCGGATCGGGCGCCGAGAACGCAACGTTGATCAGGTTGCTGGTTCGAACCACCTCGGCGCCGAGACCCCGCTGCAGCAACGCGGCAAAGTAGCGCTCGATGGGAATCTTGGCGCCTGTGGCCTCACGCCACTGCTGAACCGCCTTCGGCGAACGCTCGATGCCCAGCATTTGAACCACTCGCGAGGCGACACGCTCGCTGCGAATGATCTCGAGCTGCGTGGCCATGTAGCTAGGCTGAGCCAGGCCGGGCGCCAGTGCCCCGAGAACGGGATCTATCCGCATTTCCACGACCATAGTGCTCTCGGCCGTGTACTGGCGCGGCAAAAGCATCGTGGTCATGATGCCCGCGCCCGCGACCAGCACGAGCAAACAAAGCACGAGCCACTTGCGCGCCCAGACAACCTGCAGGATCTGTTTCGGCGTCATGCCCATGACTTGTTGCTCAGAAGAGCGATTCCTTCACGTAGAACACATCGTCGCGCTGAACCGGATCATTCATCCGCGGCTCGGTGATCGTGACGTTCCCGTTCGCGTCGCGGCGATGAAGCTTGATCCCGCGCTCGGTGCCCTTGGGCGTCAATCCGCCGGCCTGGGCCAGTGCCTGCATGAGCGACATGCCGCGTTCGATGCGGAACTGGCCCGGCTTCTGAACCTCGCCATAGATGTACGCGCTCGGCGCCCTGTCCACAAACAAGATGTCGCCGTTCTCGACGGGCAGGTCCAGCTCGTTCTTGCCAGCCTGCAGGATCGCCGGCAGGTCGATATCGAGCTTGATCGGCTTGCCGTTGCGTGTGCCCGCCAGCGTGACGACATCGCCACCGCCCACCACGACCCCGCCGGCCTGCGCGACCATCTCCGAGACCTTCGTGCCGACCACGTCGATCGGGTAGCGGCCGGGCTTGGTCACCATGCCGAGCACCGACACGACGCTGCTGCGGATCGTGCCGATCTGGATCGTCACTTGCGGCCGCAGCACGAAGCCCCCGTCGCGCAGGGCCTTGGCGATCTTCTGTTCGCCGGCCGACACCGTCAGGCCGCCGAGTGCGACGCTGCCGATCAGCGGGAAGTTGATTTGTCCCGACTCGGAGATCCGCCCGTTGTCGACCGTCAGGTCCGGGTTCTGATAGACCGTGATCCGGACGACGTCACCGACGCCAAGCACCGGCTCCGCGGGCTTCGGTGCGGCGCCCGGTGCCGTCGCCGGCGTTTGGGCGAAGGCGCTCGAGCAGATCGTCAGGACAAGGATGAGGCATTGGATCAGGTAGCGCATGTTCAGTCTCGTGCATCAAAATGAATCGGCCGGCGCTCACCGGGCTCATCGCGAAGCGTACTCGTTGTCCAATCGGCCAAGAGCAACCCAACGAATCGATTGCATCATTTGAAACCCTTGATTCCCTTTTCGATGGCCTTCGCCGACGGTGCGGAAGCCGGCGCTGAGTTGATCGGGGCGACTTCCATCTGCGGGGTTGCCGTCACCAACGGGTCGGAAGCCGCCGGCGCGGCGGCAGGCGTCAGCGGTGTCGCCGCATCCGCCACGGGTGGCGCGGCATCGTTGGTCGCGTTTGCATAGTCACCCACATACTCCACCTTCGCCGCCGCGCGCAGCGCCTTCAAGTCATCATCGACGATCTTGCGCTTGCGCTCATTCAGCAGAAACTGCTCGATCGCGGGGGTCGCACGTTGTTCGTCGACCGGCTGGCTGCGCGTGCCGGCGAGGATCACGACTTGCGCGCCCTGCGGCGTCTGGTTGAACGAACGCTCTCCGTCTTTCATCGCGGCGAACCGGTCGAGCGTCGACAGCGGCAGCTGCTCGGCGGCGCGTACGGCCTGATTGCCGGCGAATTTGTACTCGTTGGCCTTCAGGAAGTCGACGAAGGCCTGCAAGTCCTTCGTGGCCGCCAGCTTGTCACGCAGCACGGCGACCTGCTCGGGTTTCGCCTCGATCGCCAGTTCCTGCAGGCTGTACAGCTTGCGCTCCTTGAAGAGCGCGGGATGGGCGTCATAGTACGCCTTGATCTCGGCCGACGTCGGTTTTGACGCGCTGCCTCCGATCTTCTCGACGTAGGCACGCGCGATGATTTCGCGGCGCGCCGCTTCGAGCTGCTGCACGACCCGCGGTTCGCGGTCGAGCTTTTGCTCCTGCGCCTTTTGCAGCGCCAGCTCCTGGTCGACCAACCGTTCGAGCACTTGCTTGCCGGCCGATGCCGCCCGCTCGGGCGGAATTCCGCGCTGCTGCGACAACACGAAGTTGATCTGGTGAACGGTGATCTCTTCCTTGTTCACCTTTGCGGCGGTTTGAGAGGCAGGTTTGTCCTTCTTCTTGTCACCGCACCCCGCGACCAGCAACACGGCAGCGGCAAGCGCCAGCACCGTCACCCGACCCGGCGCGAAGCGGCGGGCCGCGATGACCGATGCCTGAACTCCTGAACTCATTCGAAGACTCTCCCAACGCGACCGATCTGTGGATTTTCCGGGCAGCACGCGCCCGATTGAGGCACTTGGCTTCTTGTTTCGTCAGGGGCGAGCCGGCACGGCCGGTACCCCGGCGCAAAGCTTGCAGAGTGTACCGGCGAAGCATGACAGCGGAGCAACCCCTAACTGAGGGAAGCCCGCCCGCTGGGAGGCTTCGAACCGTGAAGTAGTTGCCGCCGCGGGCGTGCCCGCGAACGACGCTCAAAGCAAGGTTTGCTGCCGGGCCAACTTCCAGGCCGCCGACGCCTGCTTTGATCGCTCCAGCATCCACAGTTCCCTGAACGGCACGACGCCGCGCTCTGTGGACTCGCGGATCATCCCGGAGAACTCGACGCAGACCAACTCGAGCGAATCGCGCTGCTCGTAGCCGAGCAGCAGCGCATCGAGCGCCCGCACCTCGGTGCGGTTCGGGCACACGCCGTATTCGCACAACTGGGCGCGCAGCTCATCGAACATCTGAGGGGTGCTCAACGCGCCGAGTGCATCGACATCCCCCGCGTCCCACGCTGCCTGCAGCTCGATGAAGTGGCGACACAGGGCCCGCGACAACTCGCCCGAGTCCATGCCGGCAGGCAGGTTCAGCGCCGGTCTGGACGCCAGATCGGAGCCGGAGCGCCCGGCGCCGCCTTGCCTGCGCGCCCCTGTCGAACCGGACGAGCGCCACGGCAGCAAGGCATTTGCAGACGGCCCCGCACTGCGCAACAGCCGCCACATCAGCAAGGCGCCGGCCCCCAGAGCGAGCACACCACCGGCGGTCGACAGCGCCCCGCTGGCCGCATGCGCCGACCAGCCCTTGATCGCGATCATCGCGGCGAGTGCCGCGAGCAGGCCGACCGAAGTCGCGAGGCTGCCAAGCGCAGCGGCCGACGCGTCATTCGACGCCACGAGCAACATGACGAGCAGCCCGAACGAAACCCGCACGCCTGGACGCCATGCGACTCGGCGCGCGGCGAGCGTTGGTCGCGACCGTGCAATCAGCACTTGATCCCCACGTGCAGCGCGACAACCCCAGCGCTCAGGTTGTGGACGTCCACATGGCCGAAGCCGGCACTTTTCATCAGCGCCTTCAACTCGGCCTGGCCCGGGTGCATCCGGATCGACTCGGCCAGGTAGCGATAGCTCTCCCCGTCCTTCGTGACCCATTCGCCGACACGCGGCAGCACGTTGAACGAATACCAGTCGTACGCCTTGCTCAGCGGCGCCGCGACCTTGGAGAACTCGAGCACCAGGAGCCGGCCGCCGGGCTTCAACACGCGGTTCATCTCCGCGAGCGCCTTGTCCTTGTGCGTCATGTTGCGCAGGCCGAACGCGACGCTGACGAGGTCGAAGCGGTCCGCCGCAAACGGCAGTGCCTCGGCATCGCACAGCAGGGTCGGCAGCACCAGCCCTTCGTCGATCAGGCGGTCGCGGCCGCGCCGCAGCATTGCCTCGTTGATGTCGGTGTGCAGCACCGTGCCGCTCGGGCCAACCTTCTTGGCGAAGGCACGGGCCAGGTCGCCGGTACCGGCGACCTGGCCCGTGCCTTCGCCAAGAAGGTTGGCCCGAGCGGCACGGTGCTGCAC
>Ga0075366_10000357_pt1 | contig 21023 bp, 13 predicted proteins | sample EndMethybrTD3031_FD_72351 | JGI IMG/M metagenome (GOLD analysis project Ga0075366, IMG submission 72351) | Populus endosphere microbial communities from Tennessee, USA - Endosphere MetaG P. TD hybrid TD303-1 | ecosystem: Host-associated > Plants > Roots > Endosphere | place: USA: Tennessee...
GGAAAGGCCTTTGGCAAGTTTCAATTACTGCTGGCAGATTTAGATGCCGGTTTAATTTATGAAACCATAAAAGGCTTTCATGATATCAGTATGCGGCTTGATAATTTTAATAAAGCGGTATCGGCCGATCCTGAAAACCGGGTTAAAGACGTTTTACCCGAACTGACGTTTGTAACGGAAAGGGCAGGGGCGATGGTTTCGATTATTACCTTAGGAAAGGAAGGCAAACTGCCACTGCGTATTATACATAACGATACCAAATTCAATAACATATTGCTTGATGTAAACGACCACGCACAGTGCGTAATTGATTTGGATACCGTAATGCCGGGCTATGTGGCGTATGATTTTGGTGATGCTATCCGCACGATCATCAACACGGCATCCGAAGACGAGGAAGATCTTTCAAAAATCGGCCTCAGCATCCCATTGTTTACAGCTTATGCACAAGGTTATTTTGAAAGCGCCGGTGGTTTTTTAACGGATATGGAAATAAAATCGCTAACGATGGGGGTTTTGTTAATTCCGTACATGCAGGGCGTACGTTTCCTGACAGATTATATAGCCGGCGATGTTTATTATAAAACACATTTTGCGGGACATAATTTGCAGCGTACAAGGGCACAGTTTCAACTGCTCAGAAAGCTGGAAGAAAGCGCTGAGCTTTTGGATGAGATAATTCAAAATGTGGCAAAAACATCGCAACAATTAGCATCTGAAAGTAAATGAAAGAGCTTATTGTGCCATTTTTAAGCGACGTTAGTAAAACGAGCCCTATAGCCCATGTGTCTTTTTTGTTGGATGGTTTTGAAACTGACACGATCGGGGTGGTCCCGTGGCCGCTTTACAATTATAAGCCCGGTGTTCATTTTACAATGGCTTATGGTAACGATAGCGTTTTTATAAAATACTATGTGAGCGAAAAAACAGTGAGCGCGGTTTACAGCCGGCCTAACGAGCCGGTTCATAAAGACAGTTGCGTAGAGTTTTTTTTATCATTTGACGATGAAAAGGAGTATTACAATTTTGAGTTTAATTGCACCGGTACATGTATGGCGGGTTTTGGGTTGGATAGGGAGAACCGCAGCTTATTATCCGAGCAGGTGATCAGGATGATAAGGCATCAGTCGCAATTGAAAGTAGTAAACAACCAGGGCGAATACAATATAGCCTGGGAGCTTACGCTGATGGTTCCGCTGGAGGTGTTTTGCCACCATTCGCCCGGATCGTTAAACGGCCGGCAATGCAGGGCCAATTTTTACAAATGCGGCGACGACCTGCCCGATCCGCATTTTTTGGCCTGGAACGATATTAAATCAGCCAGCCCCGATTTTCATTTGCCCGAATATTTTGGCAAACTGGTATTTGGAAACCAACAGGAATATTTAGACTATTCAAAGCAAAAACAACGTAAGCATGAAACTGAATTTTACGATAATACTGTTATTATTTAGTGCTGTTGTTTCGGCGCAATCGCAAAACGGCGCGAATTACCAGGAACTCCCGGATGCTAAACCGGTTCAGCAAAAAAGCTGGAACCTGTTGAAGCCCGGCGTGTACGTGAGTTTTGCTTCTGCCGATGTCCGTTACAATAAAAGCGATGCGCCATCTATATCCCCTTTGCAAAGCCACTGGCAGGCCAGGGCTTGGAAAGGGGAAAAAGTACATACCCAATTCCTGGTTTGGGCTACCCGTAACCTGCAACAGCTCAGTTTTGAGTGGGGCAAGCTTGATGATGGTAAAGGGCACCAAATTCCGGCGGAAGCTATCCGTGCCAACTTTGTACGTTACGTGATGGCCGATGGCCTGAATGATGAAGGCGGGGGCTGCGGGATAAAGGCCGGTCATGATTCGGTGCTGGTTGAGGATGTAATTGATAATACAAAATCGCTGCCGGTAACAAAATATACTACCCGGCCCGTTTGGCTAAGCATTAAGGTGCCGAATAATGCCGTTGAAGGTACTTACAGCGGTTACGTGAAAGTTAAAGACGGGAAGGATAAGTACCTCTCGGTTTTGCATTATACTATACAGGTACTTAACCATACGCTGCCCGAACCCAAAAACTGGAAATTTCACCTTGACTTGTGGCAAAATCCCTATTCGGTTTCGCGGGTGTATGGCGTACGCCCCTGGTCGAAGGAACATTTTGATGTTATGCGGCCTTATATGAAAATGCTGGCTGATGCCGGTCAAAAATCAATTACCACTACACTTATCCACGATCCATGGAACAGCCAAACCTATGACATTTATGGTTCGATGGTAAAATGGACAAAAAACAGGAATGGCTCCTGGACGTATGATTATGCGGTTTTTGACAAGTGGGTAACCTTTATGATGTCATTAGGGATTAATAAGTTCATCAACTGCTACAGTATGATCCCCTGGAACTTGAGGTTTTACTATCATGACGAAGCCCTGGGCAAGGATACATCTATAGTTGCCAAACCCGGCACTGCCGAATATAATGCCCATTGGCGCCCCATGCTTGCCGATTTTGCCCGGCACCTTAAACAAAAAGGTTGGTTTGGTAAAACTACCATCGCTATGGACGAACGATCGATGGCGGATATGCAAAAAGCGATTGCTTTAATAAAAAGCGCCGATAAAGATTTTAAAATTTCGCTGGCAGGCAATTATCATCCCGAAATTGAAAACGATTTAGCAGATTACAGTGTGGCATCAAACCAGGTAATAGATAACGCCACCATGCTTGCGCGTAAAAAGGCGGGACTTAACACTACTTACTATACCTGCTGTACAGAAGGGCACCCCAATACTTTCACTTTTTCTGCACCTGCCGAGTCGGTTTGGCTGGCCTGGCATGCGGCTTATAAAGGTTATGACGGGTACCTGAGGTGGGCCTACAATTGCTGGACAAAAGATGCTTTGCGCGATACGCGGTTTGGTTCATGGTCGTCGGGTGATGCCTATTTGGTTTACCCGGGCCTGCGGTCATCTATCCGTTTTGAACGGTTAATTGAAGGCATCCAGGATTATGAAAAAATCAATATACTGAAAGCCGGGTTTGCAAAGGCTAACCGGAAAGACAAGTTAAACGAGATTGAAAAAATGTTAAGCGATTTTGACATCGACGGGCCAAAAAACAAGAACGCCAATGAGGTTTTAAACACGGCACGACAAAAGTTAAATGACTTGTAAAATTACAAGAACAATAGTTGCCCGTTTTTTGAAATTTTTTGAAATTTTTTGACAGGAATTAAGCAGGAACAGCGGTTTCCGTACAAAAGCAAAAGCCCCGAAAGGGACTAAATTTAATATTATAAAACGAAAAAACATTTTATTTAAAGTTGTCAGTTATAAATTTATAATGCGGAATGAATAGGGTTGACATTCAGTTATTAACAGATGAGCGGCTGATAGCCTTGATCCGGGAGAATGATCTTACGGCATTTGAGCGTATCTATAATAAGTATTGGTCAAAACTTTACCTATCTGCATACAATGTCCTCAGGGACAGGCAGGTATCGGAAGACGTTACCCAGGAAGTGTTGGTGAATTTATGGATGAAACGCGGCAACCTGCAGCTCAACTCGTTAAACGCTTATTTATATACGGCTGTAAGGTACCAGGTGTTTAATGTTATCCGCTCGGGTAAAGTACGGGCCGACCTTTTTAATCACCTCGAAGAGCTTTTCAGCAATAACGGGGGCGAGGATATCCTGTCCGAAAAGGATATCAACCGCCTGCTTGACCAGGGCGTGGCCGAATTGCCCGACAAGTGCCGGCAAATATTTATCATGAGCCGCAAGGAGCATCTATCAACCAAACAAATTGCCGAACAGCTTGGTATTGCTCCTAAAACCGTTGAAAATCAGCTTACTGTGGCCCTTGGCCGTTTGCGCAAAACACTGGGCGATTTTGTTTGCATCGGCGTTATTATACTGTGCGGACGTTGGTTTTAACCATACTTTTTGCCTGCGCCAAATTGCATCTGGCGCCTTCTTTTTAATATTCTTCGCTTCCAGTTTTTTTTAAAATTTCATGATTTGTTAATGATTAAGAAATATTTGAAATTTCTTTGGGGGTACCCCCTGTGTTAGGTTACTTACATATAATTAACGCCAAATGGAAAAAGAACTACTGCTAAACTTAATAAACAAATACCTTTCGAACCAGGCCACAGCCCAGGAGGAAGAGCTTTTGTTAGACTACTACAACACCCTCCAAAAAAATGAATTGAAATGGGATGAGCTTGAAATGGGCGATGAACATGCAGCCGGGGCCGAACTTTATAGTAAAGTGTTATCGGAGATAAAAGCCCGCGAATCGTCCTCAAAAAAGGTTTTTTTTATGAGGAAGTGGTTTATAGCGGCTTCTGTCACCTTTTTACTAGGTGTTTCCGCTTCAATGTTTTTTTATTTACGAAACGACAATTCCTCTTTATCAGCCAAAAACAGCAAGCAACCTTTTAAAAACACCATTGCCCCCGGAGGCAATAAAGCTTTATTGACGTTGGCCAATGGCTCAAAAATTACCTTAGATGACGCCGCTACCGGCGAACTGGCCAAACAATCGGGTGTAAAGGTAACCAAAGCTGCCAATGGGCAATTGGTTTATACTGTAGAAAATTCATCGGCAAATCCGGCCACTTCGGGCGAAATAGCATACAATACCATCGAAACTCCAAAAGGAGGCCAATACCAGGTTGATTTGCCGGACGGTTCAAAAGTTTGGTTAAATGCAGGTTCTTCGCTAAGGTACCCAACAAATTTTAACGGCAATATACGCAGGGTTGAATTAGCCGGCGAGGCTTATTTTGAGGTGGCAAAAAATGCTAAAAAGCCATTCAGTGTGGTTAGCAACAGCCAGGTAGTTGAGGTTTTAGGAACGCACTTTAACATCAGTTCGTATATGGATGATGCGTCGGTTAAAACTACCTTATTAGAAGGTTCTGTAAAGGTATTATCTGCCAGATCAAACCAATCGAAGTTGCTGAAGCCAGGCGAGCAATCCAGTATCAATTATGTAAATAACTCATTTTCGGTACAACAGGTTAATACGGAAGAGGTGGTTGCCTGGAAAAACGGCTACTTCCTTTTTGTCGACGAAGACTTGAAAACCATCATGAGCAAGTTTGCCCGCTGGTATAATGTAGATGTAGAATACGCCGCCGATGTAGAGAATTTAAGATTTGGCGGCATGGTTTCCAGGAAAAGGGACTTAGCCCAGGCCTTGAAGATTATTGAGCAGACAGGAAATATCAAAGCTAAAATTGAAGGAAGGAGAGTTATCATTATGCCGTGATACTTACCCCCGCATTAAGGTAACCTAAAAAATAAGCCGGAAGTGCTCGAACACTCCCGACCAAAGCGTTAGGGCTTACCATGAAACTAAATTCGTAGTCCAATTACACCTTAAACCCAAACAAGTTCAAATGTATGAAATGTTATGAAATATGTTTATACAGGCTTCCCTGTATAAAAAATAAAGCTTTGTTGATTATGAAACTATCCATCATTTTGTTGGTAGCAACCATACTTCAGGCAAGTGCTTCAGGTTACGCTCAAAAAATTACGTTATCAGAAAAAAACGCCCCGTTAGAAAAAGTTCTTAAAGAAATCAGGGAACAATGCGGATATGATTTTTTCTATAATTCAAAGTTAATCAAGCAGGCTAACCCGGTAAGCATCAATGTTCTGAATACGGAATTAGAAGAGGTGTTAAAGCAGACATTTAAGGGGCAGCCGTTTGTATATAGTATAAGCGAGCAAACAATTATTATCAAACCTAAACCTTTTGATGCATCGGTTCAATCGGCACTCGTTATAAAAGTGACGGGTGTTGTTACCGATTCAAAAGGCCTTACGTTGCCTGGCGCTACAGTGCGTATTAAAGGCACCAACAAAGGCGTTGTAACCAATAGCGAAGGCCGGTTTAATATCGATGCTGACGTTAACAACACCCTTGTTGTATCGTTTGCCGGTTTCGTATCCCAGGAAATAGTGGTTGCCGCATCCACATCTTTTGTAACCGTTAAATTGCTCGACGACACCAAGGGCATGAATGAGGTTGTGGTAGTAGGTTATGGCAAGCAAAAAAAGCTGACCATAACCGGAGCTGTAACAACAGTAAACGTAGCCGATGTAACAACTCCAAACCGTTCACTATCAAACGCGTTAGCAGGTAAAGTTGCAGGGGTTATATCTGTACAACGAAGCGGTGAGCCGGGCTACGATAATGCATCGTTTACCATAAGGGGTATTGGTACTTTTACCGGTAATACCAATCCGCTTATTATTATTGATGGGGTACAGCGCGATGATGTAAACAGCACCTACGGAGGCGCTTATAACAATATTGACCCGGAGGATATACAAAGCATTTCTATTCTGAAAGATGCCTCGTCAACAGCGGTATATGGGGCTAAGGGGGCAAATGGTGTTTTAATTATCACCACCAAAAAGGGTGTGGCCGGCGATCCAAAGATTTCATTAAAAATGGAGTCGACAATTTCTGGCTTAACTAAAACCCCCAAAATGCTGGATGCGGTATCATGGATGCAGCTATATAACGAGGCAAGTACAAACGGCGGCGGGCCGGTAGTTTATCCGCAGGAAACTATAGATAAAACCAAGAGCGGCCTTGATCCATACATTTACCCTAATGTTGACTGGATACATTCTATCTACAAAAACTGGGCGCCTGGCTACAATGCCAACCTGAATGTTAACGGTGGTTCTAAATCGGTAAGGTACTATGTTTCGGCATCGTTTTACAACCAGGATGGCAGCTATAAGGTAACCAAACAAAATGGTTATAACCCCAACCTTAATTTTAAGCGATACGATTTCAGGACAAACATAGACATTGATGTAAGCAAAACTACCTTGCTTAGCATGAACCTGGATGCGATGCTGGTTTCAAGCCGTTATCCCGGCCTTTCGGCGTCAAGCGTTTGGTACGAGGCTTACTCAACCCCGCCAAATGCTTATCCAATCAAATATCCCGATGGTAAATGGGCAGGACCTTACAATAACGGAGGCTCTAACCCAGCCAATGACGTACAGAATTCGGGGTACACTACAGAATTCCGTCCGGTAATACAATCTGTTTTTTCACTTACCCAAAATCTTGATTCCTTCACCAACGGCTTGAAAGCATTGGCAAGGTTTTCATTCGACTCATACAGCGAAAGTGACAACAACAGGACAGGGGCCGGCGATTTATATTTAGCTACAGGCCGGGATGCACAAGGCAACCTGATATACGGCAGATCGAGGATTGGACAACAATTTTTAGGGTTTGGCAGTTCAACATCCGCCGAAAAAACAATGTACCTGGAAACCAACATTACTTATGACCGTGTATTTGGTAAAAGTCACGTTGGAGGCTTGTTTCTGTATAATATGCGGTCAAGAATTGTAAGTACCGCAGGCGATGTTATAAGTTCTATCCCTTATAATAACCAGGGTATGGCAGGCAGGATTACCTACGGCTATGACGATAGGTACCTGGCAGAAGTTGATGCGGGCTATACCGGATCAGAAAATTTTCAGCCAGGTAAACGTTTCGGTTTTTTCCCTTCGTTTTCTGCCGGTTGGGTAATATCTAAAGAAGGCTTTTTTAAAAATTTAGTTAAAACCGTTAACCTGCTTAAAATCAGGGGGTCGCACGGTGTCGTTGGTAACGATCAGATTGGTTCGAATTTTGGCTTATCCAGGTTTCCTTATATCACACAATATGGTAATGGCGCCAATATTCAGTTGGGTAATAATGGTACCGTTTTTTCAAGCATCAAAGAAAACGTTATTGGTGTACAAAATCTTACCTGGGAAAAATCAACAAAGGATAATATCGGGTTGGAGTTAGGCTTGTTTAACAAAATAAGCATAACGGTTGATGCCTTTAAAGAAAGAAGAAAAGACATTTTAGTGGCGCGTGGTTCGCTGTCAAGCATCTTGGGTGTAAGCGGTACTATCTTCTCCAATTTAGGGGAAATGGACAATCATGGTGTGGATGCTAACCTGGAATACAACCAGAATATCGGTAAAGTATCAGTCCGGCTATATGGTAACTTTACCTACAACAACAACAAAATAGTACAACAGGACGAGCCTAAGCAACTTTATGCCTACCAACAGTCAACCGGGCATAAATATGGCGATTACCTCATGTACGTATCCCAAGGGCTGTTTAAAGACCAGGCAGATATTGATAAAAGCCCAAGCCAGTTTGGTAGTTTTTTAAGGCCAGGCGATATTAAGTATAAAGATGTAAACGATGATGGGGTTATAGATAGCTACGATAGGGTTTTTACAGGGAAATCTGATATCCCGACTATTTTATATGGGTCAGGTTTTACGGTAGGGTATCATAATTTCGATTTTTCGATGTTTTTCCAGGGTACTGCTAACGTTGTTATTATGGCAAATGGCGCTGCAATACAGGGCCCCAGCGGTACAGCCTCAGGAGTTGGTATAGTGCCGTTTACAGGCGGCGGTTCTTACTCCTCAGGTGCGCTCGCAATTATTGCAAACAGGTGGGCGCCCGACAATCAAAGTCAGGATGTGGCTTATCCACGGTTAAGTATTGCCAATCAAAATAGTAATAATTACCAGCCAAGTACCTGGTGGCAAAAAGACGGCAGCTACGTAAGGCTGAAGCAAGCATCGCTTGGTTATAAGTTTTCATCAGAGTCGTTGCAAAAGCAAACCGGGGTAGGTTCTCTTTACCTGTATGTTTCCGGGCAAAATATATTAACTTTTTCCAAATTCAAATTATGGGATCCTGAATTAGGATCAAACGGCGCGGGTTATCCACCCGTACGAATATTTGCTTTGGGATTAAAAGCAGCGTTTTAAAACAACCATCAGTCAATAATAATCAATAAAAATATTGCAAATGAAAAAAAATATACTGCTCATGGTTGTTGGGATATTCATCCTAACCTCCTGTAATTATCTGAGCAAAAAACCGGATAATTTAATTACCGACGAGTTGATTTGGAACAATAGGAAAAATCTTGAATCGTACCTGTACAATATATACAGCTACATACCTGAAAGTGATGGTGTAGATTATACCTGCGTTGGCGGATCTGACGAAAGCGCCACATCAAACCATAGTTACCCCATATTTCAAATGACCAGTGGCAACTGGAGTCCTGTAAACGGTTACTTTGACTATTGGGGCACGCTTTACAAGGGCATCAGGGCTTCGTTTATTTTTGAAGCCAATATTGGTAAAGCTCCTGTTAACGTATTAAGCGATAACCTTAAAAATCAATATATAGCTGAATCGAAGTTTTTACGCGGATATTTTTACTGGCAGTTACTGAAACAGTACGGCCCCGTGGTAAAGCTAACCGGCGCACTTAGCTTAAATGACGATCTTAACAATTATCCCCGGTCATCATTTGAAACCTGTGTAGCTTATGTAAACCAGTTGATGGACGAAGCCGCCGGAACTTTGCCTGCCACTTGGGCATCAAACAGCAACAACGGCCGCCCAACAAAAGGCACATGTTTGGCAGTTAAGGCGGAATTAGCTTTACTGGCAGCAAGCCCTTTATGGAATGGCAATACCTCTTTTGCAAGCTTCAAAAATCAAGATGGCACACCATTAACAAATGCTGCACAGTACGATGTTAATAAATGGAAAACAGCAGCAACGGCAGCCAAGGCGGTTATCGACCTGGGTTCGTTTAAACTATTTACAAACCTGGACGAAGGCGGAACATCATTTAACCCATATTTATCAGTACGCGATGTGTTCCTGACTAACTGGAACAACGAGATGATATTTACCAGGAACGCATGGTATACCTATGGTATAACAAAATGCGCGTCTCCGGCACCCGGTGGCTATAACTTATATGATGCTACCCAAAATATTGTGGATGGATTTAATATGAAGAATGGCAGGCCCATTACCGATCCTCAATCCGGATACAAGGAAACCGGTTTTGCTCAAGCTGATGGTGAAAACGACTGGGAGCAAAGTAAAGGGCAGTATAACATGTACGCCAACCGAGAGCCACGTTTTTATGCCTATATTAATTACAATGCCCGCCCGGTATTGCCGGCGCCGACGGTAGATGATAAAAACTATTTTTCGTCAGATGCCAATGTGGATGGGACCGGCAGGTCGGAGTATTACTATAGTGGTAAATCGGGCCAGAAAGCAGCCGGTACCGGCCTTACAACAGGTTACGGCATACTTAAAAATATAAGTCCTAACGATAACGTAAGGTTAGACCAGATAAACGTTTACAGACCCTACATCATCCTGCGCTATTCACAAATATTGCTCGATTACGTGGAAGCGTTGAACGAGTACGATCCATCAAACGCCGACATTGTTAAATACCTTAACCAGGTTAGGACAAGGGCCGGCCTGCCCGGTATAGAAACCGTTTACCCCGGTGCCGTTGGCAATCAAAGTGAGATGAGGGCGCATATTTTACATGAGCGCCAGGTAGAACTTTGTTTTGAAGGCGACAGGTACTTCACGCTGGTGCGGAGAAAGACAATGGGCCTTCCGGTAAACCAGGTAATATATTCAATGAATACCGGTGCCAATGACCAGGGACAGGGATTTGCCTTTGAAGAGTTTTATAAAAGGACACTTTACCAAAACAGGGTTTGGAAAGACAAAATGTACCTTTTCCCTATTGCGCAATATGAAATTGACAGGGATAGGTCATTGGTGCAAAATCCTGGTTGGTAACTGGATTTTTATTTTTCGGAAAAGTAAAATATAGCCTGTAAGGGATAAATAATTAACAAATGATTATTCAAAATGAAAACATTTATAAATATAACCGCAAAAAGTAATCAATACTTATTTGTGTGCGTGCTTTTTATAATGACGGCTGTTGTAAGTTGTAAAAAAGAAAAGGCCCCCACGCATAATGATAACTCGCCAATAAGTATCAATTCATTTACCCCCGCATTGGGAAGCGGCGGTACCGAGATATTGATTAATGGGAGTAATTTTTCGACCGATACTTCGCAAATTTCTGTTACCCTAAACGGGCGAAAGCTAAAAATTATTGGTGCCAATACTAACCAAATAATGGTGGTAGTGCCCAAGAAAGTGGGTACCGGGCCTATTGTGGTAACCATAGGAAAAGGGGCCGCAACAAGCGCAACTAACTTTACTTACCAATATACCAGGACTGTTACTACGCTGGCAGGGTCGGGTAAGGCAGGCTTTGCCAATGGCCAGGGAACAGATGCAATGTTTGATTTTAGCGGTCAAAGCTGGTACAGGAGCAGCGGGATAACGGTTGATGATAAACTTAATATTTACATCGCCGATCCCGGGAACCATTGTGTCCGGAAAATTGATTCGGCGGGGAACGTAACTACGCTTGCCGGTAACCCCGATGTTTCCGGCTATGCAGACGGCAAGGGAAGTGCAGCAAACTTTTCATTACCTTATGACGTAGCCCTTGATGCCCAGGGCAATGTTTATACCGTTGACCCGGGGAATGGGGACATTCGTAAAATAAGCCCCGATGGTACCGCTACTACCTGGGCCTGGGCAAGCCAGGAGCCCTGGAGTATAGCTTTTGATAAGGTAACGGGCTATATGTATTATTCAAGCTGCTCAAGCCCTGGCAATGTATACCAGCTAACAGCTCAATGGACATCCAAGCAAGTTGTATCTGGCCTCAATTACCCTGCGGGTATTATATTCGATAAAACCGGAAATTTATACGTATCGGTTAACGGAGACCAGGTTATCAGGAAATTTGCAACAGGCACCTGGCAGGGCAGCATTATTGCCGGCCAGCTTGGTAGCGCCGGATATGTGAACGGGGCGCCTACCGTGGCAAAGTTTGCTTATCCATGGGGCATCGCTGTTGACAATAACAACAACATTTATGTAGCAGGTAATGGTACATGGGATGGGGGCAGTTACAACCCCGATCAAAGTATCCGTTATATTGAGGCCAACACCTTCAATGTAAGCACTTTTGCCGGAAGCGGCACGGCTGGCTTTGCCGATGCGGTTGGCGGATCGGCCCTTTTTAGCGCACCAACTGGTGTTGCTGTCGATAAAAACGGAACAGTGTATGTTTTGGATAAACTGAATAACAGGGTACGAAAAATTGTTTCAGAATAATGGCAATCCGGGTGCTCGGATTGCTTCGCTTAATCAATGCTGTAAATCTTTAATCGTCTTTTCGGGGCAAGTAAATTTTATTGTTCGGAAAGTCAGTTGAGTGATAGTTTATGATTGTTTGATTGGTATGGTGCCCCGGGCAGAAACCTAACTGTTACGGGGGCCATACTTTAAACCTTGATCCGTCTTTAAATCAAAGGCAGCATATTTCTCTTAATTAAAAAAATCGAATGAAATTTTATATCAATGTTTTGTTAGTGTCTGTTTTTGCTTTACAAACGCTGGCTTGCAGTAAAAAAACGGCCGGCAACAATGTAATATTAGCGGCTAACACCCATATTTACTATGTGTCAGCAAGTGGGGCCGATGCTAATGCCGGCACTATTAACTCACCTTTGCAAACCATCAATGCAGCGCTAAGCCATGTTGTGCCTGGCGATACCGTTATAGTTAGGGGTGGTACTTATTATGATAAAGTTGTGTTTCCCAAATCGGGGGTGTTGAATAAGTTGATCACGGTAAAAGCGTATCCCGGAGAAAAACCGGTAATCGATGGAAGCAAAATAGGAGTTTCGGGCTGGGTGTCGTTAGTTACCTTAAGCAATGTAAAGTATATATCACTGGAAGGCTTTGATATCTGTAATCTTACCAGTTCGGCTTTTAATACTGATCCCGAGGGAATAGCTATCAATGGCGATTCGCGCGATATCACTATTAAAAACTGCAATATCCATAATATAAAAAGCAACGCCTCATTAGCCGATTGGCGAAGCGGCCATGCCATACTGGTAATAGGTAACGGGACCGCGGCTATCAGTAACCTGGTGATTACCGGGTGCACCGTACATGATACGCAAACCGGAACAAGCGAAAATGTGACTTTGGCTGGTAATATAGATGGCTTTACTTTTAGCCATAACAAAGTATACGATACAGAAAACATAGGGATAATTGTTGCAGGTGGCGATAACCTTAACAAGGATGGTGCGGTTGCTACCAACTATGCCCGTGACGGCGTAATAAGCGATAACGAGTTTCACGATAACACCATGACCAGGACGCCCGAAATTTGGGGCCCCGACCGGTACGGGGCTATCTCCATTTATGTATGCGGCGGCGCCAATACCATTATAGAACGGAATAAAGTATACAATAGCGACCGTGGGATAGGGCTGGTAAGCGAAAGCAACATTTATGCAACCAAGACCACTATTGTACGCAACAACTTTGTATATAACTGCTACCGTACGGGCATATACATGGGCGACTACCTGAACTATACATCCGGCGGGACTAAAGACTGTTATGTGGTAAATAACACGCTGTATCAAAATGACCGAGTTGTGGGCGCATTTGGCGAAATTGAAGGCGAGATAAGGCTCACAGAGCACTGTGACAACAACGTAATAAAAAACAATATTGTGTATGCAAGGCCGGTTGACGTGTTTATTCACAAGTATACTTCAACGGGGAGCAATAATATAATCGACAACAATTTATACTATACTACAGGCACGCCGCAATGGATCTGGAACAGCACCAATGGTAAGCCATATACCGATTTTAATGCCTGGAAGACAGCCAGTAGTAATGATGCTAATTCACTAAACGGCGCGGATCCGGTTTTACAGAGCACCTCACTTCCCGATCTGCACATTCAATCATCATCTCCCGCAAAAAATTCCGGCCTGGTAATTTCAGCCGATATTAACGGAGCTACTGATATTGACGGTAATACGCGGATTGTGAACGGCAAAATCAGTAAAGGCGCGCAACAGTAAAGCGGCCTCAATTTAAAACGAATGGTGATGGAACGTAATATCAATATTTTTTTAATGCTTGGTTTTGTGACACTGGTATTTGGTTGCAGCAAAAAAAGCGTTACCGGCGTTGTTACACCTACCGGTGGGGCGCATACTTATTATGTATCTACCAGTGGGGCCGAGTCAAATAAGGGTACAATTGACGCGCCTTTCCAAACCATTAACAATGCGCTAAGCCATGTGGCCCCTGGCGATACCGTAATGGTTAGAGGGGGCACATATAGTGAAAAAGTAGTATTCCCGAAGTCGGGGGTAATGGATAAGTATATTACATTAAAGGCTTACCGTGGCGAAAAACCCATTATTGATGGCGGTGCTTTTAACGTTAATGGCCGCGAGGCGCTGGTAACTATAGATAAGGCAAAGTTTATAGTAGTGGATGGATTTGAAATACGCAACTTTAAAACTTCTACCGGCGATCCTAAGGCCATTATGGTTGAAGGCGGCTCTGATTACATCGTCATAAAAAACAACATCATATATGGTATTGATTATACCCAGGTGCCGCTAAACGGGGGAGGGAATGCCATTCTCATCATCGGAAATACTACCGATCCGGTAACCAATATTACTGTTACCGGTAATACTATACATGATTGTAAAACCGGCTATGGCGAAAACCTGACCATCAATGGCTATGTTGATGGGTTCACCATCACTAACAATACCATATTTAACGGCCAAAATATAGGTATTGACGCGGCTGGCGGTTACGCGGCCAACCCCGATCCTGCACTTAATTACGCACGAAACGGGGTTATCAGCGGTAATACCCTATATAATATTGAAAGCAAAAGAGGGCCGCTTGGCGGGTATGGCGCTATCGGGATTTATGTTGATGGCGGCAGAAATGTGGTTATAGAAAAAAACAAGGTCTCGGTTACAGACAGGGGCATTGGCGCGGTAAGCGAAACCAACGGCTTCCCTTCCGATCATGTTACCATCAGGAACAACCTGATATATAATTGCTGGCGCGCCGGTATTTATATGGGTGGATATTTAAATTATACAGGGGCTGGCACGACCAACTCGGCCATTGTTAATAACACATTGTATAATAATAACCAGGTGACTGGCGCTTTTGATGAAATAGAAGGAGAGATAAGCATCCGGGAAGATTGCACCGATAACATTATCAAAAACAATATTATTTACGCGGGGGCGTCGGATATGTTTATCCATAAGTATACCACTACGGGATCGGGCAATGTAATTGACTATAACCTATACTATACAACCGGGGCTACAAAATGGACGTGGAACGGCAGTTTGTACGCTGATTACAATACCTGGAAGACGGCAGGTGGCGCCGATGCCAATTCAATAAATGGTGTAAATCCTTTATTTATAAATGTAACCGGCCCCGATCTTCATTTACAATCATCTTCGGCAGCAAAAAACAGCGGACAGGTTATATCTGACGATGTTAATGGCAAAACTGATTTTGATGGTAACGCCCGCACCGTAAATGCAAAAATAAATAAAGGTGCTTATCAATAATGGTTGCTGTAAACGGAAGGCTTTTATTGCAGCGGGTTTACGTTCAGGCGGGGTAACCCTTATTATTAACCGATTACTCATTCAATGTTTGCGTGTTTTGGACTAAATAGATAAATACTCATATGTTTTAATCTCGATTACAAATGGAAAAAATCCCTACAATTAAAGAGATAGCTAAACGCTTAAAAGTAAATGCTTCTACCGTGTCGCGGGCGCTTCATGGCCATCCAAGCATTGGCCTGGTTACAACCATGCGGGTTAATAAGGTGGCAAACGAATTAAATTATGAGCGCAATCAAACCGCGGTTTTTTTTAAGCAGCGAAAAACATTCACTATCGGTGTTATCCTTCCTGATTTTTCTGACGCGTTTTTTTCTTTGGCCCTTAGCGGAATAGAAGATTACGCCAGCAAAAAAAATTACAATGTTTTTATCGGGCAGTCATTGGAAAATCCTGATAAGGAAAAACGGATACTGCAAACGATGAGAAACCACCGGTTAGATGGTGTTATTGTATCTATAAGTAAAAACACGGTTGATTACGAAGTGTTTAATCAGTTTAAAAAGTATAATATTCCTATCGTATTTGTTGACAGGGTACCCGATATGGAGGATATTCACTATTCAGCCTGCAACCTGCAATCGGGAATGTTACAGGCCGTTGATTGTCTAATAGCAAAGGGGCATAGCCGCATCGGGTTAATTAACGGACCATCGCAATTGGCTGCAAGCAAAGAGCGCCTGGAGGCGTATAAAAAGGGGCTTAACGATCATCATATCGATTTAAAGCCGGAACTCATTGTTTCGTCAGATTTATCGGCCAATCAAAATCAGCAGGCCATGGAAAAACTGATATCATTAGCCGACAGGCCTACAGCTATCATCACTTTTAACGACTACGTGGCGCGCGATGCTATGGCGCTGGTAAAAAAGCACAACCTGGTTGTTAATCGCGATATCAGCTTTATAAGCTTTGCAAATTCACCTATCTGGAGTTTTGCAGATGATTCCCCGCTCGCTTCTATAGAACAATTTCCTAAAGACCAAGGCGTAAAAGCCGCCGAAATACTTTTTAAATTAATTGACGACCGTGGTAAAGAAACGCCATCAAACCCGGGTTTGCACCAGGTTGTATTTGATTCGAGTATGGTTGTGCATACGGTTAATTCCACGATATAACAATAAGCTCTCAATGTAAGGGGCCAATGCCATTTGTTCGGATTGGCCTAATAAATTATTAAGAATGCGCTTAGCTTACAGGCAGCGCATTTTTTCCACCTTTAAATTACGCTACTATGCTAAAATCATTTTTATATACTGCATTTATAATTTTATTGGCCGGCAATAGCCTCTTTGCCCAAAAGTTTGAGGAACTGGCAAAAACGCCCCCTATGGGTTTTAACACCTGGAATACGTTTCAAACAAATATTAATGAGCAAATGCTCGAAAACATGGTTGATAATTTTGTTTCATCGGGGATGAAAGATGCCGGTTACCAGTATTTTGTATTGGACGATGGGTGGATGGCCATGCAAAGAGATAGTAATGGCAGCCTGGTTGCCGACCCAGCGAAGTTTCCGGGAGGGATGAAAAAACTGGTAGATTATGTGCACTCCAAAGGCCTCAAATTCGGTATTTATAATTGTGCGGGTACGTTAACTTGTGGAGGTTATCCTGGTACGCGCGGATACGAATATCAGGACGCCCGTTTGTATGCTTCGTGGGGTGTTGACTATTTGAAGTTTGATTGGTGCAATACAGACAGCCTAAACGCGCATGAAGCTTATACTACCATGAGCAAGGCAATCAAAATTGCTGGCCGGCCCATGGTGTTCAGCCTGTGCGAATGGGGCAACCATAAACCCTGGCTTTGGGCAAAAAACGTAGGGCACTTATGGCGTACCACCGGCGATATAGGTGCCGGTTTCGGGCGTTTGGTAAATAAGGGTACATGGAATGCCTTAGGGGTAACCGGTATCCTTGATCAGCAGGAGGGGCTCAGAAAGTATGCCGGGCCGGGCCACTGGAACGATTTAGATATGTTGGAAGTAGGTAATGGCATGTCTTATAACGAAGACAGGGCGCATTTTTCGTTATGGTGTATGCTGGCAGCACCGCTGATGGCCGGTAATGATTTGCGTAAAATGACCGATCAAACTAAATCCATACTGACAAACAAAGATGTGATTGCGGTAGACCAGGATACTTTAGGAATTGAAGGCTTTAAGTATTCGGCAGTTGATGGGTTAGAGATATGGATAAAACCATTGGCTAACAATGAACTGGCGGTTTGTTTTTTTAACAGATCAGAAAAGCCTCAAACCATTACTTACAACTGGAAAGATCATCCGGTAAAAGATGATCTTTCGGGTATTAATGTTGATTTTAATACATCAGCTTACAAAATATACGATTTATGGCTGAAGAAAACGTGGGGTAATACCAAACGTGCGTTAAAAACAACTGTTGGTGTGCACGATGTGGTGATGGTTAAATTAACTAAGTTGTAAGCAGGGTAAACGCATCTAAACTGGGTTAACATAACTTAACATATTTTAGATTTTATTCATCGTAAATATTTGATATACAGTGTTTTGTTATTTTGCATAGTTAACACTAAATTGATGTCTTATGCAACTTAAGCGAACTCAAATATTTGTCCTTGTTGTTTACTGAGCGCAACAGTTTTGGATATATAAAAATGGATAAACCCGGTAGCTCCCGATCAAAATCAGCTGTTTCTTAATATGTTAATACAAAAGTGCCGCTATATTTCAAAGCGGTGCTTTTGTGTAATGCTTCGGGTATTTGAATGTTTAGCTGTCCGTTTTTATAATTCCACTTTAGTTTTTGGGCGCTGCCCAGCAGGCTTACTTTTTTAACTTGTTTAATGTTATTAACAGGGAAACTTACCACAGACGGGAGGGTTACACTATTCTTTTCAGATAACCAAAACGCATATAAAGTTTTTGAAGTTTTCGACCTGGTAAAATAAATATTGCCGGCCGAGTAAGGTGCCACCGGTTCTGAGCCGTAAATACCAACGGCATTAATTTTCATCCAATCGGCCATATCCTGTAACCGCTGATAGGCAACCGGGTTCCAGTCACCATCCGGGCCCGGGGCGATATTAAGCAGTAGGTTGCCGCCTCTTGAGACTATTTTTATCAATGTTTGCACCAGCTGGCGGCTTGGTTTAAATTCGTCATTAGGTACGTAACTCCAATATTTACCAATTGTCATGCAGGTTTCCCAGGGGTAGGATAGGGGCTTATCCGGAACTTCCTGCTCCGGGGTTGTGTAGTTTTCAAATTCGCCGGCAACTGTCCGGTCAACCATAATGAGGCCTGGCTGATGACTGCGGCCCATTTTTGCTATTTTGGCCATATCAAGATCCTGGTTATAGTGCTGCGGATCGTTATCATTTGTTGGCAAGGGCCTTACCCAGCCGCCATCAAGCCATAAAATATCTACCTTGCCATAGCCCGTCATCAACTCTTCAATCTGGTTATAGGTAAAATCTTTAAATTTCTGCCAGCGTTCGGGGTAGCGTTGCGGGGAATAATTAACATTGTGGTCTTTAGGGGGAAAGTATGGCCACCAATAGTTTTGGTTGTGCCAGTCTGGTTTGGAGAAATATGCCCCAATCATAAAATTGTCCTTCCTAAAGGCGTTAAATATTTCTTTGGTGACGTTGCTTCGCGGATTTGTTGAGAAAGGAGTTTTAGGATCTGTAATTTTATAATCTGTTTGTTTGGTATCAAACATGCTGAAACCATCATGATGTTTGGTTGTAAACACCACGTAATTCATACCGGCGGCTTTGGCTGCCCTTACCCATTTTTCCGGGTTAAAATTTACAGGGTTGAAAGTAGTTTGTAAGTTTTCATAAGCCTTTTTATAGGTGAAATAATCGTCGCTATAGGGGCCGGTACGGGTAACCCAGTCGTCCGGGCAAATGGTCCAGCTTTCCGCCACACCCCACTGGCTATATGTGCCCCAGTGCATAAACAAGCCAAACTTTTTATCCTGCCATTGGGCAAGTTTTTGCCGTACCAGGGAATCTTTAGGAACCTGGTAGGTGCTGGACATTTCATGCTCATTTTGCGCGCATGCTGCCTGGCTACAGGCCAGCAAACAAAGGCCAAGTATAAATTTCTGAATCATGCTCATATAACTATTGATGATGGATGAATTTTTATAGTCGGGTACATACATTAGTTCAATACCAATTCAATTACAGGTATCTCAATATCAGGTTTAGTTTCAGGAAGGTTTAATACCAGGTCGTTTCCTGTATCTTTTGATTTGCTATCAGCTTGTATCTCTGATGCGTCATGCAGAAACTGGATATATTTAACCTTATCCTTATAGCCCTGTAAAGTGATGGTTTTGCCCGGATACTCCAGCAAATGCACATACAAACGCTTGGTATTGGCATTATAGGTAAGCATGGTATGCTCAGGAGCTTTAAATGCTTCCGGGGCTTCGGTGCATCCATAAATAGACCGGCTGTTGTATTTCATCCAGGCCGCTATTCCGTCCAGCCTTTCATTAGCACGTTTATCAAATAAACCACGTGCGGTAGGGCCAACATTCAACAGCAGGTTGCCACGTTTGCTTACAGCCTCTATCAGCATCGTAACTAACTGTTTGGTGCTTTTCCAACTGTTTTCATCGCGGAAATATCCCCAGGAACCCGAAAAGGTTTGGCAGGTTTCCCAATAAGTTTTGTAATCGTTTTTTTTTGTCCATTCCGATAAGTTTACCTGTTCGGGTGTCAGGTAATCCCATCCGTCCTGGTAATCGTTTATATCAAGGCGATTATCAATTATAATATTGGGCTGTAGTTTTCTTATTTCTTTAACCAATTCAACAGATCCCCAATCTTTGCTGCCTTTGCCATGTTTGCCATTGTCGGGGTACGAAAAATCGAGCCACAGCATATCAACTTTGCCATAATTGGTAAGCAGTTCTTTAATCTGGTTGTGCATATAGGTGCGGTACCTGGCCATATCGCGGCCTTTATTTAGCTTATCATAATCCTCGTCCTTTTCGCTCGCCGGTTGCAATGGGTGTAAAACATCAACCGTAAAATCCGGATGGTGCCAGTCTAACAATGAATAGTAGAAACCTATTTTTATACCTTCGGCCCTGAATGCATTTACAAATTCCCTTACAAGGTCTCTTTTAGCAGCGGTATTGGTGGCCTTATAATCGGTGTATTTGGTATCAAACAGGCAAAACCCTTCGTGGTGTTTGGTAGTAAGCACGGCATATTTCATTCCGGCTGCCCTGGCTTTTTTTGCCCATTCCTTAGGGTTAAACAAATCGGGGTTAAACTCATCAAAGTAAGGCTGGTATTGTTCATTGGTCATGCGCTCCCATCTTTTTACCCATTCATGCCTTGCGGCCTGCGAATAAAGACCCCAGTGAATAAACATGCCGAAACGATCGTTGGTCCACCAGGCCATGCGTTTGGCTTTTTGTTCGGGTGTTTCTGTGCCTATTTTCTTTTGAGCATATAAAGAGGAAAATGCCAGGGAAATTGATAAAATAATAAGGGCCGTTTTTTTGAATTGACGCATAGCGGTCTGTTAGT
>Ga0075366_10000359_pt1 | contig 21000 bp, 16 predicted proteins | sample EndMethybrTD3031_FD_72351 | JGI IMG/M metagenome (GOLD analysis project Ga0075366, IMG submission 72351) | Populus endosphere microbial communities from Tennessee, USA - Endosphere MetaG P. TD hybrid TD303-1 | ecosystem: Host-associated > Plants > Roots > Endosphere | place: USA: Tennessee...
GGAGTAAGGAAGGGCGCTGGTTTTTTGGGCACTTAGCGCGTGTTTAGCGCGTCGTCGCTTGCATGGCGGCGCGCGACAGGTATAATCCACAACGTTTCCGCATCCCCTTCAGTGCCGAAGTGGCGAAATCGGTAGACGCAGTTGATTCAAAATCAACCGTAGAAATACGTGCCGGTTCGAGTCCGGCCTTCGGCACCATCGGAACATCAATAGACGTCAATGGACGTCTTTTTTTGTGCCTTAAATCCAGTATCCGCAAGGCTTTCCTCGCTTTTTCACTCAGCCTAAGTCAACCTGATTCAATCTACATCAACTTACTGATGTGGGTACATCTGCGGGTATATCCCGGTTCGATAATGTTTGTACCCACACAGAACCCTTGAAAGGATACTCATCATGGCTCTGAGTGATGTGAAGGTTCGTTCGGCTAAGCCGGAAGCAAAAGCCTATAAGCTCACTGATGGTGACGGTATGGTATTGCTGGTTCACCCTAACGGCTCCAAATACTGGCGGCTACGTTATCGCTTCGGTGGTAAAGAGAAAATGCTGGCGCTTGGGAAATACCCCGAAGTCTCGCTGGCGGATGCCAGAGCACGCAGAGATGAGGCCCGTAAGCTATTAGTTAATGGCGTCGATCCCAGTGAGAACAAGAAAGCCGTTAAGGTAGAGCTGGAGCAAGAGATGATAACTTTTGAAGTGGTAGCCAGAGACTGGCATGCCAGTAATCAGAAGTGGTCTGTATCGCATAGCGCACGTGTATTGAAAAAGTTGGGGGATAATCTCTTTGCTGCCATTGGTAAGTGGGACATTGCTGACCTGAAGACACGAGATCTGCTTATACCCATTAAAGCAGTCAAGTCATCTGGGCGTCTTGAAGTCGCTGCCCGTTTACAGCAGCGTACTACCGCGATTATGCGCTTTGCCGTTCAGAGCGGCTAAATCGATTGCAACTCCGCGCAAGATATTGCCGGTACGGTTGCTACAGCGAAAAGGTAGCATCGCGCAGCTCTGGCGCTTAACCGAATTCCTGAGTTACTTCATCGTATTGATCATTACTCTGGTAGGCCGTTAATCAGGTTGGCCGTGGAACTCACTTTGTTAGTTTTCATCCGTTCAAGCTATTTACGTTTTGCTCGCTGGTCTGAAGTTGATTTTGGCAAGGCGATGTGGACGATTCCGTGCGAGCTTGAACTGCTGGAAGGTGTTAAAACAATCCAGCGCTGTTTTAAGATTAAGACTGCACATCTTGTTTCCTTGTCACTACAAACTCTCTTCATTTTGGAAAAGATTAAAGTATGAGTGGAAACCGAGAGTTGATGTTTGTTGGTGATCACGATCCGTTTAAATCCCTGAGTTAGAATACGGTGAATAAGGTTTTACAAGTGATGGGCTATGACATGAAAACGTAAGTTTGTGGGCATGGTTTCAGGACGATGGCTTATAGTTTTCTGATCGAGTCAGAATTATGGTCGAGGGATGCGATGGAGCGGCAGATGAGTCACTTAGGAACATAACTCTGTGCGTGCGGCTTACATCCATAAGGCGGAGAATCTGGGTGAGGGGAAGCTAATATTGCAGTGGTGGGCTTAGTCTCTTGTTGTTAATAAAAATAAGGTGATTAATCCGTTTGATACTGGGTAAATAAAAGCATGAATTTACATTTGCAAAGCACTAACTTAATTTAAAGATAAGAAATAGCAATGCCGGGAATTCATTACGTGTTCCCGGTGTGAGTTTATGTTAATTTTTTAATTATCCTAAGTAATTGCAGCTCGGCGTTTTTATTATAATTTTTGTGCCGCATTTGGGTTATATAATTTGGTTTTCCGCATAGGTGCTAGAATATCCTTTGGGGTGAGGATGTCGAGTAATAGTTCAAGTTTATGTAGAAGTTCATCAAAAGTAATTATTTCAACGTTTGTATGAGCACACCTAAATGTTTCGAATGAGCGTAGTATATTTACCTCTAGAGGAAGCGTACCAGCAATGATGACACAACGAGTATTGTCAGGTCTTGTATTTGAAAGCTCATCATTTTCACGATGAATGCTCCAAGCAGATTGAAGTGAGTGGAGTTGGTATAATACTTGGCTTACAGCACCACTTAGCTCTGAATCAGGAGCATGAACACCACCACCACTGCGATACTCTCTCTTTTGAATCAGTGGGGTATCTGGTTTTTTGATCTCGACGATAGCCAATGCCTGCCCCATCCCACGAAAAAGGTAGTCGCCTATTTGTGCTCCTTTTCCTGTGATTCCACTAGGCTGCGCGTGAAATTGGCTGCAAACAAGGTGCACTGGTCCGCAAAACAACATGGTCAAAATAAATATATGTTGATCAAAAAATTTCTGCCAAGCATTCTCTGTAAGATTTTTGCTGAGCATATCACGATATTTATCAATCATTTGTCCTAGTGATACACGTTCAATCTCAGCATGCAACTCAATTAATTTACGGGGTTGCTCAGCAGCAAGTATCGGTAATTCATCATGAACTTTTACAATCATCTGTTGCCGAGCAGCAGAAATATGCTTTGTACGTGAGAGGTACAATCGAACGCCTAGTAATAAAGGAGCTAGACTAGACGCAAGATGATAGTCATTTATTACCCATGTGAGGGGGGTGGATTGTTTGAACACCCCATATGCTTGCCCGGCGATCAGTGAACGCTCAATATCGGCTGCTCTAGCTTGTGGTAGACCAATGCGAGTACAAATAGAGTGCAAGTCTAAAGGTATATCAAGTAAACCTTTAGAAGCAGCATCACACAAAGGAGCACTAATCTCGTAATGAAGTACAAGTGCATCAAAGGCCTTAATCATCTCACTTTTCATTAATATCATTCACTATTTCAAGGAAACCTTTAATACGTTGCCCCTTATGAGTTGCGTCCTCGCGAGGTGGAGTCCCTCCTTTTAGTACGGCTCGAGATAGCAACTGATTCTGAGCAAGACAAGACGTTTCTGGAATCATAATACAGTCAGGACATGCCCCACCAGAGCTATCACATAGTCGTCCAGAATTGCAACGATGTGTCGTGTTCTCAAGTAATCGCGCAAGGAATCTGTTATTTTCATTACGCCATAAAGAAGATAAATTACCAAGATCCATTGTGGTGCCATTTCGATATACCACGAAAGCAAAATCTAACGGAAATATATACTCACCCATAGAACCTAAATCCAATCCAGATAACTCTGCTACGTTTTTCATAAGTGTATGAGCGTAGGTATGTAGAAGTGTATACACATAGCGATAAGTTGATGCTTCATTTTCTTTTAAGAGAGAAAAATAACGACCAAAAGGCTGCGTTACCTCCAGGATTTTTCCTCCTAATTTAATCGAATTACTTTCATCCCACTCAGGAAGGTCTAACACACCGACAGACTGAAGCCATTTATAAACAACTACTGGATCAAGACGAATATACAAGGCTTCATTTGCTTGCGTTACAACATAAATGGGCCTCTTACCATTGCGTAACGGTTCGAATAATTTTAAACGTACGGGCATATCTTGATTATGCCTGTTGAGAACAGGAGTTGCCGAAACACGGGTATATCCATGCGTAAATCGGCACAGATCGAACTCTCGAATTAATCCCATATCAGCGATTCCGAGTTTGTTCATTAGACGCTTAGTCTCTAATTCCTGTATAGCCTTAACTTTTAAATTTTTTGGCGCAAGATCTTTATCCAGATGGTTAAAACGTACAAACTTCGCCCGCCCAGCATCACTGGGAGCAGAAAGTTTTCCTCGATTCAACGCTTCATGCTCAACCGCAAGGATAAAAGGATCAAAACGACTGGTATATTCGCTACGGTGTCTAAGTCGCTCTTTTACAGCTGATGGAAGTTCGGCATTAGGCCGTAGAAGTGGGGGGGTGCTTGTACTCCATCGATTAATCAGTTTATTAATTTCATCATCTGCAATCTTCAACATAATGGGATTATCTTTTTCATTCTCTCTTACTTTCATCCAGTTTTCATACGATATCCATTCACTATCTTCGCCAGCAGCTAATAGAGTCGATCTTATTTCTTCAGTAGAAAGTTTACCCCCTCCGAATCGGAACTGTGTACCGATAAAGGTAGCAAGTTCAGTCTCGTGTTGTGGTTCTAACATTGTAATTAGATGATGTTCAGACTCAGGAAACAGTACGAATTGTTCTGATTGTGCGTAATACGCTGACGATGCACGATACGAAATTGGCTCCATACGGCGTCTGGCAACAGGCATACCTGGTTGATTCCTGAAGATTCCCGTTGTGAAGCGGTCATTTTGCCTCCATGAACTGCTTCCTTTATGCCCACATTTTGGGTTAGCACAATAAAAATGCCACTGGCCGATGCGTGGTGAATCTGTGTTGAGTTTGAAATCTTGCCCACCACATACTTTACACTCTTCACCATATAGCCTTATGGCATTATTCCGTTCATCCCACTCCCATCTGCCTGGAGTCACAGGCATCCACTCACCGGACCAATGCACGAATATAACGTCAACTTGCCGCCATTCGCATCCACCTTTAGCATCAGCAGCTGTACAGCGAGTCTTGTGCAGCTCCCCCATACTCTCCGCTAACTTGTGAACTGATTCAAATCTCCTGAAAAGCCTGCATTTGTTACAAACAAAAGTTAGTGGTGCTGGAGAATATCCCATTCTTAGGGGGCTTAAAAATGACAAACTATCTCCCCCTAATGGAACTACGACGCTTCCTTTGAGAAGAGATTCATCCAAGCAAAGACGAGGATCGATTTGACCTTCTCCGGATCCAATCTCATATGCACGGGCGAACCAACTCTGCCAAATCTCCTGCAATCTAAGAATAATTTGTAACTTCGTTTCCGGTTGGATAGGTGCATCATCTACCGTTGTGGATAAATCTGGAATGGAAATACATGCACCTAATCCGCCTTCAAAAGTGAAGAACGCTCCAGGAGCATAGGCTGACCCCAATTGTCCTCTTGAGCGTGCCATTGTGGGAGCGTGTAATGTTTTGCTTTCATCATCACTTGTTAGCATCCCTCTATGTTTTGACATATTAATCTCCCGTAAATCCATTATCCGAACCATCGTTGCTAGCCACACCATGACGAAGAAAATCCATCACTAACCGTATCTCATCAAGTGACTGTTTTATGCCATTAACATCTCGTGATGATGCCTGGATGATGCCCGTTTGATCAACATCGCGTAGCGACGTCATTGGCTTAATCATGGGATTTGGTTGACTGTTAAAGTACGTATCGATATTACCATTACCCCACATCGGACTACTCCAGGTGTTTACAATGAGATTACGGGTCCTTTGATTAATGCGATCGCGATAGTACTCCTCACCTTCAGGTACAAAGGCACCACTCAATCCCACTGCTAACTCTACAAACTTGTTTATTTCATCAATAAATGAATCACCTCGAGAGTAAAACTCTTTGCGAACATTTGGAATAAAACTGTAATCAGGAGTTTTGGCTTTGTCCTCTTCAGGCAGCTGAATTAATTCACTACTAGGGCGAACACCCAACAAATATGCCTGAAATAGGCTAGGATATACGCGATCGATAGCACGTTCTGCCCAACGATCGATAGCAGCGGGTTGCACCATTCGTTCAAGAAATCGATGAAAAATATCGAATATATGCACGATGTGCCTATCCCTGCGACGTTGTGGCGTCGGGACAAGGACAATAAAACCTATATGTGTGCGCCCAACTCGAGATGAAGCCTGGATATACTCGGCAATGTCAGAAGGCATTCCGGCAAAGAACATTGAGTTAAACTCATCTACGTCGACACCATGTGAGATAGCTGAAGTCGCGATAACGGAACGTAGCTGTTCTCTTAACGGTGGTAGTGGTTCTCCTGGGGCGACACGCCGTTGTGCAGTATCAACCACGCTTTGAATCTCACCTTGCTCCACCGAGCCGGTAATAAGACGAGTGTCCAGTCCCCCAAGCTTAATACCTTCGTTAATATGTCGTTTGCGAGTCTCCTCAGTTTCTGCTGCCATAATTTGATCACCACCCTTCTTATTAGTGACATAGGTCAGCGCAATGCGGTGCAAGTCGATAAGCGTAGCTAATTCAGAAGCATTAGCCTCGGATAACACCTGCTTATGCAGTTTTTGAAGTGACCCCTTAGATACATGTCCAGCTAACATCTGACGAGCAATTTGGGATTGCAGCTCAGCACCACAGGTAAGGTTGTCAAATAGCCGAGTAATAGCTAAATGAAACCCTGATAGCACCGCGACACTAGTTGATGTGTGTGGCTTACCGTTGGTCATAAAAGCCGTATATATACGTGCCTGTCGACTTGCGACCTCAATGTCGGGATGCTTTTTTCGGAGTTCTTCTTCTGCCAGTGCAGGTTTTGCATAGAAAGACTCATATAGAGATGGCCCTGGTTCTGGAAACTGCACTGCTGGAATTGAACGTTGATAGAGATGTTCTAGCTGCCTTTCTGGAGAGGAGACGGTGGCTGAAGCTGCAATAACCTTGGAACGACGCCGACGCCCCTGGTCGCACACAGCCACAAGATCTTTAAGGGAGTCACCAAGATATTCAAAAACTGCATCTAGGGTAGATTCAAATAAGCCTGCAAAAGTCCCTAGCGACTCATCAAGCAAGTGAGCTTCATCTTGAATAATCAAACTTGGAAACGGATCGTGAAAAATGTGCTTACCATTTTTGTAAGCAGGAAATACCCCTTCCATGCTTTTTGCAGCTGGGCCTGCGGCCAGATCATTATTGGTCGGTACATACAATCGTCCATTATGAGGATTAACCCAAGGAGCCGCCCCGAACATAGCATAGATACGCCGAATAGTTTTTTTTGAATGACCAATGAGAGCTAATTTATCAACTGTACCTAATAGGACTGATGGTGCTAAATCGTAGATGTCTTCATCGACGATATAAAATGGTAACGGCTTCCAAACACCATCATTGAAATCACAATGGATATCAGTACAAACGTGGCCCAAAGTCTGACAACCGTGAGCAACAAACAATCTCAATGCAGTTTCACTACCACAAAATGGGCAGTTTGATAATTTTCGCCATGCACGCATCGTCGCTGAATACTTAGAGTCTTTGGCTCGAAGAAGCTGTTCATTAGTCAAATCAGGAGAAACTGATGACACATTAGGGATACTTTTAACACCTTTTTCCCGATGATAATTTGGAGATCCCCCACTCCCAACCCAAAAACCTATGGCTAATGAATCCCCTCCATATTCATAGTGATTACGAATTCGTTCACCATGCGCAAGTACACCGGCACATCTTTGTGCTTGCTGAATTGTAAGAAGTCTTAAAGGGTAGCGAACTAAGGCTGTAACACCACGATGTTTACCTCTCAGCCTATCAAGCATAAGATTAAAAACTAAAAGTCCAAAGAATGCCTCGGATTTACCGCCACCGGTGGCAAAATAGAGTAATGTAACAGCATCATCTCTACGCTCATCGTAGAAATGCGAAAACTCAGGAATGCGTGAAGCCAACGCGGGGATATTTGCAATAATAAAAGCTAGTTGGAAAAGACGCCACTCTCCTTTATCGTTACCGAAACGGGACTTCATAAAGTTTGCCATTGTTTCATTCGTAGCTAACCAGGCTTCATAGACAATAGCTTTAGGATCAGACTGGCAGCCTCGTTTCCTCCAAGATGAATACGATTCCTTCAAACATTTCAAACCTTCGGCTATCGCGTCCATTTCAAAGGTCCATTTCTGCAAATCTTGCTTGAAAGCTTCACTTTCTCGAGCGATTCCTTCTCTATCAGATGTATCTAATCCTTCAGCAGGGTTCACATGCGAGGGAAGATTTTTAATCCATTCGCGCATTGCAGGTATTAACGGTTCTAGACCATTCAATCCCTCAGGTTCTGAGAGAGAACGCACATGACGCAGAACCCCATTTGCGCTAGTAGGAACGATGCGCGGTTGTATGTAACGGGGCGTCCAACTTGTCTCAAATACTTTGAAATCTTCATCAGACTTGACTTGAACAATACCACAGTTGTGGCCTATTGCTGGGTGAGTCAGATACTTGTTATAACGGTAAGATGGGTCGATACGCTCAAGTTTGAGAGGATGGTGAAGCGAATTGGGAACCTTAAATTGAAGAGATACAAGAAAAATAGACTCGTCCGTTTCATCTTCATATTGGCTCGGTATACTACTGGTGTTTTCAAGTGCAAGAAAGAAGCTACGTTTGGAAGACGCGAGCCAATCTTCATTCAGCTCAAAATTCCAACTAAGTTGGATACTAGGTAAAGCAATATGTAACTTTGAATTGCGAACAATGTTAAGGAAATCATCCCATTTAGTGTATTGACTAGCGGGGATATTTACCAAACGCCTATATCCCCAATTTTTTCCGCCCATATCAGGATCGTCACTTTCAGCCCATTCCTGTAGCGTCGCAGCTAGGGTTGTATTCATTAAAGTCGCATGTTCAGCAACATTATTTTTGAGGACATCATAAGACTTCGATGTATCAATCTGTAATGGGGGAAGATTCACATCTAACCTCATCCATTTATGAGGAACACTTAGCGGTTCAAAATGTTCGTCTTTGATTGGTAAAGTTTCCCCTGTTTTGACTAATACACCTTCTTGAACTTCTTCTCTTGGAATATCTTGCTCATCAGATAGTTCCACTTCAACTTCAGCCGTATCTTGTGAAAAATCAGTTGTCAATAAATGCCTAGGAATGCCTCTTTCATTATATATTTCTTCAACAATCTTAGCGCGAATATTACTCCATCCTGGATGTTTCCATTTTGAAGTATATGTTCCTTTAACCTCATCCCATGCTCTTTCCAAGCGGCTATTACGCTCTGTTGTAATTTCGTCAACAATAGATCTGCGTAACATGAATACTGGAGAACAATTCGGCTTTTTGAGATCTTCCTCTTGAGGCAGCACCCTGACATAGACACTCAGACTAGGCTGGACCATTATTATTGAGTGTTTGGAAAAATTTAGCTGCATCTGCAGTCCATGTGAAGAGACCCATATGGGAGATGTAACCTCATCATCTCCTAATGGGTTGCGTTGTGGTAATAGAAAACCAGAGTTCAAAAGTGTTCTTGGCCTAGCACCATAAAGATACTCACCCGTCTCTCCCTGCCCACTGAGCTGCGCATACGTAAGGTTTAATAGACTGTCAACAACTGCTTCCTTGAGGGTTGAACTAATCTCAGCTGGATTAGCACGAAGAGTGGGCTGGCTCATTTTTTAAATTCCTTAAGAGGGTAAACGCGCTCGATGGTGGCTACATTCGCGCGCGCCTGATTAAACAATCTCGCCAAAGTTTGTCGTTTAATATTGGAGTTGCACATGGCTGACTCTGGTTGTAAAAGCATGTATGAATAAATATCAGATACATGGCGGCCATCTAGCCTGCGAGTGTTGCGGATAGGTACGATAACTCGCTGCCAATGGTAAGCAATTTCCAGCGAGGTAAATCCAAGCACTTGAGCAAATGCTTTAAAAACCTCTTCACGCATTGGGGCTTGCGGACGAAGCTGATCGAATGGTGTTTCTGACGAATGCTTAAGATTAATCCAACGACGCATAGCTTGTAGACTTGGCAGATAACTTTTCAATTGCGGAGCAAGCAATATCATTTCTTCTCGAATGGTACGAACCATATCAGAATGTTTCACCTGACCGAAACGCAGTTCAAGACGTTTTTGTATCTGCTCATGATAGCTTCTCAGAGCTGATTCGAAGGTCTTGTCAGAGCTAATTGGAACCCCAGCGTCTGATAAAACTTTTTCAACCATCTCACGCATTTCGACCGACATAATAAAAACTTTGTTTCCGGCCTCAAGTGAACGGACTTGGCATACTCTAAATCCTGCATCTGATGCATACGTCGAAGACGGCTCATATACATATATTTCAGATGCTTCATAGCGATATTGTATCTCTCCATTATCGAACTGGATGGCCCAATAATCTGGAGTGATTTCTTGGTTGTTAATTAGCACATCTGATGACAATTCAATGCGAAATGTGGGTAACACATAACTGCCAGTAGAGAGAACAGAAGCATCTCCAGGTAAGTCATGTAGCTGTCGTAAGATAGACTCCATTCTGGGCTTGTAAGACTTGAATTCTGGCATGTTCTCAATAATAGGTTTGAGTGTAGCACGCAGAAACTTGCCAGCTTGCTGAGTCAAGAGGATTACTGAATGATGAGGGATTCGATCATCAGTCAATACTAAACGTAAGCAATTTTCATTTAACCCTGCAAATATAATTACAGCCCCCTTTAGTCCATTAAGATTGTCTTCTAGGTGAACTGACGATACTAAATTAACATGTTCACAAAAGGATTCATAAGTAACTCCTTCTGGATAATTATCATATTCAGAAAAAAAACGCTCAGCTAGTCTCAGATATAATGAATTTGTAAATACTATAGCCACCTTTTTTTTCTTTTGCCCTGCAATAGTTGAGGCAAGATAAGCCAGTTTATGAGCAAAAGGAGTAGCCTCATAGTATTTACCGAATAGCTGGGAACCCCGGTCCAGACAATCCTTGAGAAGTGGCCGTTTTTCACCGACACCAATATTACGTTCAAACTCGTTAACAGCCCCTAAGTAATTTAGCCAGTCAAAGGTTGTACGTGTCCTATTAGAAATTTCGGGACCGGATAGATAATCTGACATATGTCGAACACCACAAGGTAATGCGGCTAGGCGAGAAAGAAATGAAGACGCCTCAATTAGAGGTTTACCTGTTTTTTTTCCACCCGGAATAGTGCTGGCGATATGTACGAGTTTATCTGCGATTTTGGCTGTATCAGCATCTACTATATTTATAATAAATTCACGGGGGGCGGGATGCTCAGGTTTATATCTATCATCCATCCCTAAACCATCACCACCTTCTGTGCTCGGAATACCTGAAATTATGAACTCATGAGGTGTATGCCACTGATTCGCTTTCTCTCGCTTATTATTTAATTCCCACAGTTTATCTTTCAGCTGGTAAGCGACATGTGGTTCATCCACAATGACTACGACCCCAGGCGGCGAACTATGAAAAACATCCTCCAGCATAAGGCAAAAACGAGCGAGTTGTGCCTTCCAGTCTGGGGCTTCGAAACGAAGGGAGCGAGAAACATGCACCATCACAACTTCTGGAGGACCACATTTAGCTAAAGCCTCACAAGCTTTACGAAGTTCAGTATTTGTCATCCGGCCATCTAGTGCAAAAAGAGCATCTGGTGCAGTCTGGGGATCACCTATGATAGAACAGTTTGACTCCTTTAAAGCATTAGCATGGGCTCGCTTTAGCAGTTTCTTTCTAATGAGTGCAAGTAATTGTGAATGACATGACATCCATCTTTTAAAATTAGGCGTTGCCAAAAAAAGTGGCAACAACTCACCAATCGTCGGGTTTAATTCTATTTCAGGAATACTTGGCAGATTATGATCATTTAAAGAAAAGAAAAAAGCATCCTTATATGGCATAGAGCGTTTCACACGTGGATTCGTAGTGGCCTCTGCTAATTCCTTGGCGATACGCACGATATTACTTCGATCATAATGTATATGGTTAAGACAATTGAATACATTAGTTTTTACTGGAAATAGTAATCCACGAATGCCTTGTTTATCACCTTGTTGCCAGCGAACAAGAGTGGCAAGAGCATGTATAACGGTTAAGGTTTTCAGAGATGCAGGCCAAACTAATGCAATATGGCGTGAGCGATACTGTGCTGCATGTAAATACAGATCAGTAATCTTCATTAGTGCTCTTGATGGAGAGCTTGGTTGGAGACAATCATCTTTGAAAAGTGGAATTTGTGCATCGTGTGTAAGCGAAACAACGGGCTCTAGGGGATATGTCGATTTAGTAACAGTTAAGGGGTTAGAGGACGTTTTGGTACGAGTTTTTGCAGGCTTAGGTGAAATTCCTCGCATATGGGCTACACGCTTTGCTAATTCCTCACGTCTGCGTCTTAAAGCATCCCATGGATCAGTACGTTGCTTTGCTGAAGTCATATGTTTAATTTTCTTATAATCTCCCTGACATAATGAAGATAATACAAAAAAATCACATGTAGTCCATAGCTTTGCGAGCTGCATCGCTCATATTTTCCCCTTGTGAGAGGTGAAGCCTAAGCTTAGCTGGTTCAGGAAGGTGCAGTTGATTAAGTTCGAAAATTGATACGTTGGTTGCGCCTGAGATACAACGGAAGTATCTGTCTACCGTAGATGTTCCTAATAGTTCAGCTAACTGATTTGGCTTTAACGCTGGATCATCTACCATTTGCTCGATAATAACTGTATGATTTTCGCCAACAAATCCACCATAGCTGTCAAAAATTGTATTTGGAACTGCCGCAGCTATAAGCCGTCGTAACTGGCTGTTGGAAGTTACACGTTGCAATATCACACAAGGTTTTCGCACAATCGAGGGATGATCTTTTTTCCCCATGTTAACAAAACAATGTTCGTTATTTGTTTTTTGCTCCCCAGTAAACAGTAACCTCCCATCCTGCGTTATATCGCTTGACCAGAGTAGTGGGACGATAGCGCCGCAATGCTCTTTAGAGGCACTGTCAGCTGAAGCAAAGGTTGTGCGGGTATCTCGGTTCCAAACGAAGGCCCCTATTCGTACGGTATATCCATAATCTGCCAATGTTACCAGTGACTTACTAGCTTTCTTAAGCAATGCAACGTCGCTCTCAATTCGAGGAATTGGCCACGCAGCGCCTGAATCAGACAAAGCACACATGCCGATGTCAACATAATTACCATCACGTGAAACTACCGATACTCTCGTCTCATTTGATGATATATACCCTGCCCTTTCACGGCATGCTATGGTCAAAGTCGTTTCTTGCGAAACATCAATAAATATACCGAGACGGTCACTCACTATCCCAATGGAAAGCACTTTTGTTTGCGTTAATAAAAATCTGCGTAGCTTTGAGAAATACTGGCCTGATAAAAAACTTGTTGGAGTGATTAATGCGCAAACTCCTTCCTTCTTTAATAATTTAATGCACAAAGCAAAAAAAAGAGAATACAAATTTGGTTGCGCTTCAATGACATCAGAAAAATCATCCATGTATTCTTTGGTTTCTATTTTAGACATTTTTCGGAATGGAGGGTTGCAAACTACGACATCAACTTTTCCCGAAAAGACTACTCCTTTTAAAAGTGAATCCCCATGGTGAATTTGAAAGTTTGGCAGTAGTCCTGTTGAAACGAACTCTTCATACAATACCATTAGTAAAAAGTGTCTCGACAATTCGCATAGTGTGTAACTTTTATCAAACCCTAATAATTTGTTACTTATATGATCGATTATTTGATGAGGTGTTGCGCCTTTTCGAAGAAGCTCTTCTTTCATACGAATTGCAATAGGTGCTAAAAATGCGCCACCACCGCAAGCTGGATCACAGAAGCTATTATCAGCAAAATCCACTCCATTAGTTGATAAATCTTCAATCAAGCGTCTGGTCAACGTAGGTGGAGTAAAAAACATCGCCAACCGCTTACGATGTTCCTTTTCCAAAAGCTGTGCGTAAGCAGAGGAGAGCCAGTAAGTAGACTCAAGTAGCTCTTTTTCCTGCACAAAGTCAACAAATGCACACACACATTCCTGATTCTCTAAGGTGAATGCGAAAGGTAAAGAAGCCCGGGGAAGGTAGGGAAAGACGTTTTCGCACCATTTTTTAAGCGCGCTACCAATAACTACATCCGGACTTAATTGAGATTTTTGCATGACAGTACGCAGTCCACGTACTAGAAGTTGGAATCTGGTTTTATCTGATTGATACATGGAAAAATGCTAACCTAAGAGTTGAAAAAACTACTAAAGAATACATATTCCTTCCTGTGTACGAGTACGTACTAAATGTACTCGTATACTTTCTAATTGCTTTTACTTAACTAGATTAACAATTTTTCTTTGTTTCATCAAACGATTAACTATCAAGCTGCTTTATATAATGACTTTGCTTTGTTAGTTTTCAAAAAAAATGTTATGATCATTCTTAGGTTATAGAATACACTAAAATGTTTTAGTTTGTGTCGATTAGTTCAGCCCGATGTGGAGAATGTAATCATCAAGCGGCGTTTTTTCTTAGTACCCCATTCAGCCATGTCTCATATCTGTCCGGGCGGTTATCCTGACTCGTCCACAGCGAAGCGATCCCTATCCCCGGTACCGCCTTCAGCAACTCCTGCAACCCCTCTTCATCCAGGTCCGTAAACCGTCGTTCACCCTGTACCCGTTCACCGTTTCCATACTTAAAGGACACGTACCAGACGCCGCCAGGCTTAAGCGCATCCGCAAGCTTCTGCATCACCGCAGGCAGCTCAGAAGAGGGGACATGCAACAAAGAGGCACAACACCAGATCCCATCGTACTGCGCTTTACCGTCGATCTCTGAAAACGTCATCAGTTGCACGGGTAACCCGGTATGTTGCCTTGCCAGCTCCACCATCGCGGAAGATGCATCAAAAGCATCCACCTGATAACCCATCTCATGAAATGCTTTTGCGTCGCGGCCTGAACCGCAGCCCGCATCCAGAACACGGGCACCGTGAGGCAGATGTTGGGTAAAGGCCTCGTAAAGCGGGGTCATATCGACATTGACCGTGCCATCGAAGAAATCCTGCGCGTGGTTCTGATAGTAGTTAAGTGTCATTAAAACGTTGCCTCGCCTTCCGCATTGGGTTTCCAGGTATGGATAAGTTTGTCCAGCGCGGCCTGCCAGTTACGCTGAAGAAAACTTTTCCGTGCTTCAGGACGTTGCCCTGTCTGTTGAACAATCGTCTCATGTAACGGCAGTTTGCTATGAATAAAATACTCATTGCGGGTGTGTAACCGCTGCAGGAGCCTGAGGTCGGGAATGCGTGCAGACTTACCTTCGACGCCACGGTTACAACACCGACAGGCCAGCACCAGGTTCCATACGCCGTTAATATTGCTCACTTCTTTTCGGGCAGCCCAGGGAATAAAGTGGTCGACGTCCGCCAGAGCTGCGTCTTCCGGCACCAGGCTGATGGGTTTGAAGCAGTAAAAACACCGTCCTTTCTGGTAACCATTCAGGCTGTCGCGGCAGCTGGTGATGTCTACGCGACGCGCGTTCACCCTCGTGAACAACAGCTGATTATCTTCGTCGAACTCTATGCCCACAAGGTTACGCGATATCCCCATCGACCATGCCTGTTCCACCAGGTTCCAGCGGGCATTTGTTTCAAAGGCGAGGTTTTTATACTGCAGGCGTTCGCCCAGTAAATAGAAGTTATCCGTCAGGCGGATGCCGTTATTAGTTTTGCGCTCATCAAGGAAAAAACGTTTATCGATCTCGCCCTGGTTCACGTAGTGAAAGGCATCAATCACGTTGTTAAAGCCAAGGCGCACCGTCGCTTCAATGAGCTGGGCATGGGTGATTTCACCTCGGTTGAACTTCAGACAGGTTTCCAGAAATTGACTGCTGCGGGAGGTGATCTGTTTTGGCGCATGCTTCAGGTGCTCGCAAAGATAACGGCTGAACGGCACGGCAAGCTGGTCGAGCGTAATCAAATCGCTGCCTGTCTTATCCACTTCATACAACGCCGATGCCAGTGCAAATTTGTAAGATGCGACGTTCCTTCCAAAGAGGATCACACCACGCCAGTAGTTCTCAAGCGTTGGATCGGCCTGATAAAATTCCATCGACGAAGTCCTGTTACGGTTGGCTGGGCAGGGCGTTACTAAAGCCTGTAACAGGATCACATAACAAAATCAGGGTGATGTAAATCGTTAATCTATAGGTTTGATGAATTTTTGTGGGATCTGAGAAGAAGGGCTGGATGCGACGGATTTGTCGTTAAAGGCAATTTAGCGAAAGAATAGATTTCTGGATGAGGCAAATAGAAATTATTTTCAAACCTGCGATTTCCAGTATCACACCAAATCCTATTTCCTGAATCCCCCTCGTATTTCCCAAATTTACCCATCGCAAAACCGCTGTATTTATATTCAGCTCTGTATAATAGGCAGCAGTAATTACGCCAGTCGGAAAAACGCCTCTTCATGGGGATGCCCTCATGTGGCTTATGAAGACATTACTAACATCAGGGAGCAGGCCACTCTGCCAGCGGTTCGGTCTCGCCCCTGAGGGTACATGGTCAACTTGATAAACTTCGCTTCCTGACACACCTCTGATGTTACCGCCTAACGACCTAACACTTTGTCTTACCACCAACGGGCTATTGTCTGAAAATCAGAGGTCTCCCGGAAGAAAACCTTCTTATGTCCGATTGCGTAGGAGTACGATAAGCCAACAAATCATTATAGATAAAAGGGTTATCTATGGCTCTACATGGAAAGTTCGTAATTAATGATGCGTACTACTCCCCGTTATCGTTTCCTAGTATAGGCACGTTTTTAGCATTCTCTGGTAATGGTGCCTACCGTAACCGTGGGGCATGTGGAATGATCCCCAAAGAGGGGCCTGTACCAGCGGGTAAATACTGGATTGTTGACCGCCCTTAAGGTGGACTCAAGTCACAGCTAAACACAGTGGGAAGAGACATTTATAATCACTTCGCCAATGGTGCAACATTCAAACATTCTGAATGGTTCGCATTATGGCGTGATGATTGGGGGATCGACGATTACACATGGATTGAGAGCGTTCAGCGTGGCAATTTCCGTTTGCATCCAGGCGTACTATCAGAAGGTTGTATCACTCTCCCACATGATTCTGATTTTGCCATGTTGCGTAATGCGCTGTTGAGAAGCCAGAGAATAGATGTTCCTGGCATGAGGAAGCTACAGGCATACGGCACGATTGAGGTGATCTCCAATGGCAAAACATGCCCTTAGTTTATTCATCAAGATAGTGCTGTTCGCTGTTGTTGTGCTGATCGTTGCTGAAATGGTTCCGTATGATGGATTAGTTAATTCTATTACGGGGCTTTTCGATTTCCAAAGCGCCGACAAGTTTACCCGCTTCATTTTGGGTGAACCTGATTTAGAAGTTTGGGAATCGTTAGACGGCTATTTTAGCATCTTAATCAATACATTAATCAGCGTACCTGTCATGAGCGCCATTACCACGGCGTACAGTGGCGCGACACATAAAGTTAGTCCAGATGGCATCCCCAGAGAGTGGTTCAGTTCCACATTGCGACGGTTAGCTAAAATCTTCGGGTTTACCTTCCTGTTTTGGGCGTTGCTTCGCTTGCTGCCTTATCAGTCTTTATTCCCGGATCAAACGTATTCAAATTTCACATTGGCGGCGATTGTGGGCTTTCAGTTGCTCTTAACGATTGTTTGCTACTGGTTCATCACGAAGAAAATCACAACTAAAAGGAGTTTGTAAAATGCCTATTCCGGCTTACATGTGGCTTAAGGACGATGGCGGCGCGGATATTAAAGGAGCTGTAGACGTTCAGGATCGTGAGGGGAGTATAGAGATTGTTGGCTTTAGTCATGGTCTGAACATTCCAGTAGACAGTGCCAACGGGAAGATTACTGGCAAGCGTTCACATTCTCCGATGATGATTGAAAAGGAGTTTGATAGCTCCAGCCCGTACCTATACAAAGCTGTTGCCACCGGTCAAACGTTGAAAAGTGCGGAGATTCGATGGTATCGCATTAACCATGCCGGACAAGAAGAGTGCTACTTCGTCATGACCATTGAGGGCGTGAAAGTGACGGGCATTAACCCAGGGATGCCAAACGCTAAAATGGCAGGAAACTCGCAGATCAACCACATGGAATCTGTTTCCCTGATGTATGACAAAATCACCTGGCGCTATGTTGATGGTAATGTCCAGTATACGGACGATTGGAACGTAAGAGCGTAACAAATAGAAAGGAGGCATTGAGTGCCTCCTCTTTATTAACGCTTATCCTCTCAAAGGAGCCTGTCCGTAATTCTGTGTAACTGCCATCGTATTAAAGGTGATTGCTCAGTCGGTCACCGAACTTGATAATAAAACGACTCATTGCCAGCCCGCAGATCGGCGAATGGTTGCTCTGAGGTCCATGCGGCCACTCATCTTATATTCTGATAGTCCTCGCTGCGTAATTTCCCTGACCCAACCCTTTTCCTGAATCTCCCTCGCAAATTTCAAATTTACCCCGCACCAAACCGCTGTATTTATATTCAGCTCTGTATAATAAGCACCAGAAATTACGCCGAACGGCGAAGGAAGTATCAAAGAATATTTAACGAGGAATTCGCGATATGAAGGTGCTGCAACACCCCCATACCGCTAACCACCAACAACTACGAAGGAGTTGAAAATGGCTGCGACGAATTTTAAGCCAGAGTTTACTGTTTGCAAAACAGAATCAGACGCTTTCACCGGCATGATTGAAAACCGCGAGCTGGTACGCAAAAACAGCGCCCGCCGTCTTCACGGCAACCAACCCAACGCGGCACCCATTCATCCCCGCGCGGAAACGCCGCAGGACAGTGCCGCCTGCTGCGAACTCTATGCACGCATCGATATGAAATACCTTCTTTTGGGCGGCGACTGGTTAAAACGTGCGGGCTTTATCGACGGCATGCCGGTGAAAATCCGCGCCATGAAAGACTGCATTGTGATTACGCCACAACATACAAGAGAATTATGGGGATGCCTGGAAGGTATGAGTGTGGTGAATATAAATAAGCAAAAAGTCGCGCAGTGGTTGAAGACGTTTCCGGGAGCGCTGAATGATACTGGAGATATCCCGTTAGTTAAGCGCAATATAGGCCAAGCAAAATAATAACGTATTGGAACACCCTTGTTCCTGAAACGAGGGTGTTTAAATTAGTGGAAGGGATAATCTGTTTTTTCAATAATATTATTGAACTGAATGATATGGCTGTATTCTTATCATTGTGGTTATATAGGGAGGTTTTTCAGAAGTATGTTAGAGATCTCAATTTAATTATTGTCCAACATTTATGATTCATCCTGGAACAACTCAATGGAATGAACTATGGACACAACCGAAGAACTAAATGGAACGTATTTTTATGCTGGCAGAACAAATCTTACCGCTGGCGGCCTTTTCTTTATGATTTACTGTGAGTCAATTGCCGATCATTTTGGTATTTACGATGTCGCTGGTATTGCTGCGTTATATAGCGGTGCTAATAATCAGAAGACCAGAAAGAAACCCGCGGGAGCGAAGAAAGGAACGTCCCGAGCCTCGAAAGCCATGAGGCGCTATTTCAAACAAGCTAAGTTCCCGTATGGCATTAGGCTCCCGACATGGATTGGCGGCTACACGCCATGGACTGTACGCTGTAGGATGGTTTCACAAATCAGTACGTTTATCGGAAGAACGATTCCATTAGTTGGTTTGGTGATATTAGTCGCTGATGTATCGCTAATCACCTATGCTGCAATACGTGATTATAATCGAATCGCACGGGGCAGCGACAAACTATGGTAGAGGATATTGAGCAGCGCATCTACGCCTTAGCCAGACGCTATAACGGCGTTTATCTGATGAATAACGAAGCGAAGCAGAAATTACTGAATGCAAAAACTGATTTGGATACTGACATGCAGCTTGATGTCACTGAAGCAGAAGATTTAATGGAAGAATTTTTTAAAGAATTTAATGTTGATAGAGGGAATTTTAACATAAACACCTACTATCCTGATGAGCCTTTTTCATGGAATCCATTCAAAAAATTCCCAGTGGTGATGGTTCCAGATTTCACTATTGGAATGCTTATCGAATCCGCAAAAGCGGGCAAATGGTTATACGACTAAAATGCAAGGAGCAATAGAATGGCCGTACCTGTACATCTTTTTTTAACTAATGACGGCGGCACAATGATTTGTGGTTCTTGTGACGTTGCACAAAGGGAAGGAAGTATTGAGCTAAGAGGATTACAACATAACCTTAGCCTACCAACAGACTCGGCAACGGGCAAGGTCACTGGCACTCGCCAACATTCGCCGTTTCAGTTTACCAAGGAACTGGATAGCTCTTCGCCCTATCTGTTCAAAGCGGCAGCAACGGGTCAGACCCTTAAAACGGCAGAATTCAGGTTTTACCATATTAACTATTCCGGGCAAGAGGAGGAGTATTACCGAATCACGCTCGAGAACGTTAAGGTCATTTCTGTGAGTCCAGTAATGTACGACACCCGAGGCTGTCCGGGGACGGGGCATATGGAGGAAGTGGCGTTTAATTATGAGAAGATTACCCATTTGTACAAGGACGGTAACTTGTTAGCGCACGACGCGTGGAACGAACGTCCAACCTCTGGCTCTGCTGCATAACGTTATATTGAACTTGCCCGCCAGCGTTTCGTTTGTGCGGGCAGAGAATATCATTCTTTATTGCTTTTCGTAAATGATGGCCGAAACATCATAAAAATAACCCACGCAAACATCCCAATAATCTTCATTGGCCAAGGTTCAAACACATCCAGACACAAAATTGCGCCAATAACTAATAGCGGACCTTCTATCAGTTCAGCTATCCTTCCTAAAATATATAACTTATGAGTCAGCACCCGATTAAGTAATGTCGCAATAAGCTATGCACTTCCTAATATGATTGTTATTGCGATTGTACGGCCCTCCCAGTTATCAAAACTAACCAAAGAAATGAGGCATATAGTCAGAACATAGCCACAAAAAAATATATTCAGCATGTAAATAATAAACTTGCTCATAACATTTGCTACGACGTTCGAAAAATATAAAGAGTCTATAAATATAGCGCTCTTAACAGAATGACAATCGACATTGGCTAATAATGCATTTCAGAATTTATTGCGCCTCGCTGAATTCCGTAATAATCAAGTTAGCGGTTTCATGCCAATCCCACGCACTCCACCGCTAAACCTACTTTTAACTAAACACCGGCACCCCCAACCCAACCTTCACCTCCCTCAACGTCGCCTGCGTCACCCCCTGCGCCCGTTCCGTCCCGCGCTTCAGCATCGCCATCAGCTCTCCCTTATCCTGCATATACATCGCTCTCCGCTCCCGCATCGGCGC
>Ga0075366_10000360_pt1 | contig 20984 bp, 29 predicted proteins | sample EndMethybrTD3031_FD_72351 | JGI IMG/M metagenome (GOLD analysis project Ga0075366, IMG submission 72351) | Populus endosphere microbial communities from Tennessee, USA - Endosphere MetaG P. TD hybrid TD303-1 | ecosystem: Host-associated > Plants > Roots > Endosphere | place: USA: Tennessee...
GTCTTTGATTTTAGGGGGTTAAAACTAGGTGCAAAGTAGGTTGAATTCTTCTGAAACATGAAGGGAGGTCGCGTGCCATCGCGGCGAAGAGTATCAGAACCCAAGCAAACTCGCCGGAAACCCGCGACAACTCCTGAGCATCGTGAGAATCAGCTGGTTTCCAAGGCGGTGGATCTCGCCGAGAGACAGATCGTGGCTGGTACTGCTTCTTCTCAGGTCATCACGCATTTTCTGAAGCTCGGTTCGACTCGAGAACGACTCGAACAACAGCGACTCGAACATGAGAACGAACTTACACGGGTCAAGATCGAGGCAATCGAATCTCAGAAGCGTGTTGAAGAGCTTTACGCCGAAGCTCTTACGGCAATGCGCTCTTACGCGGGAGCGTTGCCGGTTCCCGAAGTCGATGTCGAAGGTTAGGAGATATTCGGAGCTCCGTCGCTTGGAGACATTCGAAGAACGCTTCGAGTATCTTCGATTGAAAGGCCAGGTCGGAGAAAGAACCTTCGGTTTCGATCGATGGGTCAATCAGGGCTTCTATCATTCATCGGAGTGGAAGGCGATCAGAAACCATGTCATCCTTCGCGACAACGGATGCGATCTGGGTGTCGACGGCTATGACATCCATTCGGGTTTGGTCGTTCATCACATGAATCCGATTTCCGTCGATGACATTCTACACGGCGAAGCGTGGATGTTCGATCCGGATTATTTGATCACGACGTCGCATCAGACACACAATGCGATTCATTACGGCGATGCAAGCTTGCTGCCGAGAGGTCCGATTGTAAGAACGTCCGGCGACACGACACTCTGGTGAAAGGAGGGGCATGGCTAGTATCAATACGCAGCCTTCGGTACTAGATCTATCGTTATATGCCGGAGATGGTATCGAGTTTCGACTGATTTGTACTGATAGTAACAATGCTCCGATCGACATCGGCGGTACTGTGGAAGCACAGATCCGAGCCGATCGTCTCAACCAGGATGCGCCCTTGGCCACGTTCACCATCGGTATGCTGGATGCCTATCAAGGCATAATCGTGCTTTCGCTGGATGGAGATCAGACGCAAACGCTGGTCGGGTCCGCAGGAAAGTTCACGGGCGTGTGGGATGTGCAGTGGAGACCGCAAAACGGTCCTGCTCGAACGCTCTGTCAGGGTAAAGTAGAGTGCGTTGCCGATGTCACAAGATAACGTAACCGTAAAGGTCGAAACCAAAGAGATCGATTTCGCCGTCGAGAAGAAGCAGGACATCAAGGTCGTCTTGGATCCTGTTGTAGATATTAACATACATATTCCTTCGAATGATCTGAATGTGCTGGTCGATTCCAATCAGGTGCAGCTCAAAGTCGAGAGCAAACCGCCAGATGTCGGCTTGATGCTCAAGAAGTACCCTGATGTGATCGTTTTGGCTGCGGGAAACATCGGTCCCATGGGCCCAGAGGGCTCAATAGGTCCTCAGGGCCCGGCAGGTACTCCAGGACCTCCGGGTCCACAAGGTCCATCCGGCGCAGTCAACTCTGTTTATTCGGGAACTTGGCGTTGGACAACGGATCTTGTTGATGCTGCTACTTCGGGTGATATTGGCGTTGACGCTGTTACCTGGGACATTGTTACCGAAATACATCTCAGTGAAACAACTCGACCGGGTGCCGATGTGCTTGCATTTTTACAGAAGTTGAATGTCGGTGACGGATTTTATCTGCAAGAAGCCTCGTCTTCAGCCAATTGGGCACGTTATACAATCGCTGCGCCAGGTATCGACAATGGTAATTGGTGGACCTTTCCGGTTACATTCATTTCTTCGAGCGGATCTCCGCCTTCAAACAATGCCGACACAAGCGTCAGCTTTTTGAAAGAAGGTGCACAGCAAGTCGAGACAACATACGTATTTACCCAAGTTACAGCCGCTATGACGTGGAATATTCTCCATAATCTCAATCGTTATCCGTCGGTAACCGTGGTTGATAGCGGTGGTTCGGAGATAATTCCAACTTTAATCTATATTGATTCTAATTCAGTAACTCTTTCGTTTGGTGCCGCAACTTCCGGAAAAGCCTACCTTAACTAAGGAGATTTGATGCCGACTCTTGGCGCTCCACTCGATTTTGCCAAGCTGGAGGGCCGTAATTTCGTCGGCCATCTGCTCGGTACTGCCCCATCTTCTCCGGTTAAGGGGCAGCTGTACATGAACACTGCCGACAATACGCTGTACTGGTACGACGGATCGGCTTGGCAGTCGGCAAAAGGTGGAACCGGCACGCCTACCGGAGCAGCTGGTGGCGATCTGTCCGGCACATATCCGAATCCGCAAATCGCACCGGGTGTGATTGTCGATGCCGACGTAGCGGCTGCGAACAAGGATGGCACGGCAGGCACTCCTTCGTTAAGAACGCTGGGAACGGGTGCAGTTCAGGCAGCGGCAGGAAACGATGCTCGCTTTACAGATGCTCGAGCGCCGACTGCACACAGGACCACGCACGAACCAGGCGGATCAGATGCATTGACTGTGGATGCAGCTGCAGCTAATGGTTCTCTGAGAACACTTGGTGCCGGTGCACAGCAAGCGATGCCGGGTAACCGTACGCTTGATGTAATTACACCACCGGCGGCCGATCTGAATCTCAACAGCAAGAAAATTGTTGGATTGGCAACGCCATCACTAAGTACCGATGCGGCTAATAAGCAGTACGTGGATAATACTGCTCAAGGACTCGATGCGAAAGCGTCGGTCAGATGCGCGACAACGGCGGATATTCCCAACTTGGCGAACGGTCCAATCACGATTGATGGTATTGTATTGAGTAACGCCGATCGAGTGTTGGTCAAAGATCAGGCAAATCCGGCATTGAACGGAATTTATACGGTTGCCGATGGTCCTCCGATGGTATTTACTAGAGTGGCCGATATGGATACTTGGTCTGAGGTTCCGTCCGCATTCGTCTGGGTTGAGCAAGGTACAGTTAATGCGGATACCGGTTGGGTTTGTACCGCAGATTTTGGTGGTGGTATATTAGGCACTACACCCATAGTCTGGTCACAATTCTCCGGTTCGGCCGTTATTTCGGCTGGAACGGGATTGACCAAGACGGGCAATACGCTGAACGTGGGCGCAGGCGCGGGAATTCAGGCCAATGCCGACGATATTCAGGTTGCCAACAACGGAATCACCAATGCGATGCTTGCCGACGGTGCAGTTGCGCTTGGCTCGGCTGATGTCAGTGGTATTCTGACGCTCGGCAAAGGTGGTACCGGTGCGGACGCTTCCTTGGTCAGTGGACAGGCAAGTGCCAGAGCCAATCTGTCTGCTGCGGGATATTACTCCTCGGCGACTCACGGCGCTGGTACTACTATCACAATTCTTCAGACTACGCATGGCTGTCGAGCCTCACGCGGCTTGATTGTCCAGTGTCAGGTAGAAGCAACTGGAGCTGTAGTGCTTCCTGATATTTCGGTGGCGGCAAACGGGGATGTGACTATTACCTTCGCCGTTTCTCAGACCGCCAATACAATCCGGACAACGGTGATCGGCTAATGCCCGAACTTACCGGAACACTTATTCCTCCACGTCAATCAGCGCCACCGACTAGTCCTGTTTCGGGACAGCTGTATTACGATACCGACGACAGCAAGCTGTACTACTGGAACGGCACGATGTGGATCTCGGGTGGGGGCGATCCATATTACGAACAACCTGCTCAGCCGTCTCCCGATCCAGCTCCTGGCGCGATTTGGGTCGATACAGACGAGCCCGTTGCTGCTGGTGCCGTTGCTACTGCTTATGACGTGGATCAAATTGGAACGGTCAAAGCATTTGCAGGTCTTGTGATTCCGACGAACTGGATGCTTGCCGACGGGCGTACGCTCACGCGCGCGAGCTATCCACAATTAGCCGATGCATTAGGAGTTCCAGCTGGAAACACGTCATTCACGATTCCAGATCTTCGTAACCGCTTTATTTATGGCGGAAGCGCTCCGGGCGTTGGGACAACTGGAGGAGCTGCTACTCACGTGTTGACGGCGTTGGAGAGCGGTCTTCGTGCTCATTCTCATCAGAGTGGTATATTTGTAAATCTTCAGCCTACAGGGGTTGGCGGAAACACTCTAGCTCCCTATGGGCAGGGATCGGGTACTAATGTAACCACCGATACTCAGGGTCCAGTACCCGCTCAAGATGCACATAACAACATGCCGCCCTATATCATCATGGCCTGGATCATCAAGGTCACTGGAGCGACTATTTCGGCGGCCAACATGATTGTCGGAGCGACGGGAGCTCCTGGGGCGCCCCTTCCCAGTTACGGTACGACTTTTCCGACGGCTCCGGCGCATGGAGACGAGCACGTCTTAGTCGACTCGTTAACCAATCCGAGTTATCAGTGGCGGTTTCGCTACAATGCAAACTCAACTTCGACGTACAAGTGGGAATTCATCGGTGGAACAACGCTTTATGCCGGGATAGACCCTAGCGAAGGTACAACTACTGTTTCGACTTGGCTCGATTTGGCAACGGTTGGTCCGCGTGTAATTCTTCCGTCCGCAGGTGAATATTCCGCTTGGTGTTCGTCTAATGCTTATCATAGCGTTGGGGGTTCGGCTTGTTGGATTGGAATTTCCAATGGAGCGAATAATCCTCAGAATCAGCTTCCATACACTCTTTCGACAGCAAATCAAGGATTTATCGTTTCAATAGCTGGATCGAGAATTACAGTTTCAGCTGCGGGTGGAGATATTCGGATGCGCTATTACAATCAAAACGCAGGAACGGCTAACTGGCAGTATCGCAGACTTAGCGTTCAACCGATCCGGGTGGCAGGATGACCACCGCACGCGTTAAAACAAGTACAGGATGGCTCGATCTTTCTGCGCCAGGTCCGCAAGGTCCAATTGGCCCCACGGGTCCTCAAGGTCCTGCAGGCCCAGCAGCACAAAGATTGCTTTCGCATACGGAATTTACCGCTGGGGTCAATATCACCAGTACTAATGCTGCCAATCCCGATAACGTGGTTTCCGCTCCCTCATTAGCTTTCGACGGCGTTACACCTGTCTGGGTTGAATTCTGGTGTCCATACATACAAGCTCCCGCCAATAATAATATTTTCGTTATACTTCAACAAGATGCGAATACCTTTTCGAGGCTTGGTGTCGGCAATGCTCTCGCGGCTGCTGCACAATATTTTCCGGGTGTTCATATGCTTAGGAAGATTACTCCATCGGCAGGTAGTCATGTCTATCGAGTAGGAGGATTCATCGGTTCCGCGGGTACAGGAGCAATTGGAGCCGGTGCGGGGACAGTAGGCGATGTTTATCCTCCCGGATTCATCAGAATTTTCACCGAACTCGCCCAAGGCGGAAACATTCCGCTCGTTTCGTCACTACCTTCTCCCGCTTACGACGGCCAGGAAGTGTACTATCTTGCGGACGCCGCGAACGGTGTAATCTGGCATTTGCGCTACCGGGCAGCTTCGACATCCGCATACAAGTGGGAATTTGTCGGCGGGCCATCGCTGTATGGCTACGTCGCTGCAAGTGAGAGTCGTGCAAGTGCAACAAACGGTGATCTTACTACGCTTGGTCCGGATGTAACGCCGCCGCTTGCCGGTGATTACGATGCGGAATGGGGCGCACGGATGCAGTCGTCCGTAGCCGGTGTGTTTGAAGCATATATGAGTATCCCCGCACTTGGTACAGAAGCGTGTAGCCATATTTTCGCGGCTCAGTTCGCCGGAGGAAATGGTGTAATAAAAGTTCGCAAAACAATTACGCCTGCGGGAACACTTTTACGGGCAAAGTATTCCACGCAAGGCGGTTTGCAGGCGAGCTTCGGGGGTCGCTGGTTGGAAGTGACTCCGATAAGGGTCGGATAGGAGATCATATGCAGATTACCGTTCATGTTCAAATAGAAGACGATGATACGTTTGATAGTACACCCGAAGAAGTTGCCAATGCCGTTTTGGAAGCGATTGGCGGTAACCCCGAGAACGATCGTATCAACGTTGCGATTCAACCGATGAGTAGTTCAATATCTATTGGTGGTTCTGTGCTGCCTCCTCCTCCGCCACCAGAAGAATGAGCGCGCCAGTCGACATCGTCAAAAGTCGTCCGGCCGAGGCAGCAATGCCGCTTGCTACGGTACTTGCGATTTTGATTTCGAAGATTGCGGGTGTTGAAGACACGGACACAATCGCATATTTAGCTATTGCGCTTTCGTTCATACCAGCGATAGTAACCTGGATTGTCGAGTTAGTGAGAAAACCTGATGATACAGGCACAACTTATCAACCTACTAGCAATTAACTGGTCCGATTGGGAAATTCCATGGGCGGGATTAGGCGGATTTCTTCTAGGACTGGGTGGAACGTTGAGTGGAATTGCGGCGTTAAAGACCGCAAGAAATAGGGGGCGAGATGAGGCAATTTCTACTGCTGTTTCTCGGCCTGACGATGATGGGGGGAGCGGGATATCTGGCAGCGACAGCGTTGAGCCAGGAACCCCCGGGTCCCACGAGAACGGTGACAATTGATATTCCTACAGGAGAACGAGGACCCCCAGGTCCAAAGGGAGACAAAGGTGAGCAAGGAGATCGGGGTCCAATAGGCGAATCGGGTCCGCAAGGGGAAGCAGGTCCAACGGGTCCGATAGGTCCGAAAGGTGATACCGGTCCGCCGGGTCCGCCTGGACCTGCAGGAGAAGGAGGGCCTTGTGCCGGTGCGCCTCCTGCTTATTCGCCTGGAATTCTACAGATCAACACGCCTGGGGGACAAGTTAGAATTTTCACGTGCCTTGAGCCGAAATAGAAGGAGGTTGAATGCCGCCTAAAACCCGACATCGTTTGAGTAAGCACTTCGTGGTAGAAGAATTCGATTGTCACGACGGCACCAAGGTGATGAAGCGCGACTACAAGGGGTTGGAGTTTCTCTGCAAGACATATTTGGAGCCATTGCGAGAAAAGTACGGTTCGGTAACGATTTTGTCGGGCTTCCGAACGGTAAAGCACAATCGAAGTGTCGGTGGGGCAAGTAAAAGTTTTCACGTTTATACCATCCATGATGGTAATGATCAAGCTGCCGATATCCGTTGCGTTCGGGGCACTCCTCGCCAATGGCATTCCACGCTTAATTGGCTACGCAAGCGCAAGCGCGGCGGTAAAGGTGGTTTAGGTCTGTATAACAATTTTGTTCATGTCGATTTGCGTGATTACAACGCGAATTGGAGGGGATAATGGATGAAGTAGTGGAACCTAATGAGGCCGATCTACCCGACAAGCCGCCGATCGAAGATATGCCCGAAGATGTTGATGAAGAAGAGATTCCTGGTGAAGAAGAGGTAACTGAAGAAGAGTTTATGACGCCAAACGAAGCGCACGGAGAAGATTCCGTGGATAACAAGGAAAGTGAAACGTATCCCGACGAACAGGAGAATTCAGAATGAACGCTGAACAGCAGCCGCAGACTCCTACCCCAGAGCAGGATCCAGGACAGTCTCCGGGTGCACCCATGCCCGACACTTCTCCTCCTGAGCAGCGGCCCGAGCCAAATGAGCCAAATGAGCCAGAGGGAGACGACGAGGAAGAGGGCGAGCGGTACGACGGCGGAGAGATTCCGAGAACTAACGATGATGAGGCGGATGGAGCATAACCGCTGACCGACGGGTGGGATGGGAAATCCTTGCCGCAGCCATTTTCTGTCCCGCCCGACCTTTTCTAAAGAAAGGGTCAACTATGGGGTTAGCCCTTATTCTTATCGGAATCATCATATGGATTTTCATTAATTCGCTCTTAGGTGTTATTCTCGTAATATTGGGTCTCGTATTGTTTTTCGTGCCGTGGGATAGCGGTTACGGTTACAGCCGCTTTCGCGGGCGAAGAGGACCATAATTTAAGGACGGAGTGAAATCGATGGAACAGAGTATTCTTACCAGTACGAAGAAAATTTTGGGAATTGCCGAAGATTATACTGTATTCGATCTCGATATCATTACTCATATTAACTCCTCGTTCTCTACTCTCGCTCAGCTGGGAGTTGGTCCGGCTGAAGGTTTTCAAATCGATGATGCGAGTGCTGTTTGGGCTGATTTCGATCCTGAGAACGATCCTAATTACAACGCGGTAAAGTCTTACATTTTTCTTCGTACTCGAATGCTTTTCGATCCTCCGTCGACATCATATCTGATTACGGCGATGGAAAAGCAGATTCAAGAGCTCGAGTGGCGTTTGAATGTACATCGCGAGGGAACAGATTGGGTCGATCCGAATCCGGGTCCTACTGTACAAACTCTTTCTGAGGACGAGGCATATTTCAGCCCAACCATGAGAACGCTTAGAAGGTGGGAGGATAATGGGACAAGAAGTCAGCTCGGCGGGGTCTGAGCGAGAACGTCAGGACAAACAAAGAGCAGAAGAGAATCGGAGAAGACAGCTCCGTCAGGGAGTTATTTCTGAGGAAGAGTCGTCAGCTCAGCAGCAAGAGGCGCCCGAATCTGAACAACAGCAAGCGCCTGAAGCAGAACAACAGCAAGCATCCGAGCCTGAGCAACAGCAAGCGCCCGAACCTGAGCAGCAGGAAGAAAGGCCGAAGGCAAAAAGAGCCACTAAGAAATAGGGGGCAAGATGGACCCCGTTGAAAATGTTCTTGCTCATTTCGGCGTCAAGGGTATGAGATGGGGCGTTCGTAGATCGAAAGAACTTCATCCCGACCTTGTCGGTATTCCGAAGAAAACGCGTAAGGAAGCTGCAAAAGACGCTGAAGAGTTTACGCGAGCCAAGCTATATTTTGGAGAAGGAGCGGGCACACGTCGAAAGTTGATCAAAGCTACGGTTGAAACCAAAAAGAAGCACGATCCGCATTACGCCAAGGCGTTTGACCACTTCGTCAAGCAAACCAATCTAGCTGAGCGCGCTGCTCAGGCTCGCAAACAACGAAAGCGCACGGATAGAAGAACTTACACGAAGAAAGTCGCCAGGAGAGTTGAGCGTAATTTGCTCAGCGCACACGTGTATCAAAGCGATGATCGAGTTATCGATTCCGGCAAGAATTTTCTCGTTCACTTCGGAATCAAGGGTATGAAGTGGGGTGTTCGTCGGAAGGCCACGGTGAGACCGGAAGAAGTCTTCGTTCGTCCTTCAAAATTTCCGGGCAGTACGAGGATGAAAGTCAAGGGCGGCCGGGGACATCCTGCAACTACAGAAGCTGTAAGAGCACGTAAGCTTGGGCAAATCGGAAAGAAGAGTGGAGTCCAGGCTCTTTCCGATCAAGAATTGCAGGATTACGCAAGACGAATGCAACTCGAACAGAATGTTCAGCGGCTTCAGTTCAATCAATTGAATCCTGGTCAAAGATTCGTCAAGAATTTAGTCGGACAGGGTCAAAGATCGGCCGAGGATCAAACTACTAAAGCAATGACCAAAAATGGTAAGAAAGCGGTTGGTTATGCCGCAAAGAAAGCAAAGAGAGGTGCGGCTACAGCTGCGATTGCAGTCGCACTTTAGATAGAGGATTAGAATGGGTCTGTCTAATATTGCGACACCGATCTATTACGGTCAGTTTCGTGAAGCGGTCATTCGAGGAGAGATTCCTGTCAATCGAGAGATCTCTTTGGAGATGAATCGGATCGATTCGCTCATCGCCAATCCGAACATCTTCTATGACGACGAAGCTGTTGAGGGATTTATTCGTTACTGCGAAGGAGAGTTGACCCTAACCGATGGATCGGATCTTCATCTACTCTTCTCGTTTAAGCTCTGGGCCGAGCAAATCTTCGGTTGGTATTACTTCGTCGAGCGTAGCGTCTATGTCCCCACAAAAGAGAATCACGGCGGACATTACGAGAAAAGGGTAATCAAGAAACGCCTGACGCTCAAGCAGTATCTGATCGTCGCTCGTGGAGCAGCCAAGTCGATGTATGCGTTCCTGATTCACAGTTTCTTCTTGAACGTCGATACGTCGACGACACATCAGATCAACACTGCTCCGACGATGAAGCAAGCCGAAGAAGTCTTGTCTCCGTTTCGTACTTCGATCACGCGCGCACGCGGCCCTCTGTTCAAGTTCTTGACCGAGGGCTCTCTTCAGAATACGACGGGATCGAGAGCCAATCGGGTCAAGCTTGCTTCGACAAAGAAGGGCATCGAGAACTTTCTTACTGGATCTATACTCGAGATTCGCCCGATGGCGATCAACAAGCTCCAGGGCCTTCGTCCGAAGATCTCCACGATCGACGAATGGCTGTCCGGCGATCTTCGAGAAGATGTTGTGGGTGCTGTCGAACAGGGCGCATCCAAGCTAGAGGACTATTTGATTGTAGCTATTAGTTCGGAAGGAACTGTTCGAGCTGGTTCCGGTGACACCATCAAAATGGAACTAGCTGACATTCTCAAAGGTGAGTACTTTGCGCCACACGTTTCGATCTGGCACTACAAGCTGGATGAAATCGAGGAAGTTTCCGACCCGGCGATGTGGGTTAAGGCGAATCCGAATTTGGGAGCGACCGTTTCCTACGAGACGTATCAACTTGATGTGGAGCGAGCCGAGAAAGCTCCTGCTTCTCGCAATGATATTCTCGCCAAGCGGTTTGGAATTCCAATGGAGGGTTATACATATTTCTTTACGTATGAAGAGACGCTTCCACATCGTCTTCGAGAATTCTGGCAAATGCCCTGTGCTCTCGGAGCGGATCTGTCGCAAGGTGATGACTTCTGCGCATTCACATTCCTATTTCCATTAGGGCGTGAGAAGTTCGGAGTCAAGACTCGCAGCTACATCACCGAGCTCACGTTGATGAAGCTTCCTGCCGCTATGCGACAGAAGTACGAAGAATTCATCAACGAAGGAAGTCTTCATGTGATGGAGGGAAATATTCTCGATATGATGGAAGTCTACGATGATTTGGATCGTTTCATCCAGGCTTCCGAATACGATGTTCGTGCTCTCGGTTACGATCCCTACAATGCAAAGGAATTCGTCACGCGTTGGGAGACCGAGAATGGACCATTCGGCATCGAGAAGGTGATTCAGGGAGTCAAGACCGAATCGGTTCCTCTTGGTGAGCTCAAGATCATGAGCGAAGAGAGGCTTCTGGTCTTCGATCAGGCGCTCATGTCGTTTGCTATGAGCAACGCCATCACCATCGAGGACACCAATGGAAATCGGAAGCTTCTGAAGAAGCGTCAGGAGGAGAAGATCGATAATGTTGCCGCTCTCATGGATGCTTGGGTGGCATACAAGGTACACAAGGAGGCCTTCGAGTGAAACTTTCTGTTGAGAAGCCCGGGTCTCCATTAGAGATTCTGGAACATCACGGTGTCAAGGGAATGAAGTGGGGGGTTCGGCAAAGATCACAATACGCCGGGCAAAAAGCTGGAAAAGCTGCAGCAGGAGAAGTTCGAAAAGCAGGTGGTGGTCGTAGAGAACAAAGAAAAGCTGGACGTAAAGCCTTTAGTGAAACAGCAAGAGAAACTTCTCGAACTTTGCGGACAGAAAACAAAGCTGTACGAGCAGAACGGAAAGCCGCATCGACCAGCCGGAATTTCAAACAGAAGTTCCCTACGAGCGCGTCAAGGACACAAGAAATTCATCGTGCTCGTATGCAAGATCAGGCGATGCGTTTGAAGGCTGCGAGTGAGACGAATCCCGCTAAACGAGACAAATTGATAAAAGAGTGGCAAGAGAGTCCAGATAGAGCGATTGCTCTTCGTACAACTAGAGGAGAGAAAGTAGTACTAGGAGTATTGGCTGGTGCTCTTGCAATACCAACGGCCGGAGCAGCTCCAGCAGCGCTTGCTGGATATGGTGGTACCACTGTTGCTATTCGTAGAGGTATTGAACGCGGACAAGCCAAACGGGCGCGTCAGTAAGTAGAAGTGGGAGGAGGTGAGCTATGGCGCGATTTGGTACGGCGTTGAAACACGCCTGGAACGTATTCTCTAATCAACCGCAAAATTCGAATCGAAATAGTCCTTGGCCGGTTCAACCCGTTCCCGACTCGGCCCCTTATGCGTATGGCGCAGCTTCTGGATCGAGGCCCGATCGTCTAAAGCTTCTAATTCCCAGCGCGCGCACGATGATCTCCTCGATTTACACGCGTCTCAGTATCGACGTGGCCTCTATTGACATACGTCATGTAAGGACGGATGAGGAAAAGCGATATTTGGATGATATTGAGAGCGGTCTTAATAACTGTTTGACCGTTGAAGCCAATCTCGATCAAGCTGCACGTGCTTTTCGACAAGATATTGCTCTTACACTCTTTGATCGAGGCGTCGTAGCGCTTGTTCCGGTAGATACGTCGATCAGTCCAGAGAAAACTGGCGGTTACGAGATTTTGACGCTTCGTGTCGGCGAGATCTTGACCTGGTATCCGAAGCACGTAAAAGTACGCTTGTACAACGAAGCGACCGGTAAGCGGGAAGAAATTACTCTGGAGAAAGCTGCGGTTGCTATTATCGAGAATCCGTTGTATTCGGTGATGAATGAGCCGAATTCGACTCTTCAGCGTTTGCTCAACAAGCTTGAACTCTTGGATGTCGTCGATAATCAATCTGCTTCCGGAAAATTGGATCTCATCATTCAGCTTCCTTACGTAATCAAGTCGGAGGCTCGTAGACAACAGGCGCAACAGCGTCGTCAAGATATCGAATTTCAGCTTGCGGGTAGTAAATACGGCATTGCTTATACCGATGCGACGGAAAAGATCACTCAGTTGAATCGTCCGGCCGAGAACAATCTCATGGGTCAGATCGAGTTTCTAACCGATATGCTTTTCGGTCAACTCGGGTTGACTGCGGAGGTTATGAACGGTACAGCCGACGAGAAAGTGATGCTGAACTATTGGAATCGCACGATCGAGCCGGTTCTCAGTGCGATCACCCAAGCTATGATTCGTACTTTTCTGACCAAAACTGCTCGGACGCAAAGGCAGACGATCATGTTCTTCCGAGATCCGTTCCGCTTGGTCCCGGTTGAGAATATTGCTGAGATTGCCGACAAGTTTACTCGTAACGAGATCATGACATCGAACGAAATGCGTCAGGTGGTTGGTATGGCTCCGCATCCCGATCCGAAAGCCGATCAGTTGCTCAACAGCAACATGCCGCAGGGAAGTCCGACACCCACAGGAGTCATGACGGACGGATCGGTCGAAACTCCGGCGACAACAGGAGTTATGACGGATGCTTTCGATGAGATCGATGCCGCCATCGATGATGCTTTCGCTGGAATCAGTTCCTCCAATGGGAACTCTGCCAGCGGGGGTTAGTCTTATGAAACTCCCAGACGGCACAATTCTCATGCATGGACGGGCTCCTTACGATCCGGTCAAAGCACACGAGTATTACCTGCGGACGCGCGAATTGAAGGGACGCAGAAAAGGGTCGCCCAGATTTACAGTCAGGTCGAGAAGTGGAACGATTGAACTCACCGCGCGAGAATTGACCGAGCAACGAGCCTATGCGGCCAAAAGAGTCAATGACATTAAGAACCGTTTGGCTGAATTAAGCTCTCGACTCAGTGTTTTGAGAGCTGAAGCTAATGCAAAAGAAAGTAAATCAAAGAGAAAGGCTAGGAAATCTCCGACGGCTGCGGACAAATCTAAAGCGGCCCGGGAATCTAAACAGTATCGACAAAAGCATAGGCAAACGCTTACTACTAAGAGAAAAAGAGGATCGAAAACAAGATCTAGGTCGAAGGCAGACCCCGTCGCTAGGCTTGAGGAGAGAATTGCCACCGTTAAGGTTTCTCTCATGGATGCTGTGGCAAGACAACGCGCTTTAGCTTCGGCCACTAGGAGTAATTAATAGGAGCGGTGATCCGAAAGTTAGGAGGAACATTCAAAATGGGAGTAGAGGCTACGCCTGACTTCAGTGGCTACGCCACAAAGGCTGGTCTTAAGTGCTCGGATGGCCGGACTATCATGCCGGATGCCTTCAAGCATCAGGATAAGACAAGAGTTCCATTGGTCTGGCAGCATGGTCACAATGAGCCCAGCAATGTGCTAGGTTATGCGGATCTCGAGCATCGCGAAGATGGTGTTTACGCCTACGGTTTCTTCAATGACACCGACCAGGCAAAGAACGCCAAGGTTCTAGTGCAGCACGGTGATATCAAGTCGTTGTCTATCTATGCCAATCAGCTTACTGAGAAAGCCAAGCAGGTTTTGCATGGATTTATTCGTGAGTTGAGTCTGGTGTTGTCTGGTGCCAATCCTGGTGCTCTTATCGACAACATTACTCTGGCTCACTCCGACGGCGAGCTTGTAACGCTAGATGATGAAGCAATTATCTACACAGGTTTGGAAATTAGTCATGCTGATGGGGACGCCTCAGATTCCGAAGACGAAGAAGAGATCGAGCATCAAGACGACGGTGAGGAAGGCCCCACGGTCCAGGAAGTTTACGATTCGATGACTCCTGAGCAGAAGGATGTCGTTCATTATATGGTCGGCGCTGCGCTCGAGCTTGACGCAGGGGAAGTCGACACTGGGGAAGTTGAACAGTCAGCTACTTCCGATGACGAGGAGTCCGAATCCGTACTTGCCCATCATGATGATACCGATAATAATGAAGAGGAAGGACGGCGCATGACCCGCAACGTCTTCGAGCAGTCTAGCGGAGGCACACAGGAAGAAGAGCATGTTCTGTCTCATGACGCGATCAAGGGAATCGTTGCCGATGCTCAGAGAACTGGATCGCTGAAAGAGGCCGTCGAGCATTACGCTCTCAAGCACGGCATCGACAACATCGAGACCCTCTTCCCGGATGCCAAGTCCGTTACCGATTCCCCCGAGCTTGACCAACGGCGGGTCGAGTGGGTTGCCAACGTGATGAATGGAACCAAGCACTCGCCGTTCTCCCGCATCAAGTCTCTGGTCGCCGATATCACCTTCGATGAAGCACGGGCAAGAGGCTACATCAAGGGTAATTTCAAGAAGGAAGAGTGGTTCTCAGTTTCGAAGCGCAGCACTTCTCCCAGCACGGTTTACAAGAAGCAGAAGCTGGATCGCGATGATGTCGTCGATATCACCGATTTCGACATCGTAATGTGGCTCAAGGCCGAGATGCGTCTCATGCTCGACGAAGAGCTCGCTCGTGCGATTCTCATCGGAGACGGTCGGGATGTCGATGATGACGACAAGATCAAGGATCCCGCAGGAGCCTCCGAAGGCGCGGGGATTCGCTCCATTCTCCACGATCACGATCTCTATGCAGCAACGATTAATGTCGACGACTCGGCACCGCCAATCGATGTGGTCGACGCGGTCATCGGATCGATGCAGTACTACAAGGGATCGGGTTCTCCGACCTTCTACACGACGATTCAGACCCTCACTACGTTGCTCCTCGCTCGAAACAACGACGGTATTCGTTTCTGGAAGACTCCAGGAGAGCTTGCCTCCGAGATGGGCGTTCAGAACATCGTCACCGTTGAGGTCATGGAGGGCGAGGCGGATTTGATCGGCATCATCGTGAATCTCAAGGACTACACGGTTGGTGCCGACAAGGGTGGAGAGGTCAATTTCTTCGACGACTTCGACATCGACTACAACCAGTACAAGTATCTGTACGAGACTCGTGTCTCCGGCGCTCTGACGAAGATCCGCTCGGCTCTGGTCGTTATGAGGGCTCCTGCAGGAACGACGCTTGCTACGGCACAGAAGCCTGACTTCGATGGTACGACAGTCGTCGTGAAGACCACGCCGAATGTCACCTACAAGAACAAGGCTACCGGTACGACCCTCACCACGGGTGCTCCGGTTGCTCTGGCCTCAGGAGAGTCGCTCACGGTTCAGGCTGAGCCGAACTCCGGTTACTACTTCGCAAACAACCAGGACGACGAGTGGACTTTCAGGAATACGGCGTAAGGTAGGACGCTCATGGCAAGGTTCTTCGGCCGTATTGGTTATGGTGAAACGAAGGAAACTGCGCCTGGAGTATTTGTTGACGACATTGTTGAGCATTCATATTTCGGAGATGTCATCCGAAATGCACGAAATCTTCAACAGGGAGAGAATCTCAACAAGGATCTCAACGTACAGAATTCGATCAGTATAGTAGCTGATGCCTATGCCAACGATAACTTCTTCAATATTCGTTACGTAGAATGGGCGGGGGCTTTGTGGACGGTTTCGAGCGTCGAAGTGCAAAGTCCCCGTCTTCTGCTGAGATTAGGGGAGGTGTACAATGGGCCAACGCCTGCAGTTGCACCAACTCCTTGAAACGTTTGTGGACAACGTATATTTTCAACCTCCCGCCAATATACATCTAATATACCCTTGTATCATCTACAAACGTGACTTTGCAGACACCAAATTTGCAGACGACATACCGTATAATCATCGTTTGAGGTATATGGTTACTGTTGTTGATCGGGATCCTGATAGCGACATTCCAGGCAAGGTGGCTTCGATTCCGATGAGTCTATTCAATCGGTTTTATACAGCCGATGATCTAAATCACGACGTTTATACCGTATTCTTCTAAGGGAAAGGAAGAAAATGGCCCCTTTGACTTGGGACCAGGTTGGCGAGCGATTGTACGAAACCGGTGTAGATCATGGAGTTCTGTACATTCCTGACGATCAGGGTGTATATAGTCTCGGTTTCGCTTGGAATGGTCTTACTACTGTCACTGAATCGCCGTCTGGTGCCGAACCTAACCCGCAGTACGCCGACAACATCAAGTATCTGAACCTGATTTCCGCCGAGGAGTTCGGTGCGACGATCGAAGCGTTTACATATCCGGAGGAATTCGGACAGTGCGATGGTACTGCGCTTCCTTCGCCGGGCCTAGCCATTGGCCAGCAGGGTCGAAAGATCTTTGGCCTGAGCTACAGGACTCGATTGGGCAACGATGTCGAAGGGACAGATTTCGGCTACAAGCTGCATTTGGTCTACGGTTGCCAGGCTGCCCCATCCGAAAAGGCTTATGCCACGATCAACGACTCCCCGGAGGCAATTGCGTTCAGCTGGGAAGTCACGACCACGCCGGTTGCGGTTACAGGCTACAAGCCGACTTCTCTGATCGTCATCGATTCCAGCGTCGTGGATCCGACTGATCTTCAGTCACTCGAGGATCTGCTGTACGGACTGGGTGCAACCGAGCCTGCTCTTCCGACTCCGGATGCAGTAATCGCTCTCTTTGAAGGAGGAGCTTCTCCAGCTACAGGAGCAAACGCCGGAATTCCGGGAACTTGGACTCCTGGCGGATCAACTCCTCCGTCAAATGCCGCCGATGCCACTAGCAAAGGCGTTACCGCATCTCCGTCTTCGGCTTGGACGACAGGTCAGTACGTTCAGGGATCGACCGCAGGAGCGGGTGGTGAAATGTATTGGAACGGAACGGCTTGGACTTCGGGTCGAGCTTAAGATAGTCGATAGGAGACCAGAGGATGCTTACGATTGTTGTTCCAGGTGTCGAAATGTTCGACGAAGAGTCACAAGAGTTCATCACACAACACGATGTGACTTTGGAGCTAGAGCATTCTCTGGTCTCACTGTCAAAATGGGAGTCAAAACACGAGAAACCGTTTCTTGGTAAGGGCGACAAAACCTCGGAAGAAGTTCTCGACTACGTAAGACTGATGACGGTGACTCCCAATGTTCCAGAGGAAGTTTTTTTCAAACTCTCTGAAGACAATGTAAAGGCTATTAATAACTATATTGAGGCCAAGATGACAGCTACTTGGTTCAATGAGCCTCCGGGTGCTCCAAAGAGTAGAGATGTCATTACGGCTGAGCTCGTTTACTACTGGATGATCGAATTCAAGATCCCATTCGAGTGTGAGAATTGGCATCTGAATCGATTGTTCACTTTGATTCGAGTGTGTAACATCAAACAGGCAAAACCGAAGAAGATGAGTCGCTCTGAAATTGCAGCTCGGAATCGAGAACTCAATGCGCAACGCAGAGCACAACTCGGAACTAAAGGTTAGGAAGGAGGTGACGTGGCAACTCTTGTCTGGGATCAAGTTGGTGAACGATTTTACCAAGCCGGTATTGATCGTGGCGTCCTTTATCTGCATGACGGTAAGGTGGTCGTTTGGAATGGACTTACCGGTGTAGAGTCAGATTCCAATGCTGAAATTAAGGCATTCTACCTCGATGGGGTAAAATATTTGGAGAATTTTATCCCGGGGGATTTTTCCGGTAGACTAAAGGCATACACTTATCCCGACGAGCTTGATTCACTTACTGGAATTGCCACAGTCGGATCATCTCCTGGACTCGATTACTACGATCAACAAGCAAAGAGTTTCAATCTGTCATACCGATCAAGGATTGGTAATGATCTCGAAGGTTTGGATCGCGGTTACAAGATTCACATTCTCTATAATGTTCTTGCTAATCCTAATTCTTATTCGTTCGACACCGTCAAGGATTCACTCGATCCGATCGAGTTCGTTTGGTCTTTGAGTGGAACTCCGCCGAAGCCGCTTGATCGATATAGGCCAACGGTTCATATCTCTATCGATTCGCTCGTAACACCTCCAGAGATTTTGAAAGCGTTGGAAGATACGCTCTACGGGACGAGTACCAACAACCCACGTCTTCCATCTATTCAAGAAGTCGCTGAATTCTTCGGATATTTGGGCGCCCTTCTTATCGTCGATAATGGTGGTGGTATTTGGTCTGCTATTGATGAGTCGGATACGTATATTACTATGATTGACAGTACTACCTTTCAGATCGACGATGCGGATACTACATATTTGGATGCAGATACATACAAAGTCTCATCCACGAATATCAGCGAATAAGTTTGAGGAGGTGAAATGGCTACAATTACCGGTCTCACAGCGGACAGAATGCTGGCAATCGAAGCGGCTTCGGTTGTCGACGGCGAAGTTGTCGGTAGTAACTTGATTCTTACCAAGCACGATGGAACAACGGTAGATGCCGGTCCTGTGACCGGTCCTGTTGGTCCTGCTGGTCCCCCTGGTCCAGCTACGGTTAGTGCAATCCCCGGCGAGATTAAGCTTTGGCCCAGCGATGTGCTTCCCGATCTCGCACAGTATGGCAAATGGGTATGGGCCAATGGTGCATATTATCCAGTCGCAACTTATCCGAAGGCGGCTGCGAACATTCATTCGAGATGGCGTACTTTCGACGGTCTCAGCGATCCTGGCGCAGCTAACTTTCGAGTACCCGATCTCCGAGGTTTGATAGCAGCAGGCATGGATCAAATGCCCGGTGATAGTGCGAGAGCTAACCGTATGACTCGTTCTGTAGCAATTACGATCGCATCCAAAAGCGGTAAGGAAACACATGTCGTCGTGGTTTCCGAGATGCCTTCACATGCTCACGGTGGAGCAACTGGTGGCGGAACTTCTGGAGCGGCCGATCGTTCGTTGAATAGCTCGACCGATGGGCAAGGTAGCCACGCACATAGTGGTGGTGCCAGCCAACCGTTTGCGTTTAGTAGTGCTCCCACTCAGTATCGTTTTCAAACTGTCGCACCCGGTTCAGGGTCCCTTTATCAAATGATTGCCGGTGTTCAGAATACGGACAATCAAGGCTATCACTCGCATACCGTCTATGGTGTCGACCATTTGCACAGTGTTCCAGCGCTTGGGATTAACGCAGAGGGCGGCAATCAGGGACACGAGAACGTACAGCCGACAGTCTTCGTCCCTTATATTTGCAAACTAGACGGTTAGTCCAATGAGAATCGAACTGGCTGGAAGCTTAGTTCGCCCTGACCCACTAGTTATGAGGTTTGTTTCCAATCAAAGTTTCGACGTTCAGAAATACATCGACCTAGGCTACACCCATTTCGACGTCATTTGTATTGGTGGCGGAGGCGGCATGGGTGGAGGTATCGACACAGCGAACTCAGGCACATTCGTCAGGAATTATGGCGGAGCTGGTGGTGGTGGCGGATACCATCGAGTACGAGGTCTTCTATCCGCCCTACCGACCACGGTTCCAATTGTCGTCGGAGCGGGTGGTGCTCTGGGAGTTGAGAACAACGGTAACAATCCCGCCCTCACTACTGACGGTGGTGATGGGGGATATTCTTCGTTCAACGATCCTACCTGTCGTGCCTCGGGCGGTAAGGGCGGAAAACGAGCTCGTACCAACGATACGACAACGCGTACTCAAGCGGATGGTGGCGACGGAGGAATCGGAAATCGTATCATCGCTGGTGGCGGAGGAGTAGGAGGAACATCTGGAACTCCAACCGCAACTGGTCCTGGTACCGCGGGGACAGCAGGTGCTGATGGTACATTTTTTCAAAATATTGGCCAAGGTGGCGGTGGAGGAGCCGGAGGGGTTGGTAAGTATGGATCCGGTGGAATTACCTGTAATGCGGCTACAGCTGGAGGTCGAGGTGCCTACAATCCAGGAGATACCTCAGTTTATGGTCCAGGAGGTACTCCCTCAAGCGATCCAAGTAGTGGATCACAAAGTGTTGTACCAGGAGGTGCAAGTGGCGCTAAAGCATCTCCCCTGAATGGATTGCCGACTATATTTGGTCAATCTAAAAGCTCTCGAGTTATTGGCGATCCGGGCGTGGTAGTTCTGCGACTCACAGCGGAATAGTCATGATTACTATCACGCAAAAAGGCAACTTCGATACCGTAACGAAATATTTGAATCGTCTGAAGACTCAAGATGTATATTCGATCTTGAACCGATACGGGTCGATAGGTGTAAACGCCCTGTCGAATGCGACGCCGGTAGATTCAGGCGAAACCGCGAGCTCATGGTATTACTCGATTGTGGTACGAAAAGGATATTACTCGATTCGTTGGCATAATCGTCATGTAGAGAGCGGAATACCGATCGCGGTCTTGATTCAGTACGGTCACGCTACTCGAAATGGTGGGTATGTACAGGGTCGAGACTTTATCATGCCCGCAATGCGTCCTATATTTGATCAGATAGCAGCCGAAGCGTGGAGGGAGGTGACCAAGGTCTAATGGCAACAATTGACGACAAAGTCGTCGCTATGAGTTTTGAGTCCAGCCGCTTCGAATCCGGTGTCGACAA
>Ga0075366_10000361_pt1 | contig 20969 bp, 26 predicted proteins | sample EndMethybrTD3031_FD_72351 | JGI IMG/M metagenome (GOLD analysis project Ga0075366, IMG submission 72351) | Populus endosphere microbial communities from Tennessee, USA - Endosphere MetaG P. TD hybrid TD303-1 | ecosystem: Host-associated > Plants > Roots > Endosphere | place: USA: Tennessee...
ACTTTGGAATAAAAGGATAGTTTCTTTTTTGCAAAAAGCGGTACACGAGTATTTCTTTTTGCGCCCACTGTTTGGTGAGGTCGTCGTTCCCAATTTTAACAAATAGCTTTTGGCCCTCTGGCAGCGCAACAATACCTCGCTGCGCTGTTGTGTAGCCGCCAGATGTTTGGGCAAGTGTAGGTAGGGCTGTCTGGATATCATGCCAGGATATTGGATTCATCAGTCTATTATAACAGATACAAACTACTGGCTGTCACCGGACTTGTGCTACTGCTGACCCAAAGACAGTGTGTGGCCAAAGCGGAACAAATTTTGAGGATCATAGGTATTTTTTAACGCGGCAAGCTGCTGTTTTGCCTGTTCGCTATATGCTTGCTGCATAGCGGTAGCTTCACCGGTAAAGTTGATAAAGGCTTTGGCGGTACGGTACTGCGCTATGTGCTCGGCAAGCTGAGCAAACTGCTGCCGAGACGCTTCATCCCTTAGGGGCTGCACCGCATATATCGAATATCCAATGTCCGCGTATTGCAATAAAGCATCTGCATCTGGCAACGCAAGCGCGCCCTTCCAGGGCCTAATTTGAATAACAGGATTGCCCTCTGCTGCTTGCATGTAATGTGCTAATTCATTCACTTGCGCATCAGGTATGGTGCCTTGCAGGCTTGCAACATCTTGAGAAGCAGACGGCGGAAGGTTGGGCGCCATCTTAAGAAAATCAGCGTACGTCATACGTGCCGTAGAATCTTCGAGTGGTGCGCAGTCTAGGTGCTGCATAAAGTCTTGCAAGGCGGCTTCGGCCTCAGACGATTCATCGTTAAAGAATAATTGCAGGGCAACCACGCGCTTACCGCGAATGCTCTCCGGCAAAAATGGAATTGGCGGCAACGAAACTGCTTGCAAAAATGCCGTGTATGATTCGGGCAATTCAGCAGCCCAGTTTCGGTAATGATCAAGAAGCGTCTCGGCATGCATGGCGTCAAAATACATTGCACCGGCCAAACCTCGTACCACAGGATGCAGTCGCACGGTTAGAGAGACAACAACTCCAAAATTGCCACTTCCCCCTTTAAGCGCCCATAGTAAGTCCGCATTTGAGTCAGCATTAATCGTTACAAGCTGACCAGTAGCCGTTATAAGTTGCGCCTCTACGATACTATCGGCCGCAAACCCATATTGCCTGCTGAGCCAACCGTGGCCACCGCCCAGGGTGAATCCAGTAGCACCTACAAAGGGAGAGTCTCCGGTAATGGGCGATAGATTATATGCTGCAGCGGCCTGTACTAGTTCGCCGGCAGTAACGCCAGGCTCGAATGTTGCCGTGCTAGCCTTAGCATCAATAGTAAGGTCCTTTAAGGCCTGCGTTTTAATAAGTAGTGCACCATCTGTGGGTTTTATGGCGCCATGCCCAGATGATCGCACTGCTATAGGCATAGCGTGGCTATTCGCATAGCGGACGGCATTTTGTACAGCAGCCACAGTACTCGGAACAGCAATAAGCGCCGGAAGAGAGTCGTGATTGCGCAGCCATGCTTGGCGGGCTTCGTTGTAGCCCTGATCTTGGGGTGCGTAGGTCGTGCCTTCGAACTCAGAAATAGTAAGGTCGTTCATTATGCCTCCTTCGCAATAATTATAATAGTTATTTTACAATAAATTGGATAAGCCGGCACTTCTCTTTGGCCAATAGTACTTAGGTTATTGCTTCATGAATACAACACTTCGGCCACCTATGCCGTCGGCTTCCAGTTGTGTTACACCTTCGCTATAGGCCATACGGTGACCCTCACTACTCAGGATAACCCGCGGGTCATGACCAAAAGCTTTGCGACCACGGTGAATAAGATCGAATACCGTGCCTTGGCCATTATCTAGCGCACTGCTTTCGCTTAGCAGGAGCATCCCCCGTGCAGCCAAAAGACTTGGTGCAGCATCTATAACGGTCATAATTTCTTGCAAAGGGTGATGCCCGATGCCCTCGGCCAGAATAACACCAAACCCACGCTTTAAACTTCGGTCTGACTGTTGGCGTTCCTGCAATTGGCCTATACCAGTCGCCAAGCCTTTGCCACTGGTAAAACTTCGCTTGTCTGGAATGCCGAAACCCTTTATGAGACCCTGCGCAACCTCACTATCGTAGGTACCTTTATTAACAAAAGCGACATTAGCAATTGTCCCTGATTGTGCTTCGTTGCAACGAGCAACCATATCATTAACTGTTGGCGCCACAACAGCAAAACCCGCATGAGATTTTGGCAGGCGCTCCAGGAACTTGCCTCTTAATACTTCACCATCCGAAATGTGAGTTGTAGAAGCCAGGGCAATATTACCGAATTCTGATGGATTTTCGTGTAGCACAGTTCTAATAAACTCGCTCTGTGTTGCACCCATGCTGCCCTCAAAACTTTGGCGAGTGTCTGGTGCTAATAAAGTGAGCCGATCTTTGACAGTTGTGGTGATTTCTGATGTAGGCACTTCGTTCAAAGTGCTGCCAACCAACTCAGCATAACGTCGAATAAAAATGTTTCGGGAGCGTAAGTGTTGTGGTAGTGTGCCGCTAACTGCAAGGCTACGATGCGTCTCGATGACCATGTTTTTGGAGGGTACTTGGCCTACGGTAGCTGGCCGGTCACTGAGCGCGGCACTGACTGCCGTGAGCAGGTGCAGACCATTAACAATAGCAACATCTTCGCTTACTCCAAAGTGTTCAACGAGTTGTTCTTGCATCTCTTGCGACGACGTAAATTGAGGGTAGACAGATTCAGACATTAGGGAATAATAGCACACCCATGGTAGGGCTTTTAGTGCTACCTCGTTTCAAGATTGGTGTAATTTTGTTATTACGCCACATTATCCCATGTGCCCACTACGCCAAGCGCGCGTTGCAGCTCGCTCACAGCGCGCAAATCAATTTCAATTTTGCTGATTTCACTGGGGATTCGAGTCAAGTCCGCCCAGATCTGATCCAAAGTCTACTAGCACAACATCATCACCTCGTGAGCGTGCATCATGCATACTTATAGGCCTAAATCCAAGCTCGTGCACGCGATTATATATTTGGGTAAACTGGCTGCGCAACGAGGCTTGCACCTCTGGGCTAGCCACCCGATAAGCGTCTTGAAGACGATAAGGGATGCACTCTTCTATGAGTATACCGCGTTTAACGGCATATAGCCTAGGAACTGCAATGCCGTGCTGGCCTAACAGCAGCCGCCGTGAAATCCAATCGTTAAGAGAGGGAACAATAGGTAATTTCACACAAGCTTTTGCTATAAATCGTTGCAGATCATTATTTGCGTCAGACACTGTAAACTGCATAGTATAGGATTCTGACCCAGGCATCGCCCATGGTTGCTCGGTAGTAATCGTAAATTCTGTTGCGCCAGGCTGGAGCATGCCTCTTTCTATAAGCCATGCTCCCTGCTCTGCCATGTTAGTGTATCCAGAAAAGTCGCAGATCTCATCGGATGCCTGAGTGCTATACGTCTCGACCGACATATCTATTGCTAATGACTACTGTTCAATTGGCTTGAAGCCTTGCTGTCGCAGCATTAATTCTGGCTTGCCGGCATTGAGTTCATCGCCAACCTCTAGGCTCAGCTCCTTGGCGATAAATTCGCGCAGGCCTTGTTTAACTGTAGCAACCTGATCTTCTTCTACCTGAGTCTTATTTTCTACCTCGAGGAAGCGACCAAGTCCTTCGACCTCTTCGTATACAATTTCTTTTTTGCCATCAGCAGTCAGATACACGTGCTTCTTGCAATTAACGATAGTCAACACCTTTAGACCAAGGTTGCGCATAATGCTGTGTGCTGCCTCTGCGTCTTCGACTGGGGTTTCACTCTCGTTACTGTATAGCCACTCTTCTCCTTCAAACACATCGGATTTGTGAGCGATAAAGCCACCTTTAACGCCGTCTTTGGTGCGCACTCGCATGCACTCGCGAATACGGCCATCTTCCTCTGGCTGGAGATTAGGACGTAGTGGGTCATAGTAGTATGTGTCAACAGTGTGAGTTGTATTAACCTCACTAAAGTTAGCGAGCGCTTGTTGGCAGGCTTCTGTGTCGCTGATAACTGGTACTAAAATTTCTACTTCTCTTGCCATATCTCTAACTCCTTTAAGATTGCACCAATCTCTTCCTTAGTATTAAACGTAATACCGTAGGCCATATCCCACGATAGCCGACCGCTCCGAGCGATCTCTACACCTGCGTCTATTATGAATCCAGTGATTCGATACCAGCAATGATTGTATTTAGCCCAATGGTAAAATCAGGACCTTTTTGGCTTTGCATTGCACCTTGCTGTAACGCCAGCATTAACGTAGGCGCGGCATCAGAGGCAACTTCTTGAAGCCATTCCAGATCTTGCACACTAGCTTTTTTGGTGTCTTTTGAGGTAGAAATACTGGCAAATTGTCGAACATGACCGTCGAGTAGCAACGCTACATCTAAGCGTGCCTGCAACGATAGCCCGGTTGGTGCTAAAATGCGCAAAATCTGCTCAACCCATGAAATACGATTAGGCATTGTTGGCATACCAGCAATAGGCAATGCGAGCACCCATGAGTGACTGGCATAGCGCTGGCGTAGTTTTGTAGCCCAAGCCTTAACATTTTGTTGCCACGATGTGGCTTCAAACGACGGAGCTTGGCCGAGCACCCTTTCAATGAGTAGTAGCATCAGCTCGTCACGCGACGTTATATGCCGATATACGGCCATTGTCGAAAAACCTGTTTGCTCAGCAATTGATCGAATAGTTACGGCATCTAGACCCTTACTGTCAGCGATGTCAATGGCAGCCTGCGTGATTTTATATGCGTTCAATCCCTTAGTGGAAGTGCTGGTGTTTATCGACCATGCTACCTTTGCGTAGTGAGGCATTTTGGAGTCTAAAGAAAAGTTTTGAGCCATAGTTTTATGGTACCCACTCTAGCGCTTAACGGCAAATTGGCGCACCGCATCTGCCACTGTCTGCGAGGCCTTTTCGGGTCCAAAGTGATCAAGTTTAGCAAATGTTTGAGTTTGCCAAGTCGGAAACTCCCGCTCCATTACTACATGAGCTGGCAATGTGGCGCCTTGCTTACCGCCTTTCATTAATAACACTTTTGCAGAAATCTGATGGTAATTAGGGTATGTATTGTCTAGCCGTGCTTCTTCGGCATGTTCTTTAATGGTGCCTGGTAGCAATGCATACTTTTGCAAGCGCTCGGCCTTCCTTATGAAGATTGGCAGCATTGCTTTTAGTACACTGCGTGGTGCCCTGGCCGAATCTGGATTCATGGCACGAACAAACTCTACAAAAGCATCAAGTGGCTTACCTTGATCCAAATGGTTGGTTGCACTAATAGCCCAATCCATGGGTATAGAACCTTGCACAGAAACGCCAGGTTCATATACGATTACATGTTTAATGTGGTTACGATTACGTGCGTATTCTAGCGCTAAAAAGCCACCAAAGCTATGGCCAAACACATACTGGGCCTTGGCCGCTTGCTGTACAGCGTCAATATCGTCTAGTTCCTTCTCTATAGAATAATCATTGCCTTGCGCTCCACTGCCACCTCGCCCACGCCTATTAATGGTATACACGGTAAAATCGCGCCCTAGTTGAGCAGCAAAGTCATCAAAATCCTTAGCCATTGTGAGTGCTCCTGGCAATATAAGTATTCCAGGGCCAGCGCCACACCGACGATACATGATACTGGTACCATCTTTAGATATTACAGTGTGGGTCGTAAAAGTTGCCTTACGCTTCATTGCATTCCTCATGTGTACAATGTACACAGTTACATTGTCGTAAAAGTGTACATTGTACACATAGTATTGTCAAGGCTTGGTTCGGGCAGAGGAACGGCTTGGCACATTTGCTACCCTGCCGGCAGTCACTGCTTTTATCCGATACGGTATACTTCAAAAATGAAAATAAAGCCCTACTTTCCAGTAAATATCGAAACGCTGCACTCTGAAATGGGCATCGTTCTTGTAAATCATGCAGGCTCGGTAGTATCGCAAGATACAGGACGCGATGCAGAGGCGCTTGCTAACAACCTTGGCATTGCTGTACTGGCGATCAATCGGCCGGGTACGGGTGGATTTTTTCCTAGTACATCTTGCAAAAACCTACTGGCAAGCTCAGAAGGTTATATCACTCAAACTGTTGCCTGCGCTCGTCTTGTCGATCGACTTGCGGATGATCTGGGACTTAATCAGCTAATAATTGTTGGGCGTTCAGCTGGCGGCCTTGGCGCCTTGGCATTAGCAAGATCCGAGGTGATAAGTAGCACTCATGCAGTACTTGCAGCGGAACCACCAGGATGTATAGCAATGTCTAAAAAAGAAGGTTTACAGGCATTTAAAAACTATGGAATACGTCAAAAGCAGCTACAACTTAGCAAGGAGGTTATTGTGCCAGCAAGTTCTTATTTGCCACGTGGACAGGCTGCTCTTCGCATTGGTTCTATATTAAAAAATGTGGCCTATGACAGATTTCATAATAGTGCTATTTGGTCGAGCAATGCTGCGGTTGGTTTTTTAAGTCATATAGCTGAATATCAACCGGGCATTGCCGTAACCGCTAGCTTTGCTGAGCACAGTCTGGTAGTTGACGACCCAACATACACTGCCCAGCTAGCCCCAATTGCCGATATGCGAGCGAGCGGCTCACCTTTTATTGTCAACAGAGTACCCAAAACATCACATGCTTCGTTTGATGACCGTGAATTTTTTGCAAGTTTGGTGGCGCCTATTATCGGCCAAAAGTAAACTAGCTCCCGCTGGTAGTTCGGCGCAGCACGTCATAGATAGCATGTAGTAGCTCGAAGTCATCCGGAGATAATTCGGGTGCTGGTAGCATTAGAACATGGCTTGCTCGTGCAAAATCGCCCTCAGGACCTTCTTCGAGCAGTATATGGTGTTTGCCATCCATTAGGTCGTCGAGTATCGCTAGCTTTGTCGATTCTGACAGTGAACTCAGGCCAGGATCTGAGGCCGATACTTCCCTGTCTTGGTCATCGCCCAAGTCTAACTCAATTTCTTTAGAGGCCGTAATAGTTCCAATTGTTCGGCGCAGAGCAAAACTGTGCAGTAGCCCAGATGACTCATGCATGTTAATAAAAAGCGACTCCGGGTCTTTGCTGCCATCCAATATGGCTTCGGAAGAATAGATTACGCCCAGGGCATCAATTTCCATGTCCTGGATGGTTAGTGGAAGTATCTCTTCGGGTACTGTGTACTCGCATACATATGCTGGGCCATGATTATTGGGGCGAAGTGTGCCGTCATTGCCTGGTTTGAGTGAGGGATCGCGTGGACTGTGATCAATATTGCCATCTAGTTGGGCAATCATTGCAAAGCCTTGAAACAACTCGCGATATGGAGATTGAGAACTTGCCATAAGGCCTTATTGTACTAGGTCGGAGCTCTGATAGGTAGAATTAAAGTTGAATCATGACTGTATTGCCTGAAGCTGACATTCTGACGCAACCACCAATAGGCAGACTAAGCATAGGAATTGTATGCCCAAAGTCCATGTTGGCAATTATGGGTACTTGGACATTTTTGGCTGCGAGTATTTCATGAGCCAATTCGTTAGCTACTAGGCCTCCAGACTCAAAGCGACCAATAATCATGCCGCGTATGTTCTTGCGGACATTCGGCAATTGCAAAATTGATTCAAGACGACGCGCAAATTCGTGCGCTGTATACTTGCCGGATTGGTTGTCCTCCTCGATTGCAAGAATGAAAGGCTGGTCAAAAGCGGGCTGGTAGGGGGTGCCTTGCAATAAATAGAAGGTACCCAGGTTCCCGCCAATTAATACACCTTCTGCCTGACCCTCGTTAAGGACCGTCCAATGTGTTTTGTGCGTGTGTTTGTCGCCGTTAGACATCCAGCGAGTGCTTGGCTCGAGACTCGTAGTTGTGCCTCTTAACACATTGTTTAGATTGTTGAGCGTATACTCCCAGAGCTTCTCGTGGCCGTGCGTCCCAAAAGCCGGACCCAGCAGGCTACTATTACCGGTTTTGGCATAAATGGCATTAAGGAGTACGGTTATATCTGAATAGCCCACAAGAGGCTTTGGGTTTTGTTTTATAACGTCCCAATCCAATAGTGGTAGCACTTCATTTGCCGACCAACCGCCGTGCATGGCCATAATTGCTTTAACATTCGCATCAGCAAAAGCTTCGTTAATATCTTGCGCACGTTCTTTGGCGTTTGCCGTTCCGAGCAGTGCCACATTTTTTATGTGTTTACCAAATGTTATTGTATAGCCAAGCTCTTCTAGGCGTTGTTGTGCTCGCTGGTATTGGACTTCCCTTTTCGCGTTGTAGCTTTGTGATGGGGCGACAACGCGAATTTCATCTCCATCAGGCAGTGGTTTATGCATATAGAGTATCTTTACATACTACAGCTTGTATTTGAAGAGAGCGTAGCCTAGTTTATACCAACTTTGGCTATCGTAAATAAGCCTTTTACGCCGAGATTCTTTGCTATATACGGCAAATGGCTCAAAGCTTTTTTGTAAAGAAAGAAATGGTTGAGCAAGGTGGGCTCGACGCCGGTAAGTCCCTCTTTATAATCTTGTTTCAAATCAAGGGCTGCGTCGAGGATGGTGGCGGCAACCATTGCTCGAGCATTAAAAGTGTGCAAGCGTTTATAGGCCTCGACGTCCTGCGTAGAAACATCCAGGCATTCTATTACGACATCCGAACTTAGCGCTCCTTCTTCGGATAGAACAGCCCAGTAATCGGCAACGCTTGTCACGCTTGCTTTTTCGAGGCTAATTGCCCCTATTCGCTGAGCTTTTTTGGCAATGCGAACCTTGTTTTCTTGTGGTAAGTCATATGTGGCGTTATACAAAAGTGCTACTGAGTTTTGAACTTCTGGTCGAATCCAGGGAGGTAAACTTAGAGCTTCTTTTGGCTGCGCTAATGTACCGACTAGGTCAGTGTATGCCCGTAGCGACGCTTTTCTATCCGGCGACTCATCGAGCATATGGTCTAGCCAGCCCATGCACACTAACCCGCGCTTTATGCATTCTTGGTTTTTTGGGCTTGTAGATAGACCAAAACGATCTATAAGCATCGTAGCAAAAGGCAGTTTACGCAGATAGGTGTTGTTCATGACGGCAATATAATCGTTGTTGCTCAGTAATTCGTCATGTGGGAATGTAAAAAGCAATTGGCCTACGTGTAAATCTTTTACGTCGCGGCTATAGGCCATTATCTCAAAATCCATGCTAGCATTTTACGCTAAGGATTGTGTTTGCCATATAGGCGGATGATTCAGGTACTGTCGAACTAGAATTTTTGTAGCCACTCAGAAAGGCCAGGCGTTAACGGCAAGTCTAGGGCCTGGTTTAATGCCTTCCAACCCAGAACTGCTTGCTCTTCGCCTGGCGGATTAGAAAATGAGCCATCTGTGCTCTCAAATTTAAAGCCATGGCATTCAAGCTTGTGAGTGTGATCAATAAAAATTGTCATCGGGATAAGTTTTTCGGCCATAATACCGGTTTCTTCCTCGAGCTCTCTGCGCCCAGCTGTTTCGTACGATTCATCCTCTTTATGGCCGCCAGGAATACTATACATACCCTTAAATGGTTCGGATTGGCGGTGAATCAGCAGGATCTTTCCCTGCCAAATTGGTGCTACGATAACAAGCTGTGTGTAGTCAGGCTTGATGCAAGCTTCTATGTTACTTTCTATAAACTCATAAGACATATGACTAGCATAGCAAAGAATCGCTGGGTCGCCAGACAAAGAGGCCGGCATCGAGCAACGATGCTGAATATGTCAAATGCGACAAATCGTGTTCATACTTATAGCTGATATACTAGCTTTATATGAATAAAGCATCAATTCTATGGAATCCCAAGCTCAAACTTGCAATCTCTGACGTAGACGAAACAATTGCCGATGCATACACCCCGGCTGAGCCAGAAATGATTGCGGAACTGTCTCGGCTTTTGGCTGAAGGCCATAAGCTATTCATGGTCAGCGGCGGTTGGATCAAGAATATGCAGATAAATATCATAGATCGTATTCACCCTGCGCTTCGAAAAGACATACTTGTTGCGCACTGTAGCGGCTCGGAAGTGTGGGGTTTCACAGAAGATGGTAGTCTTCGTGAGAAGCCTTTTTACAGTAGCTACGAAGAGCTTTTTACGCCAACTATGAAACAGACGTGGCGTAATGCTGTCGACCAGCTAATCGCAGAATTTGGCTTTAGAACGCATGCCACGCGGCCAAAACAACTCTTTACAGAAACCGTGAGCACAGATCCCCACGACATTATGTTCGAAGATCGCGGCTCGCAAATTACTTTGCAACTAACGAATGCCATTGACCTTACGCACGAGCAAAATGAGGCTATTGGACAAGAGGTGCCCATCACGCATGGCCAGCGTGATTTGCGCATACCAGTTATGGCACGTGCGCAAGAGCTCTTTGACCAAGCTGGGCTGCCAATAACCCCGCGTCTAGGTGGGACGTCGGCTATAGACATGGCAGTGAGAGGCGTCTCTAAAACGACTGCCATTAAGACTGTGCTTGAGGCTAAAGGGGTGCTTGAAACTATCGGTTTAAAACCAGACGACCTAGCCAATCCGGCAAAATCGATAGAAATTTGGGGCGATAAATTCTCAGCAATTCGTGGTGGTACCGACCGACATATGAGCGAAGCACTGCCACATAGCGTGCGTGCTATTAATTTTCGTCAAGAAAACCCTGCCGAGTTTCCGAAGGGCTACAACATTGTGGTCTGGGATGGCCAGCAACATTTACATCACGGCCTGCTTGAATATTTACAGCTACGGTCTAAAAAATAAGAGGCGGTGTTAGTTTGAGCTCGGCTACGATGTTGCAGTGAAGTGAATAGTCTTCATGCTTCTATGATAGCAGTTTTCACTTTTGATATAGTGTCTAGATAGGAAACTATCATGTAGGAGGGCATCTATGAAAACAATCCTAATTACTGGCGCAGCAAATGGTATTGGCCTAGCAACTGCTCAAAAAGCGCTCGACAAAGGTTTTCATGTGATTGGCCTAGATAAATTAGCTGTTGACGACACCAAACCACCCTATACAAATATTGAATGGCTGCACGTCGACCTAAAAGACCGCAAACAAGTAGACAAAGCAATTGCCAGCCTGCAAGGCCGATCACTCTTTGCATTGGTAAATAATGCAGCAGAAATACTCGGTTCACCCTGGGAAGAATTTGATTTTACGGCCTGGGATCAAGCACTCGAGGCTAACCTGACAGCCCCACTCAAATTAGCTCATGGGCTGCGCCATACCTTTGAAAAAGGCGGCGCAATCGTAAACATTTCGAGTAATGGCGGTCGACACGCTGCCTATTCTAATATTCCCTACAACCTTACCAAAGCGGCGCAAATTAACCTTACGCAGTCGCTAGCCGCTAACTTTGGGCCGCAAGGAGTGCGTGTTAACGCTATTCTACCCGGCTGGGTAACAACCGAGAGTGCCAAGCCTTTTATTCCACCCGTTACCAAAGAAGTTACTCCACTCGGTCGAGCCGCCGCCCCCGAAGAAATTGCTGATGCTATCTTATTCTTACTGTCTGACGAAGCTCGTTTTATCAACGCCACGCAGCTGGTAGTAGACGGCGGCTTTGATGCCATAGACTACTCAATGTATCAGCTCAATACTATGATGCAGGCACACCACCAATAGCACGCTGCGAGTAACAGCTCTGCCCTATCTCTTCTTTTTCTTGGCCGGAAGATCGTCGGCTGTTGTTCTTACCAGGTCGGCCAGCCAGGTACCTTCGTTCCAGCGATCTTTAGGAATATGTAGTCCGGGTTTGGCACCTGGGTAAGCGGGCTCAAGTTCTAGCTCTGGGGCCATTGTCTGCCCTGCTGGTGTGGCTTTTATGAATAGCTCGTCGCGGCAGGCTAAGGCGACCACTTTGTCGTTGCAGTAAATGGCGTATTCGCCAAACATCTTTCGGGCTCGCACTTCTCCAGCGGATGCAATACAGGCCAAAATTTCGTCTATGGTTGCTTGGGTTGTTCGCATTATTTAAGGACCTTTACAGCCTGAATGTGCGAACATTCGCCGGCGTTGCCTGCAAATTGCTCGCGGCCATTAAAGAAATCACAATCACAACGGTAGGCATTTTCGTGCAAACTTACAGTGTGCTCAGCATGGTTACCCTGGACCACGAAGCTGTGGGGCGGGGTTTTTTGTACTCTTTTTTCTGAGACATATACGATTGCATTGCTAAAGAGCTTCTTTAGGGACAGGTAGCTTTGGCTGGCAAGATAGGTTCGTGCCATTGATAGGATTTTAGTTTGTACCTCGGTGCTCAAGCTATTAAAAATGCTACGGTGCTTTAATGCCGCGTTCAAAAATACAAACATTTCGTCTCTATTGTCTGGCGTTACTGTGCAGAGTAATACATCACTACGACTTTTAACTTCATTAATAAACGGATGCTCGTAGATGCTTGATATTGTTCCAACGTAATCATTTGGTGCGTTTAAATATGATTGCACCAGCTTTTGAAATTCTTTGGAGTACAGCTGCATATGACCTATTTCGTCTATATATAAAAGCTGGCCGGGTTCAAACGTAAAGAGTGGCTCGATAAAAGATTCAAGAGACTGCACATCTACAAAATATCGGCCAACAGAAATATTCGTTTTGTGGTTGGTCTGAGCCAGTGTGGCCAGCCGACCTGAACTATCTTGCAAATTAAACCCGATGCGCTGTTCGCGCTCCAGCACTTCTACGGCCACCATGCCTTGCTTGTTCTGGGCATCTTTAAGGAGGTTATTTAACAGCGTAGTCTTGCCGCTTTTAGGCTTACCGGTAAGTAAGATTTTCATTGCAATCCTCGCTCGTCGATTGTAGTCGCCTTGCCGCTGGCGCGGTAGAAGCATGGCTCATTCATGTTGCTATGATAACAGATCCGAGGTTTGAGCATCGTTTTTATACGTTTCTAAAACATACTAAGTTAAACTTTCAACAGAGATGGCTAGCTGAAAAGCTCAGGCTTCGTGCGTAAAGTCTTTATGATCGCATCGTAGTACTGTTTGATAGTAGGATCCACATCAACTTTTCCAGCCTTTATAGCGATTATGTCATCAAGACCTACTCCGTTATGTTTCCAGTTACGGCCATTGTCCAAATAGTTATTTATAACAGGCAGTAGCTTGTCGAGTGCGTATACAAAAATGCTCTCTTTTGTAGTACGCGTTTCGTACTCTTCAATAAGATCATGCATGAGTGTTAATTGTGGCCATTGCCTGCGTAATTCCTCAATTGCAGCATTTTCACGTTCCTGCTTAGTCGCAGTCGTAGAGGTGTCGAAAACTGGCGTATCACCAGCATGCACCTCAAGAATGTCATGCACAATAGCAAGACCCATTGCCTTAAATGGATCAAGATCGAGCCGATTCTCTTCGATTATATAGAGTGAGGTTAAAGCAACCTGATAACTGTGTTCGCTATCATTTTCATACTGCTCTTCATCTCGTACCCACATAGAACGTTTAATCGCGCGGATGTTATGAGTGAAGGAAACAAATTCAAGTAGGCTGTCAATTTTTTCTGTCTTTTCCGTCATCGAATAATTATAGCAATTAGAGACGTCCGAAAAAACCGCCGAGTGTTAATAACATGTTAAAAATATAAAAGCTTCTTTTTGTTTATGGCTTTACCACTTTGAAGCCATCAGATAGAATGGGGTCTTATGAAAGAAATACAGAGATACGAACAACCAACGCGTGAAGCGCTTGAAGTTGCGAGTCGTGGCCGCATCATTAAGAGCATGGGCCAAGATCAAACAGCCAACCTAGCCGTTTACGGCAATTATTTAGCATTAGATGCTGGGGCTGCTGGCTACAGCCTGGCCACGTTGTCTGCCCGAGATGCCCACCTGCTTCGGGGCAAACCGCCTATGACTGCCGGGGACTATTGGGCTAGGACTACCATAAGTGAGCTCCTCGGCACAATTGGTGCGCTCATTTACACCATGCCTAGCATAGAGCCTAAGGGCGCCTTCCCGGTAACAGAACTCCTGTCTGGTATGGGCGTTGTGGCCACGGGCGGTGTTGGTGCTGCAGTAGCACGGAGTGTGCGGATACGAAGATACCGGCGCAGTGCCACCGAAGCCTGCCAGGCCGCCAACCAAAACTTTATTCCTAACAAGCCGATGACGTTTCCGGATATCGCGCCAGAGACCCTGGTACCCTATAATAATGAGCGAGAAGTGACCTACGGCGAATTGTGGTCGTCGGTGTCGGCCTTGCAAGCGGGAGTTAATAATCCTCATTCCGAAGCCGAGATACCACCGCGCCAGCTGCACACTACCAATATGATGCGCGGCATGCTCCTTAATTTTTGGAGTGACGAGGGCCGTAATGATTTTTTGAGCACTGCCTTTGACCCCTGGACGCAGCTGAAGCACAATTTGGGGCGCTTGCGTGTCTACGACGGCTCAGTCGAGGCTACCGATGGAGTGAAGCATGCTCACGCGCAGCAAGTCATCCGCACGGCAGGCAATGTCGCCACTATCGTGGCGGGATTCTTGGATACTCGCGGTATGGAGCTGCACTCAAGCGCCAATCAGCAACAAACCCGTGCCGACACCGAACAGGCTTTGGGAGCGGACCGTGAGATTGTGGAGCAGCTGACAGCGCAAGGTACGATTTCGAGAGGGCGAACCGATATCTTATTGAGTGTCGACGCTGCATATCGACACGGCTAGAACGAACTATCAGTATGTCTGTACTTGAGTGCTTTTTCTATTTTAGGAGTCATCGTAACCTGGCCATATTTTTTTAAGAATAGCTCGCCGTAGGCAGGTCCCAGATTTCTCTGCAAGCTCCATATTGCATCTGCTAGGTCAAGTTCAGGAGTGCCGAACGACAACTGCCCAAAGTCGATATAGCCAAACTCGCCACTGTCTGCAATTATGATGTTTGGCAAAGCCATGTCGCCATGCAAGAGCACATCTGTCGAGCTAGCTTCTGGGAATACTTTGGCCGCGTCTATACTATGAAGCTGCCTGATAGCGTCGGCAAACTTGTGTACGATTGTAAGCTCTGGCCACTCCCCTATAAGCTCTACAAGATTTTTGCCCGGTAGTTCACTAATAAGAAGATAATCGTTTTCTCCTGCCTCATAAAAATCGATCACCTTAGGTACGGATAGCACTGCTTCAAGTTTTTTCAGATTATCACGTTCGGCTCTCAACGATCGAGAGATTTTTAGGTAGTAATTTGCTGGCTGAGTTTGTATACGATACACCTCATCCTGATGCGAATGAATGTGCTTAGTTGCCTTAAATGGCACGGCAAGTACTTCAGACAGCCAATGTTTTGCGTTGGGATCCATTGCGCTCATCATATCACGGTAAAGCTACGCCCCAAGGTTGCTGATGTCAGGCTTTGTAGCAATGCTGGCCAAAAATTGGCGATACGTATCGTCAACATTGCCATATACACTCGTAATGCGCGTAGCGTCATCTCGATCTTTCAAGGCATTGGACATACGATCGTGGAGATCGTTGATAACCGGCAAGTCTGCATTAGTAATTGGCTCTGTACCTTCCTCGCCCCATGAGCCACGCTCTAGAAGTCGCTGTATAGCGTCAGAGCGATCAACCTCGAGTATGACCTCGCAAAAGTCTGCACCAACCCTTCGTGCAATACTTTCAAACTGTTCGGCATGATCTGGGTGGGTGGGTAAATACGGCACAACAACGTCGCTATCAGAAGCGAGGCAGGTCTTGGCCATTGTTTTGGTGAGTTCAAAAACCAGCTTTCGTGCCTGCTCTTCGTGCTGGAGCCACTGACCGAGCATGGTTATGATGCGGTCGCCCTCAATGTTTATGGCAAGAGGGTGCTCGCTCACGTAACGTTCGGCAATAGTTGTTTTTCCGGACCCAGCAAAGCCCTCTAAAAGAATAAGTTTAGCCATTACTAAAGATAATAGCGCATTACTGTATCGAAATGAAGACAGGGATCGACTCCCCTTGCTCTATTCTCGCCTGTCGGTTCAAACCTTTTAACTAGGGTATCGCTTTAAAAATATCCAATAAGCAGCACTGGTATAAAGAAGGCTATAAAGTATGTAATCTGCGCAATAAGCAGTTTCGCATGCCTGCCTTTAAATCGAATCGTAAAGACGATCACACCAATCATGGTGAGCAAAGACAGCGCTGCAACTATTCTGCCTGCCGCTTCTATATGTGGTGAACTTGCCAAAATCATGGGCAGAGGGAGTAGTAACAAAGCAGATATTCCTGCCAGTAGTTGGTGCAATTTTGTGCGCAAGCCTGGAAGTTCGGGGACTAACGTACAAGCTATCTGAAATACAGATGCTGCCACGGCAAATATATTGAACCAGACTGGCAAATCGAATGTTGGAGTAAACCATTTAATAAAGAAAACGTTTAGCAGCGGAAGGGTTATTGCAAACAAAAAGAAATAGTAAATGGTAGCGCTTTTGTGCTGTGCAACATGCTGACTAAATGTCATGTGGTTGCCCTGCGACCATTTGCAAATAACAAACCAAAGACCTGCAAGCAGGAAGACAATAGAAATGAGGCCGAGATATTTAGGGTTCATAATGGCTCAATTGTAGCATTGTGATGTACGCAATTTACGGTTTTCGAGCACACTGCTTGCGCAGAAGCTCATTGCTCGCCAGCATGCCAAGTAGAAGAGGAGCGGTGTGCTAAGTTCGGATGTATAACAACATTATGCAGCTTGTCGCTGGAACAGTACACGAGCAGCGACATACATTACGACAGTGATGCTCAGGTACCAAATTGCCGTAATCCACGCGTGATTGCCCACCGAACCGTTCAAAAGTAATGCTCGAATTGCTTCTACTGCATGATTGATGGGTTGCTCACGCGCAAATCCCTGGAGCCAAGATGGCAGTGTTGAAATAAGCACAAAACTACTACTCAAGTATGGGAACATCATAGTTGTGAACATGAATGAGCCAGCTGCTTCGACGTTTTTTACAAGAAGGCCGAAGGCTGCGGCTGCCCAGGTAAGAGCAAGCATAAGTAACCAAAGGATGCCGAATGCGCCTAGCCAGTCCAGTGCTGATGCGCTTGGTCGAAAACCAAGTGCAATTGCCAAAAGCGATACGATAATCATAGCAAAGGTGTTTCGGATCATACTTGCAGCCACGTGTCCGGTGAGCACAGAGGCACTATTGATCGGCATTGAGCGAAAGCGATCAATGATGCCCTTCATATTATCACTGCACACACCTACGGCGGTTCCTGCCGTACCAAAACTCAAGCAAATCATAAAAACACCTGGCACAACATAGTTGATATATTCTGTACCTGTATTAATTGCGCCACCAAAAATAATCGTGAACATTACAAGGAGCATGACTGGCAAGATGATAGACATTGCTAGCGCGTCTACACTACGTAAGTCATTCCTAATAGACCGCTTTAGCATAGTCCATGAGTTTCTAGTTCCACTAAATAATCTAGTCTGCATGACTACTCTCCTTTTTATCGCCAGTGAGGGCAAAGAACACTTCATCGAGTGTTGGCGCATGAAATGTAATATCTACTGGCTGTACATTGGCCATATAAAGCACATCAATTATTTGCTTTGTGCGAGCAATACTACCGTCTGTTTTGATGCTGATTGCTAGGTCATTTACAGAAAGAATATCTTCGGGTTCAAAAAGTCGAGCAGCAGCGTCAGTGGCTTTCTTGCTTACAAATGTGAGTAGTAGCGATCGATCTCCAATGCGACGTTTTAATTCTTCGGGCGTACCTTGTGCAACGATAATCCCGTTATCAACAACGATAACGTTGTTGGCAAGCTGGTCTGCCTCTTCTAGATATTGCGTGGTTAAAAAGATCGTTACACCTTTATCACGTAAATCACTGATTATCTTCCACATTGCTTTACGGCTTCGTGGGTCAAGCCCAGTCGTTGGCTCATCCAAAAAGATAATTTCTGGTGAACTAATGAGGCTCATCGCAAGATCAAGTTTGCGTCGCATGCCGCCTGAATATGTACTCAAAAGTTTATCTGCATCACTAGTCAAATTAAGTTGCTCCAGCAACTCGATCGTGCGCTGCTTTATTTCTTTTTTACTTATACCGCAAAGCTCACCAATCATATACATATTTTCTTGGCCAGTGAGCTTCTCGTCCACAGCGGCATATTGGCCAGTCAGGCTGATCTTGGATCGTATTGCCTTGGCCTCGGAAGCCAAGGCATGGCCAGCTATTCGAATATCACCTGCATTCGGCTTCGAAAGGGTGCTAAGTATACGAACAATTGTTGTTTTACCGGCACCATTCGGACCGAGCACAGCAAAGATTGTGCCTTTTTCGACGTTCAAGTTTATATCTTTAAGAACTATGCGCTTACCATATTGTTTGGATAGGGCATGAGTTTCAATCGCCAGATTGCTCGCCATTATTTCTTCCCCTTAACTAACAGAAGTGCCGTTTCTACTAGGTTAGTACTAAAGCGCTCCAGGTCTGAATCGGGCTTGAGAGGCAGGAGTGCCAAGAAATTATCGCGTGCGGCATCAATGATAAGCGCCACGAACTCAACGTCGAACTCACCAAATTCGCCGCTTTCTTGTCCAGTACGCATAATATCCTGAACAAGGATGGTAGCCGGATCCGCCTGCGGCTCAGCTCCCTCTTCAGCCATATAGGTGATTCTCCCGTTCGCATCGCGCGAGTTGAACGATATTTCCACGATCGCTGGGAAACGTTTTGGATGAGTTCCCATGTAGGCAAGGTCTGCCTCGATCGCAATACGTAACTTGTCTGTTGCTGTTGACGCTGCCTGTAAGGCGGTTTGTGCATGCTGCATGCGGTCAATAGAGATAGTAGTGAGCACTTCGTAGAGAAGTTCTTTTTTATCCTTAAAATGATACGAAATAAGGCTTGGGCTGATCTGCGCGTGCTTTGCGATACGGCTAAATGAAAGATTAACGTAGCCATAGTCAGCAAGCACTTCTATGGTTGCTTCAATAATTTGGGCACGTCGTGCCCGTTCGATAAAGCTGCGCTCTGGCGTAGACTGAGTGTCTGAACTATTTTTTGAATGCATGACCAAAATATAGCATGTTCACTCAATTTTGCCAATGTGTGGTTTTATCTTGAGAGGACTGGACTCGCCCTACCCTGCCCGTTTCTGCCACGCGGGTATCGAGACTACAGAGCGTAAAGATAGCATCGCTACATCAGACAAGCTTCAAGTCTTGGTAAATACCTGATACATTGTACCTGTCAATATTCATAGGGGGGTAAGCACATGGAAAGGTATCCAATAAACGAAGAGTCAGAAGAACCGCCAGTAGAGGACTTGCAGGGTATTAGCGCAGCGGAAGCTGCACGTATGAACCAGAATCAAACTGTCGAAGAGGCTGCAAATAGCCCAGCGGCCCAAGAAGCTATACGCCTTGCAGAGACTGACGCACATACAACGTATATTCGTCAGCATGGCGCGGGCGTTGATAATAGAAAATACCAGTAGTGGCCGCCCGGTTCGATTTCCACTCGCCAAACAAAGTAAAAAGCCCAAGCTTTGCAGCCTGAGCTTTTTACTTTGGCAGTCCTAGGCATACTAAGTTCGAACTTTTAACAGGGGTGAAACTTTAAGAAAATTACGAATTAGTGTTATACGATGCACAGTTTCCTAATTAGCACTTTACGGTCTTTCTATATAAGATTTATATTGCGCTAAGGCTTTTTTAGTTTTCTTAAGCTTCAGTGATCTGCTTATTTTAACCTTATGTAAGACATCGGCTATCTTCCAGCGTGTTCGAGCTCCTGGCACGAGGGTTGTTCGTCTCATCTGTATGCCGAGTATTTCAAAGCTCCACTTACCAAGATAATTACCATCGATATCGAAGGTTCTGCCGTCGTGGAAGACAATTTTCGTCTTCTTCACATTTAGCGGTAATGGCTGCTTTGCATCAGTCGCAAGGATGCCTTGTACTTTAGTATATAAGCGCATCATATCTTCTTTTGTGACCCTGCTGGCTGTGATACCAATATCATCAACATAGATAGAGATGCGAGGGTCCTTACCCCTAAGTTCTTTCTGTACAAGCCGCTCTAGCCGAACGAACGTATCTAAATTACACCATACAGCTAGACGAGATGACGTGGCAAAGCCTCGCGCAAGCGTATTGTGTTCTGCGGGTTCTACTTTAGCACCAAATGGCACACAAGAGAGTCTTGCAAGCAGGCGTGCCGATACTTCACTACACCCTACTTTGGAGCCAAAGAACTGCTCGACTCTCTGCTGGCTAATACGCTCGTAAAACCTTGATATATCAAGTTTGAGGAGCACTCTACCACGCTTATCGCCTAGTAGGTGTTCTACAGCGGCCTTATGGTTGCGACCTGCAATGCCACCAAATAAGAAGTTGGGTAACATGTCGTCATAAGGAGCGAGTACCTTGAGATTGATGAGCTTGAGTAGCTTGCCAAGATTTGTGTATGAGGCATTGCGTACCCACTTCTCCTCAGCAGGTTTTGATAGTCTTGGATGATCTTTCCAATATTTGTCAAAATTTAAAAGTACGTCATTAATAAGAGTTAGCGCCTGCTCTTGATTAAGTTTCTTGCCAATCAAACGCTTTGCAAGTTCGTTTTTGCTACGGATATGGATATCAGGGTAGCGTTTATTTTGCATACTTTCGAAGTGCCTTAGACTTATTTTTGATAAGATGATCTTGTAGCTTTGTGCCCCAGTTAAGAAACTGACGTTCAACAAGCGAAAGCTTCTCGTCCTTGGTTTCCTCTGAGCCATACAAGAATGGCGTTATTGATGCTGGGTGCACTTCTAGGCGCTCGGCAATTTTTAGCAGTAACTTCTTTGATACTTCCTTCTGACCAGTTTCGACCATAGCAATTAGTACCGGCGAAACCTCGACGGCTTTTGCGAACTCAGCCTGCGTAAGGCCGGCTTCATTTCTAATGTTCTTGATG
>Ga0075366_10000363_pt1 | contig 20923 bp, 17 predicted proteins | sample EndMethybrTD3031_FD_72351 | JGI IMG/M metagenome (GOLD analysis project Ga0075366, IMG submission 72351) | Populus endosphere microbial communities from Tennessee, USA - Endosphere MetaG P. TD hybrid TD303-1 | ecosystem: Host-associated > Plants > Roots > Endosphere | place: USA: Tennessee...
GACCATTCACGCACTGTGCCTGCGTTTAGCAGCATTGAACTGCCGTCCGCACGGTGTGCACGCACAACAAACCAATAGTGATCGCGCTGTTTATCGACCGTCAACGCCCGTAGCGCTTCAAAATCATCGTTTGTTTTTGACCCACTGTACGATCAAGAGAAAGAAATCGGATTCTTTACTGGGATTGACAAGTACTTCTAGCAAGGAACGAAACAAAAAACCTTCTGATATTTTGTTAAGAACGATTGGTGCCAGACAACGTAAGCGGGAACTAGAGCCGATTGATTGCTAGGGTTCATTCCTAGCGATAGAGGAGAGTAGGGTATTTGATGGTCTCGCCAAGCGACTTAGTATCGTCAAAAATTGCCCCCAACTCGGGGCAGGTGCCTGTTCAAACAGTGCGATGATGGTTGCATGAAATCATTCGCTGTTGCTGGAGCGTTGGCGTTCCTTCCTGTAGGGTTGTACGCAGGAGCAATTACGCAGAAACCGCTGGATGAATTTGTTATCTACAATCTGCCAGTGGCATTCAAATCGGGTAATACTACTATTCTGTTTCCTTCGGAAATTTCAGGCCTTTATGCGAAATCGGTCGCTGTTCAGGAACAATCCAATGCCAATTTCCTTCTCTCGTTCACACCAGGCAATTCCTATTTCACCATTCGAGCACTAAAGCCCAATGTCGAGGATCACCTGACTGTTCTTTACAACCGGCGGGCTTACGTCCTTCATCTGACGGCTTCTGAGCAGCCTTTTTATACTATCACCTTCTTTCAGAATACTAACGGCAAGGGAGGCGCGCGGCCCGTTGTACCAGAACGCCTGCTTTCTCTTATGGATAAGGCAAAAGCCTATCCACTCTTTGTGGAGAATGCCCCGGACGCCTTGGCAGGGGTGCTTCATGCCACACCCAATGCCACGAACTATTACGACAATTTCAAAGTCGTGATTCGTGACGTGTGGCGTTTCGAGCAGGAAGACACACTAATTTTCCATGTCGAACTGGTGAACAGTTCGGAGACTACTCTCTACTACAAACCACAGGACTTAGCGGTCCGTCTCGATGATCGCATTTACACACAGTCTCTCGCCGATGCCTCCGGCATCATGCCGCCCAACTCCACCACACCCGCTTTCTTTGCCATTACCGGCAATGGTCAGGGCGGTCGCAACAATTTTGCTCCTGATAACCCATGGAATGTGTTGGTTGTTCGAACCAATCGTTCAACTTCTCACTCCAAATCTCATTCCAAATGAATCTGCACAAACTCTGGGCTGAAATCTTTCAAAAGCCTGCCGGTCGACTTGTTCTCTTTCTTTTGGTGGGAGGACTTTTCTTCACCTTGATTCTGTTGCGCAGGGCACCGTCACCCAGGTCTGAGGATAGACCAGATGGCCAGCAAGCCACGACGGCCACAGCTTACTCCTTCGAGGAGGATATTCCACCGATCACACGCACCCATCCTCCGTCACAATCCCCGACCGCTGCGGGAACGCCTAAGCCCACTGGGGTCACACCTAAACCGCCGCCGTCTATTCCCCAGGCCATCTTTGCTACCAAGGCACTCGCGCATAGCGAATCCTATCTGCCATACGGAAGGCTCCTACCCTGTGAATTGGTCAACACGGTGGATTCAATCAATATCAACACGCCCATTATCGGCCTCGTCCTTAAGGATGTCTGGCACGCTGGACAGCTCATCATTCCAGCAGGAGCCGAAGTTCATGGGGTTGCCCAGAAGGTTGCCACCCGCGAACGCATTGGGTCCGACCTTCAATGGAAACTGGTGTTTCTGGATGGTCGAGAGTTGCCACTGTCCGGCATTGTGCTTGACTACGCGCCTGTTAAAGGCCATCCCGACCGGTGGGGCGAAACTGACGCCTCCGCAGGATTACGCGGCTACTTGGTGAAATCCGATAAACTTGGTGAGGCCAAAGCGATTCTTGCCTCGATGATTTCAGCTGGAGCGGGGGCATTCCCTCAAATGACCCATCTCATTTCACCGCTCACTGGGGGGACCACGCAAATTCAAAAGGGCGGTTTCCAGGATGCCTTTGCTGCCGGAGTTCAGGCCGGAGCCCAAATTTATTCTCAACGGCTTTTAGAGAAGCTCGACAAAGATCCTTATTACGTTCGTGTCCCCGCAGGGACACTCTTCTACCTCTATCTCACTCAGACGGTGGATTTAGAGAAAGCCACTGCTGGCCTTTCTGTTGTCAATTCAACTACCCCAGCAAAATGAAATTCCTCGGGTCTATTCTTTTGCTTTTATTCTGTTCCGCGTGCGCTACACAAAAGGCCGTCGATTCAAATCCCCTAGGTAAAGATGCTCCCGCCATAGTGCTTCCCGCACCGAAAATAAACAAAGCGCGCACGTTGGAAACCGTGAAAGCATATCCTGTGGGCCGGTATACCGACCCTAATTTTCCAGACTCAATGCATGAGCGTCATACGCTCTATCGCCGCGAACAGTCCGCCCAATGGGATTATCACCCGTCAAAACCGTATGCGCTTTCGCTTGGCCCCGTTGTGGCGAAGTCCAATCCATCATCCTCTTACCATGTTAAAACGAACTCCGAACAGATGAACGCCCAACAGAAGGCCTATGCCGAATCCTTACTTGAACAAAACCGCGCCATGAAAAAACGCTTGGATTCCTTGATGCAAAATGAAGCGAATACTCAGGAGCTTCAGCAGGAAGTCGAACGGCTCAAAAAGGAACTTCAATCACTTCTTGATGCACCGACATCGGATGATGCAACCCCGAAACCCGCCCCTGAGAAACTGGAGGGGTTTCCGAAGCTATTTACCCCAACCACCCCATGAATCAAATCAAACTCAGTCTGCGTTGCGCCGATGAGGCACGTACCCTCAAGGAAGAAGGCGGTGTTCCCACATTCGCCACGGTTTTCGCCCTTCACAACGCTACTAGGAAAGGAAAACAGGAAACCATTCCCATCATGGTCAAAGCCTCGTATGAACTGGCTCTCACCCTTGTCAATGATTTGAAGAAGGGCACAGCTTTTGCCGTCGAAGGCCAGCTTTCTTATTTTAAACACCTTGACACCAACCGCGAGAGTTATTCCATCTGGGCGGACAATTTCACTAACATCATACCTCCTAAATCCAAATCAGACCGTGAATAAACCTACCAATTTTACTATTACTCTGGACCAGGATGCCTACACGACGTTCAAAGATGCCTCGGAAATCGTCTCCAAAGCAGGTATCCGCGTTCCGACCAGCAAGCTTGTCCAAACCATGATTAACGCCGATATGACACGGCTGAATTCACGCAAGATCGCTCAGCGTTTTCTCAAATCTGTCATGCAGCAAATCGGAGGATTGACCGGTAATGCACTCGATGATGAAGACGACGACCGCATCCCCGAACTTCCTTCCACCCCCGCTAAAATTTGAATCATTTCTTCTCCATGAGGAGAGCCGTCAACCAGCACAGCTACGGGACCGTTGGGTCGAAACGCTGTGCGCCACACTCGCTATGATTTTATGGCAATAGCATCCCCAAAGAAAAAAGAAGAACTGGCTCGTCAGTTCAAAATCAATCCGGCAGTCAATACACGTCTGGAAGCCTTTATGAAGGCTGAACCGGGCCTGGTGCAGTTCGTCAAGGAATTGCCACGAGAATTGTTGGAGAGAAAGTTCCTGTTTCGCAAGATGCAAGACCAGGAGCAAAAACAGGGTTATACGGCTAAGGTCAAAGCGTGGCTAGAAAAACCGGAGCAAGCTGACTTGGTGAAAAGCATGAAAGCTACCCTCAGCCCCAACCTGAAGCCAGAGACCTAGCAACAAGCGGTTCTGACCCAGGCAAAGAACTACATCCACAATACCGGCATCAAACTACGTTGATGCTGTTGCATGCTGGATCGCTAGGGTTCCGACACATTCTATTCTTGCGTCTTTATACGAGTTTCACATCTTTCGTGATGAGTTCGCTCAAATTGGCTTCGAAAACCTCTGACAAGGCATTATTTTTGATCTGAGTTTTCTAGTGCGCCTTTCAGCATTTGGAGTTTTTGCGGCGATTCAGGATTTTTTCTAAGCTTCTCAACAATTGCTTCTTCGGCATATTCGCTTTTGGTCGTGCCACTAGTTCGCGCGGCTTTTGTAAGAGAGTCATTCACTGCGGGAGAGAGCATCAGTTTGACGGGGACATGATCTTTCGCTGGCCTGCCGGCTCCACGTCGTTTGCCCCCGTGCTTTTTTTTCGCAGGTTTTCTTTCTTGTTTTTTCATTGCGTAACCATCGTATTGCTAAAGTATTAAACTGCAATTTTGAAATAAAGTACCAAAATTATCTTGATTTATGGTTCCTAGTATTCTATTCTTTCACATATGAAAACTATTCAAAATTCAGAAACGAGCATTCTTAGAATTAGGTGGCTAAATCCCGATGAAAACAACCACTTTGGATATTTGTCAGAGGAGGACTTTATGTACTATATCAAAAGGGTCTCTGAAGGAATTTATAATCTATACAAGCTTGTTGATGCTAAGAGAGAGTACATAGGTTGTTTTGACGACTTGAAAAGCGCTCAGACTCACGCCGAACAACTGGAGGCTAACTTTAAAATTAGATGGGACGATGACACGTTTACTGGTCACCTTGGATATTTGCCGGGAGAGAAACACTGCACCTATTACATTTTCCCGACAAAAAGCGGAGCGTACGCACTTTATAGAAGCGTAGATCATATTGCTAATTTTAAGAACTTAGAAAACGCCAAAGCGTTTGCCGAGTATGTAGAAAAGAGCAGCTCAACTTCTATTGACGTCATATGCATGCCCAGGAATTGGGGTGATTGAAATGAGCAAATCTCAAATTAGATGAGAACCAGGTTATCTTGACATCATCTATGGTTATAGGTTGAGAGAGAATCTTCTCAGTTACTTCATTCGAGAACGGGGGAATGGAATGTATAAGCTTTATAAAGCTCTTGGGTATGAAGCTCCTTTTCTCTTGGAATTTGCCGATCTAGAGAGCGCCAAGGCATATGCTGAGGAGCTGGAGAGAAACAAATGAGCACGTCTAAAATTAATGGGGAACAGAACTACCATTTTTTTCACAGACGGCTATTTGCCAGGAAAGAAAGACGGTAAATACCAATTTCTACACAATAAGTTTGGAGAAATTCCCTCTGCTAAAGGAAGCCGTGAAAAAGTGAATCCCAGCAGGATTCGATGTGAATTCACTCGTTTTGGAGAAGATGAATCCAATAGGTATTGCGCAGCACCCTGTTAAGAACAGGGTATAAGGTTAGTTTTTCGTCAGCGGGGCAGAAAAAGGCGTCGAAAGGAGGTTTAATTGATGTCCGGGCCAAAAGAGGTATTCTAAAAAATGATCGAAGCGTTGCCATCGCCGGACTTCGAGGCTTGGAAAAGCTCCGAGGAACTTGCTCGCTTAGCCAAGCGTTATATTTGGTGGAAGACAGTTGATCAGGCCATGGAAAATCCGGAGCAAATTGTCGCGCAGGTCATGAACATGGGCGACTGGGATGATGTTTGCCAGTTAGTGGACTGCGTTGGAAATGAAGGTCTTTGCTGGGTCATCAAGCAGGCGGAAATCGGCATGTTTAACGAACGCTCTTGGCATTACTGGCACTATCGACTGGGACTGGCGAAGGTGGGTTGCGTTCCCGCGTTGCCCGTAAGGAAATTGAGCCATGATCGAAACCCCCTTCTCGCCGAATAAGGAGATTCTGCCACCTGCTCAGAAGGAGCTTTGGCCTGAGCTTCGTCCAGCCTGCAAAATGGGTTTTATGCTCTATGGAGGCACCGCCATCGCCTTGCGTCTTGGGCATCGTGTTTCGGTTGATTTCGATCTTTTCACGGAAAAATCTCTTGAAAGGGAGAAGCTTAAAGAAGCTCTCCCGTTTCTTGGCCGGTCCGCGGTTTTGCAGGACGAAAAAAATTCTCTTTCCGTTGTCACGTCTTCTTCGCAGGGAAACAGCGAGCCGGTTAAGGTTTCCTTTTTTTTGGAGGGATCGGATTTGGCCGCGTTGGGATTCCTGAATCGACCCGGGATGGTGTGCTTTGGGTAGCCTCTCTTGACGATTTAATGGCGGCTAAGGTCAAAACCATTCTCCAACGGGTAAGCGCGAAAGATTACACGAATATTGCTGCAATGATGAAAGTGGGAGTATCGCTGCCGCCCGCGAAATGTTTGGAGAGAGCTTTCAGCCCAGCAAGAGTTTGAAGGCCATGATCTATTTCGAAGGAGTTGACTTGCATCTTTTGAAGCCAGAGACCAAGGAGACTTTAGCCAAAGCCGTCAGTAACATCCGCAAGCTGCCGCAAATCAAACTGGCTGCCAGTACATTGGAACTCACGGAAGTCAATCTCAGATAAAGGGGTTAGTCTTTGCCTATGAATTAGCCGCGTATGCCATACAGAACGGTAGCAACAAAAGACTGTTTCCTGAGAAAACAAAATTGTGGTGATCAAAGTGGACACGGCAATGGAAAAATTCAGCGCCGTGTCAGCCTTTGCTTTGATTTGCTTACAAAGTTTGGTTTACCCCTTAGCTATTACATGATCACCAGCTGGCAGGTCGTGGCTTCGCGATTTGGGGATAAAGAAGATTAAGAGTCCAGCGATCAGCAACATTCCTATGTTAACTGCTGAAGAGACCACAAATCCATGAGCATAATCAGTCGGAGTCGCGCCCTGTTTCGGGATGACGCTGAAGACGACTGCTCCGATCACGGCAACACCGATTGAACCGGCCAGCGACTGCATTGTTGATGCCGCTCCGGATGCTGCACCTGCGTCTCTCGTAGGAATGTTCCCAAGAACCGTGTTATAAAGCGGTGAAGTCACGATTCCGCGTCCGATCCCGTACAGAAAGCAGGTTGCCAGAAAGCTGAATGTCAGATGGTCTGGGACCGCTTTAGCCTGCAATGCCAGACTGGCAGTTCCAATCGCCAAAACGACGACTCCAAGATGAAGTGAGCCACGTCCTAGGTATCCCTGGAGTTTGCCGGAAAAGGTCGAACCAATTAGGAATGCTCCAGAAAGTGGGACAAACGAGAATCCGGCGTCCATCGGATCGAGGCCGAGACTGAATTGAAGGTAGAGGCTCAAAATCAGTAGCATCGAAGTATGCCCGGCAAAATAGATACAAGTGACAATCAGGCCGACGGCAAAACCGCGGTCCTTAAACAACTGAGGATCGATCAGCGGAGAAAGATTTTTGTCTGATAGTCGCTGCTCGTACAGGTAAAAGGCCCAAAGAACTGGAAGCGAAGCTGCGAGGCAAACCCATGCCCACATTGGCCAGCCATGCTCTTGGCCTTCCATAAATGGGTAAGAAAGTAGCCCAAGGCCAACAGTCAGAATTCCGACGCCTCCTAGATCGAGTTTGGGTGCATCCTCAGCACGGGATTCCTGGAGAATCAATGCGGCCGCAATCATCGTCGCCAAACCAATCGGTAGGTTAATCAAAAAGATGGGATGCCATTCAAGACTGAACAGGTTTGCGTGGATCAGAAATCCGCCGAGAAGTTAGCCCACAATCGCGCCGAACCCCATCATCGCACCGTAGAAACTGAAAAGCTAACCGCTTCGAAGATCCAGTGAAGTTGACTTGGATGAAGGAGAGTGCTCGTGGGAACATCACTGCTGCAGCGCATCCTTGTAGAAGTCGCCAGAAAATCAGCCATCCAGCCATTGGTGCCCAGCCACAAAGGGCCGAGGTTAACGTGAAACCAGCCATCCCGGAAATAAAGGTTAGTTTTCGGCCAAAAATATCCCCGAGCCAGCCTCCGATCACTACACAGACAGTGTAAGTCAGGCCATACCCGGCAATCACAAATTCAATCTCGCTAAACGATGCACCGAGGGAAACTTGGATTGACGGAATACCAATATTGGCGATAAAGGAATCGATGATTCCAAGAAAGGGACCAATCAGCATAATGGTCAGAGCAACCCATCTGTTGTTCAAGCCGATCGATCCAGATTCCTTATGCGATGATGATATGCTTTTTTGCTTGAGAAATTCGGTTGAGATCTGCTCCCCCTTTTTTCAATGAAAACGTTTGGGATCCCGAACTAGCCAGGGAATCTATCGACACAATCGTTTTTGTCATAAGGGTTTAAGAAAATTAACCAGGCTTTTATAATAAGTGAAATAGATGTTACGCTGTTTGTAACTTGTTCTTGTGTCCGTCATTATGGAGCTTCGTCACTTCGCTACTTTATAACGGTTGCTGAAGAACTCCGTTTTACTCGGGTCGCGGCGACGCCTCATGTGGCACAATCGGCGGTGAGTGCACAGATTCGGCTGCTGAAAGAAGCGGTCAGCTGGAACGGAATAGTCGTCGAGTGGATCTGATGGCCGTAGGTCGGCTATTTTTCGAGGGGGGCTTGGGCGGCACTTTCTGACTTGGATGAAGTTACCCGGTAGGTGAGGCGCATCGGTCGGCTCTATCGGTTCTCAAAGTCACAAATGGTTGCTTCAGGGTTAAGGCGGTTTCGCCAAAAAATTGACGAAGCAGAGGTTCAATTGATCGGTATCAGAGCAGCGAGCGAGAGCATTGAAACTGACCAGCAGGCAGCATCATTGACGGGCAGCTCGCCAGGGTTCTGCGATATTAATCGCACCTATTTGCTGCAGGATAACCTACGGCCAGATTCTTAACATGCGTTCCATTGCGGCCGGGCTCAGATTATCCAAACGCGGGCCCCAAGCACGCCTACTTGAAGGAGTTAGACCGTGCTGTCGACATTACCAATAGTTTAAAACTGCCATGAAAAAGGGGTAAGTCCATAAAAAGATGCCTACGGTTGCTGAAGTGAGCAAAGTGGACGTTCAACTTCGCTAAGATCTGCAGCTTTTTGGCCGCATGTCGGTCCAGTGAGTGTTGATGTAGTCGAGACAGGCCTGGCGACTATCCGTTTTATGGGCAATGTGCCAGCCGTCAGGGACAGGTAGAAATGATGGCCAGAGAGAATATTGTTCCTCGTCATTGATGAGCGCATGATAGGTATCATTTTCATTTTCGAATGGATTGGTCATGTAATAGTCTCCTTTATTGAGGATGGTATGATAGGTAGAGTTGCATTGAGGGCAGCAGTCAAGATTGGACCAATTTGGGCGAGAGGTTCGGGATGCATCATCTTTTCGTGCAGGCAGGCAATGTCGTGCATCTCGATTCGACCACGAATGTAGGGTCGCCAGGCCTCTGGTGATTGTGATTGTCCTGGAGATTCTTTGGCACTAAATGTTGCCCTGAAGAAGAGTAGGTCACCGTGAAAAGGGCGAGGTAAGAAGCTCTTCAGAAGATGCGGGGCAGCTTTAAATTCCCTAGTAATCGCTTGGAATATATGGTCATCAAGGCTGGCCATTGGATGGTTAGCCTGGCGAAGGCATTCCTTGAAGGATAAGACTGAAACCATCTCATTGCTGAGCTCATCTGGCTCATCCAACAAAGTTCTAATTAGAGCTGTGAAGATGTCCTGGTCGGTCTGTTCGGTCAGCTCAACGCCTTGTGGAAGAGGATAACAGTCGAGCAAAGCGAGCAAAGGCACCGACTCATGCTGATCTTGGAGTTGGGTGGCGAGGGCATAGGCAAGAAGGCCGCCGACAGACCAGCCTAAAAGGTAATAGGGGCCGTTAGGTTGAACTGCTTGGATCTCTTGGAGGTAGGCCGCAGCCATCATATCAATTGTCAATGGAGACAACTCGGGCTGAGTGAGGCTACGACTCTGCAGTCCATAGAGGGGCTGTTCTGAGGGCAGATATCGTAGGAGGCTGGCGTAGGGCCAGCCGAGGCCAGCGGCTGGGTGGAGACAAAAGAGCGGCGGGTAGGTGCCACGAGGCTTGAGAGGAAGGAGGACAGCGAAAGCGTCAGCTGTGTAATGGCCATTCAAATGCTGGGTGAGCGTACTTGCGGTGGGAGCCTCAAATAGAGAACGGACTGTTAGTTCCACTCCCAACAGGGAGCGTATCCGGCTAATCAGGCGGATAGCAAGAAGGGAATGACCCCCAAGGTCAAAGAAGCTGTCATCGATACCGACATGCTCCAGGCCTAAGACTTCAGCAAAGAGATCACAAAGGATCTCTTCCTGTGGGGTTCTGGGTGCACGGGAACTGGTGGAAGTAAAGGCAGGCGCTGGTAGGGCCTTGCGGTCGAGCTTACCACTAGGAGTCAATGGCAGGGCATCGAGCATTACCACTGCTGCAGGTACCATATAATCGGGCAACTGCTCGGCCACAGCCTGGCGCAGTGCAATTGGATCTATCGCTGGGTCGGCCTTTGGTACAACATAGGCAGCCAGCTGTTTATGTTCAGGTTGATCCTCACGCACAATGACGGCAACTTGTGCTACTGAGTCGTGGCTGCTCAGTGTTGCCTCGATCTCACCAAGTTCGATACGGAAGCCGCGAATTTTAACCTGATCATCGACACGGCCTAGGAAGTCTAGCACACCGTTGGTACGCCAACGAGTGAGATCTCCGCTACGGTACATCCGACTGCCTGGAGGACCAAAAGGACAGGCAACGAAGCGTTCGGCTGTCAGACCTGGACGGTTGAGATAGCCACGGGCTAGTCCAGCACCTGCAATGTACAGTTCCCCTACTACCTCGGGAGGTACGGGTTGTAGTCCGCTATCCAACACATATACCTGCGTGTTCCAGATCGGATGACCCAGGGGAGGCTGACTGAGAAAATCATCGTCCAGCTGGGCAGCAGTAGACCAGATCGTCGTCTCAGTTGGGCCGTAGAGATTCGTAATTCTGTGGCCTGACAGTTCGATAAGCCGATGTGCTTGAGAGGCTGAGAGAGCCTCGCCTCCAACTAGGATAGACAAACCCACAATCAATTGAGGTTGAATGTCGATCAGGGTTTGCCATAAGGAGGGCGTGGCTTGTAAGATGTTAATATTATGTGCTGTAATGAGCTGCACTATGAGGGCTGGATCGCGTGCCGCTTCCCGGGCTGCGATAATAGTCTGTGCTCCCTGGGTCAATGGCAGAAATAGCTCAAGAGCGGCGATATCGAACCCGAGTGTTGTTGTGGCAAGCAGCCTATCTGTTGATGCAAACGTAATGTTAGTTTGAATGGCTGTAAGGAAGTTAGTGAGGCTTGCGTGTGATATGGTGACCCCTTTAGGTGTGCCGGTGGAGCCAGAAGTATAGATGAGATAGGCAGGATTGTGGGGCGTGAGTGGTCGCAGGCGATCTCGATTGGTCGGGTTGGCTTTAGACGCCCTACTCAGGACGGTGGTAATGTCTAAATCGTCAAGACATAGGAGTGGAATCTCGTCGGGCAATTGTATGGTGCCTGCAGTGATGGTAAGCACGTGCCGTGGTCTGGCATCATGAAACATGAACGCCAGACGCTCAATGGGATAGTCTAACTCGAATGGCAGATAGGCAGCACCTGCCTTAAGGATGCCAAGCAGTGTGATGATCATCTCAAGGGACCGGGGGAGGGCAAGAGCAACGATGTCCTCGGGACCGATGCCGAGCTTAATGAAATGATGGGCAAGCTGGTTGGCACGGCTGTTAAGCTGAGCATAGGTGAGTGAAGTGTCTTCAAACACCACTGCTGTTGCGTTAGGAGTCTTGGTTACCTGTGCCTCAAATAGTTCGGGTAAGGTGGCTTCAAGCAGTGGATGAGCAGTATCATTCCACTCAACCAGAATCTGGTGACGCTCTTGTGGGGTTAGCAGGTCAATGCTTCCAATCGGACGGTCGGGATCTTGGCTCACCACAGTAAACAGGCGCAATAGGCGCTGCGCTAAGGTCTCGACCGTTGAGCGGTCAAACAGATCACAGGCATATTCGATCTGACCCTCGAGCCCTCCTGGAGAACCTGCTGTGCTACGCTGCTCAGCAAAGCTGAAGGTCAAGTCGAACTTGGTTGTGCCAGTACCAATAGGTTCAGGAGTAGCGCACAGGCTGGCTAGATCAAGCTGAGACATAGTATTATATTGCAGCACTAGCATGATCTGGAACAGAGGATGACGGCCTAGCGAACGGGATGGGTTGAGTTTTTCCACCAAACGCTCAAAGGGTAGCTCTTGATGAGCATAAGCTGCCAGATCTGTTTCTCGGACACGGGCCAGCAACGAGCGAAAACTGGGATTGCCTGAGGTGTCAGTACGCAATACCAATGTGTTCACAAAGAAACCAATGAGATTATCCAGAGCATCATCAGTGCGGCTAGCAATTGGGCTACCGAGGGGGATATCAGTGCCTGCACCGAGTCGGGTGAGCAATGCTGAAAGCCCAGCTTGCAGCACCATGAACAAGGTGACCTGGTTACTACGTGCTAAGTCTAGCAAGTTCTGGTACAAAGTGGCATCGATGTGGAAAGAGACATGTTCACCTCGGTAGCTTGCTACGAGCGGACGGGGACGGTCAGTAGGCAGTTCAAGCTGCTCAGGAAGCTCTGCCAGCGTCTGTTGCCAGTAGGTGAATTGATGAGCCAGAAGGCTATCCGGATCATTCTCATTACCGAGTAACTCGAGCTGCCAGAGAGTATAGTCCGTATATTGGACAGGCAAAGGAGACCATTGAGGTGCCTGATCTTGGCATCGGGCAGCATAAGCAATAGCGAGATCGTGGCTAAGCGGAGTGAGTGACCAACCGTCGCCAGCGATATGGTGCATTAGCAGCAGAAGCACATGTTGTTGGTCGGCTAGCTGAAAGAGCCAAGCACGTAGGGGAATTTCATTGGCCAGATCAAAGCTATAGCTTGCTGCTGTAGTCAGCGCTGCAGCCAGTTGTGCTTCGGAGGTGTTGACTCTTTCTAGGACAGGGCAAGCCTGTTGAGGAGGGAGGACCTTTGCCACAGGTGAGCCATCGATCTCGGTAAAGACCGTGCGCAGGCTTTCGTGGCGCATGACGAGGTCGTTGAGCATGGCCTGGAGGGCAGCCTGGTTCACAGAGCCTGCTAGGCGAAGAACAAGTGGAATATTGTAGGTGGGGTTGGGGCCTTCGAATCGGTGGAGAAACCAGAGTCTAGTCTGGGCAAAGGAAAGTGGAATTTTATCTGGTTGCTGTCTGGCACACAGCGCTGGGCGAGTGGTACCGACTTGATTCAGGTGCTGGCTGAGGGCAACCACAGTGGGAGCCTCAAATAAGGAACGGATTGTTAGTTCCACTCCCAAGGCGGAGCGTACCCGGCTGATCAGACGGATAGCCAAGAGGGAATGACCCCCAAGGTCGAAGAAGCTATCATCAATACCGACATGCTCCAAGCCTAAGACCTCAGCAAAGAGAGCACAGAGGATCTCTTCCTGCGGAGTTCTAGGTGCACGAGAGCAGGTGGAGGTGAAAGTGGGTGCTGGCAGGGCGCGTCGATCAAGCTTACCATTGGGAGTGAGTGGTAGAGCATCGAGCATTACCACTGCTGCGGGTACCATATAATCGGGCAACTGCTCAGCCACAGCCTGGCGCAGTGCAGTTGGATCTACCGCTATATCGGCCTTTGGTACGACATAGGCAACCAGCTGTTTGTACTCAGGCTGATCCTCCCGCACGATGACAGCTGCCTGTGCCACTGAGTTGTGGTGACTCAGCAGTGCCTCGATCTCACCAAGCTCGATACGGAAGCCGCGAATCTTGACCTGATCATCAAGACGGCCAAGGAAATCAAGGACTCCATCAGGACGCCACCTAGCAAGATCACCACTACGATACATCCGACTGCCTGGAGGACCAAACGGATTGGCAACAAAGCGTTCTGCACTTAGATCTGGACGGTTGAGATAGCTGCGTGCCGGTCCAGCGTCTGCAATGTACAATTCTCCTACTACCCCAATAGGAACTGGCTGTGGCCCAACGTCAAGGAGGTAAAGACATAGATCCGGAATGCGACACCCAATGAGATTTTTAGTTTCCTGTGAGACCAATTGTTGATTAAGTTCGAGATAGCTGGCATGAACCGTTGTTTCGGTAATGCCATACATGTTGATCTGCTTGATTGTGGCCTCAGGATGACGCTCGTACCAACTGTTCAGACGTTTGAGCTCCAGAATCTCTCCTCCAAAGATGATGAACCGTAGAGCGAGCTTTTGCCCAATGTCTGGATGTTCTTGATCTGCCTGCATCAGTTGATAGAAAGCAGAGGGGGTCTGATTAAGAACAGTTACCTGTTCGCGTGCCAAAAGACTTAGAAACTGAGTAGGCGAACGACTAATTGAATAGGGAACAATCACCAAGCGTCCTCCATGCAGCAGAGCTCCCCAGAGTTCCCAAACAGCAAAGTCGAAAGCGTAGGAATGGAACAAAGTCCAGACATCTTGAGGACTAAATTCAAACCAATGGTCAGTTGCGCTAAACAAGCGAACGATATTTTGATGAGGGATGACTACTCCTTTAGGTTTGCCGGTGGAACCTGAGGTATAGATAATATAAGCTGGATGCTGAGGTAGTAGAGAGTGGATACGGTCCTGATTGCAGGGATTGGTATTTGGAGTCTGTTCAAGGGCGTTGATGAGGTCGGTATTGTCCAGGTAGAGTATTGGAATAGGCTGCACCAGACGCTGGCCAATCTTAAGAGTGGTGATAAGACAGGCAGGCTGTGCATCCTGAAGCATGTAGCTAAGGCGCTCTGCGGGATAATCAGGGTCAAGTGGCAGATAAGCAGCGCCGGCCTTAAGGATGCCGAACAGGGCGACGACCATCTCAAGGGACCGGGAGAGGGCAAGAGCAACGATGTTTTCGGGACCAATACCGAGCTTAATGAGGTGATGGGCAAGCTGGTTGGCACGACTGTTAAGCTGAGCATAGGTGAGTGAAGTGTCCTCAAACACCACTGCTGTTGCGTTAGGAGTCTTGGCTACCTGGGCCTCGAACAACTCAGGCAAGGTGGCCTCAGGCAGTGGGCGAGCAGTATCATTCCACTCAACCAGAATCTGGTGACGCTCTTGGGAGGTTAGCAGGTCAATGCTTCCAATCGGACGATCGGGATCTTCGGCCACTACTCTAAGCAAGCGCAGCAGTCGTTCTGCCCATGTCTCAATCGTTGCGCGATCGAACAGATCAGGACGGTAGGCTAAACGCAGTTGAAGCTGTTCTGCGGGTAGGACAACAAGACTGAGAGGGTAATGGGAGAGGTCACCTCCATGACCGCCGGCATAGGTCACACCCAACTCAGGGGGCGCTTGCTCTTGAAGTTGATGGTCGACTGGATAATTCTCGAATACCACAAGGGTATCGAACAGATCTCCTAAGCCAACCAGGCGCTGGATCTCGGTCAGCCCTAGATGCTGATGTGCAAGCAAGTGCGTCTGTTCATCCTGTAATCGGGTCAGGAGGTTAACAATGGATTCAGTCGATCGAAGTTGCAGCCGCAGTGGCACGGTGTTGATGAACAACCCAATCATACGCTCGATGCCTAGAAGCTCAGGTGGACGTCCAGCCACTGTGATACCGAAGACCACATCATCACGGCCAAGTAAGCGACTGAGCAAGAGGCTCCAAGCACCCTGTAACAGGGTATTCAAGGTCAGCGCATGCTGGCGTGCCTGTTGGGTCAAAGCTGCAGTAAGCTCAGGCGGCAAATCAACCTGGAGGATTTCAGGTAAGGTCGGTCCCGTAGTGTGAGAAGGAGCAATTCGAGTCGGTTCATCGAGTCCTGCTAGTGCTTCCCGCCATGCTGCTTGGGCAGCAGCTTGATCTTGATGCCTCAGCCAAGCAAGATAATCTCGGTAGGGAGTAACCCGAGGTAAGGCCGTGCCATTACCTTTGGCTGCATAGAGCGCAAAGAGCTCCTGGATAAGAATTGGCACTGACCAGCCATCTAAAAGGATATGATGGCAGGTGAAAAGGAACTGATGCTGATCTGGGGTAAGACGAATCAGAGTGAAGCGCAACAGTGGTGGGCAGGCAGGATCAAAGGGACACTTCTGGTCCTCTGCTAGCAGCTGGAGGTGTCGGGCTTCACGCTCGCTACTGTGGAGAGAGCTCAGGTCAATTTCCTGCCAAGGCTGGCTCACAGCACGGGGGATGACCTGCACGGGTTGATCAACTCCCTCATGGATAAAGCCAGCACGCAAGTTGGCATGACGTTGCAGTAACACTTGCACTGCCGCCTGCAAGGCACCAGGGTCGAGCGGACCACTCAGTTCCAGGACCAACTGGACATGGTAGATGTTCGGGTCATAGAGAGCATGAAACAATAGACCCTGCTGCAAGGGTGACAGCGGTAAGACATCTTCAAGGGGCGGCAGCTGGCTCTCAAGCTGTTCGATCTCGGCTTGGTCCAGAGTAATAAGTGGCAGGTCAGAGGGAGTAAAGCCACCGGCTTGAGGACGCTGGGCCTCAGTGACCAGTACTTGAAGCATTTCAGACCAAAGCTCGGCTAGGTCACGAACCTCAGCTTCACTGAAGAGTTCACCTGCCCAGGACCAGTGAGCTATTAGCTCAGGACCTTCCGCCAGGTCACGGGTCAGAGCATTCAAGGTGAGGGTATGAGCCAGTGGCATTGCTGGATCACCTCCGCTCAGCTCTTCGATTTCAGGAGCTAGACTCCAGTGTTTACCTTCTGGCATGGCAAAGCGACCGAGATAGTTAAAGCAAACTTGGGGTGAAGTTAAACCTGCTAGAGCTTTTCTTGTCTCTGGGTTAAGATAGCGTAACAACCCATAGCCCAGGCCATTATCAGGCAGAGCTCGAAGTTGTTCCTTGATACGCTTCAATGCCCGATCAAGATTGGGAATTCCAGCTTCAAGGTTAGTGAGTCCTGGGTCAAGCCGTACAGGGAACAGGCTGGTGAACCAACCGATGGTTCGGGACAGGTCAACTCCAGCGCTCTCTTGGCGGCCATGACTCTCCAGATCAATCAAGACCGCAGAGCTATCGCCCCAACCGTGGCGTCGCCGCCAATCAGCCAGAGCCAAGCTGAAAGCAGTTAATAGTATATCGTTGACCTGGCCATGGAACAAGGCAGGCACAGCTCCAAGCAAAGGTGTAGTAACAAAAGCTGGTAGAGTCAGTCTGAGGTGCTGGGCAATGCTAGCTGTATCTCGTTGTGGATTAAGGGGTCGTGTAGAGAGTAGAGGATCGCTTTGGCTGAGAATCGCCTTCCAAAGTGGTAGTTCGTCAACACGCTTTGGAGTAAGGGCTTCGGTTACCAGATGCTGGGCCCAGCATTGGAAGGAGGTACCTCGGGCTGTGAGCACTGGCTGTTGACCAGAGTGTATCGCTTGCCAGGTTGCCATTAAAATCCGGCAAAAGAATATGCCAGGAAACACCATCAACTGCTAAATGATGGATTAGTAGCAATAAGCGGCCTGGCTCACCAGCGCCAGCATCAAACCAGACGGCCTGCAACATAACTGCTGCCTCAGGATTAAGCCGCCCCTCAGCGGCTTCTCTCTCACGGAGAAGACAGCTTTGGCACTCAGCATCTGCTAAGCCTCTCATATCAACATAATGCAGGCAACTGTCTGCCATCACGCTGCCTTGCGGCAGGGTCTCTAGATGCCAATCGGCTCCATCAGCTAAGCGTATCAGCCGCAAACGTAGGGCCTCATGATGGTCAAGCAGTGCCTGCAACGCTCCCACCAGATGCACTTTCTCAAGGCCGGCCGGCACCTGTAAGAGCATTGCTTGATGGAATCGGTCAATCGGGCCACCTTGCTCACGAAGCCAGTGCATGATTGGGGTCAATGGCAGCGGGCCTACTCCAACATCGATTTCGTTTGTCTGCGATGCATGCACTTGGGTGATCGAAGCCAGGGCTGCGACTGTTTGGCGCTGAAACACATCGCGGGGAGTGATTATTAGCCCGGCCTGGCGTACACGATTAACGAGTTGAATCGAGCGGATGCTATCGCCCCCAAGGTTGAAGAAACTATCATCGATACCGACATGCTCTAGGCCTAAGACTTCAGCAAAGAGAGTACAGAGGATCTCTTCCTGTGGAGTTCTAGGTCCACAGGAACTAGTGGGGGTAAAGGCAGGTGCTGGCAAAGCGCGTCGGTCGAGCTTGCCATTGGGAGTCAATGGCAGGGCATTGAGCAGCACCACTGCTGCAGGTACCATATAATCGGGCAACTGCTCGGCCAAAGCCTGACGCAGTGCGGTGGGATCTACCTCTATGTCGGCCTTCGGTACGACATAGGCAACCAACTGTTTATGCCCAGGTTGATCTTCCCTTGTAATCACAGTTGCCTGCGCCACCGAACCGTGAAGACTCAGTACTGCCTCAACCTCGCCAAGCTCGATGCGAAAGCCGCGAATTTTGACCTGATCATCAGCACGACCCAAGAACTCCAGTACGCCGTTGGTATGCCACCTGGCGAGATCGCCGCTGCGGTACATACGACTGCCTGAAGGACCGAACGGACAGGCCACAAAACGCTCGGCTGTCAAACCTGGGCGGTTGAGATAGCCACGCGCCAGTCCTAAGCCTGCGATGTACAGTTCTCCTGTTCCCTCAACAGGCACTGGCTGTAGCCCGCTATCGAGCACATACACTTGGGCGTTATAGATGGGGCGGCCCAAGGGGGGGACCCTCATGTCTGTCAGAGGCTCACTTAAGGTCGCGCAGACAGTAGTTTCGGTCGGCCCATAGGCATTGACCATCTGGCGCTCCGTTGACCATTGTTTGACCAAGCTGGGTGAGCAAGCTTCACCAGCAACAGTCAAATGAGATAAGCCAGAGAGCTTATCGGCTGGCATCACAGCAAGCACTGTGGGCGGCAGCACTGCATGCGTTACCCTCTGCTCAGTAATGAGTGTCGCTAATGCCTCTCCTGGCAGGAGACGTTCAAGCGGAGCGAGAACAAGTGCCGCTCCAGAAAGTAAAGTTGAGCATAACTCCCCAAAAGCAGCATCGAAGCTCACTGAAGCGAACTGTACGACGCGAGCATCAGAAGAGAAGGCAAAATGTTGGATCTGACTTGCTGCCAAGCTCGGAACTCCAGCATGCGACACAACGACTCCTTTAGGTGTACCGGTAGAACCAGAGGTATAGATGACGTAGGCAGGGTGATGGGCCATGAGCGACTGGAGGCGATCCTGATCGGTCGGGTTGGCCTCAGATGCCCTAGCCAGGGTGGCAGTGATGTCAGGGTTATCTAGACACAGGTGCGGTGCATCATTGGACAGTTGTGCGGTAATGGCACTGATGGTGAGTATACACCGCGGTCTGGCATCGCGGAGCATGAATGCTAGCCGCTCTGTGGGATAGTCCGGGTCAAGCGGCAAATAAGCAGCGCCAGCCTTGAGGATAGCAATTAAGGCGACAATCATCTCGAGGGAACGGGGCAGGGCAAGGGCGACAATATCCTCAGGTCCGATACCGAGCTTGATCAGATAATGGGCAAACTGGTTGGCGCGTGCGTTAAGCTGAGCATAAGTGAGCGAAGTGTTCTCGAACACTACCGCAATTGCATCAGGAATCCTGGCTACCTGAGCCTCAAACAGTTCAGGCAAAGTGGCCTCAGCCAGTGAGTGAGTGGTGTCGTTCCACTCAACCAAGATTTGGTGACGCTCCTGCGGTGCCAATAGGTCGATGGTTCCAATCGGACGTTCCGAGCCTTGAGCCACTGCAGCAATTAGGCGCACCAGATGTTGCCAATGACCAACTAAATCGTCCGCTGTGTAAAGTGCCGGGTTCGCATCAAGATTGATTCGCCATTGATCACCTTCGCAGCACTCATAGATGGACAATGATAGATCATCGATGGGTCCGTTCGACAGATTATGTATCGTCATTGGATGACCCGCAAAGCGTAGCTCATGAGCAAACACTTGCACGTTGACAGTTGGACCAAATAGGCGTTGACCTGCTCCAGAATGTTGCAGATCTCGGCGTAGATCCTCACCTCGGTAACGTTGATGACGCAATACCTGCCGAATTTCCCGTGACACTTGCCGTACAAGATCTGACACTCTCATGCTCGGCTGTAGAGCCAACCGCAGAGGTACAACGTTCGACATCATGATGGGATTGCGCCGTGCCACCGACCCAAGGCGTCCCAACACTGGCAAACCGAGAATGACTTCCGATACACCTCTCATGCGGTGCGTATAAATAGCCATGGTTGCCACGATAACTTGCGACCAGTTTGTTGCCGTTCCATGTGCAACCGCTCGTAGATTATCCAATGTGGCTGATGGCAGGTATCCTGTCTGTCTCAGGAAATGGTCCGGAGGTGTTGCCGGTCCATCAACAAGACTGACTGGTTCGGGTCGATCAGCAAAGCGTCTCAGCCAATAGCCTTGATCGATGGCAAATTGCTCTGAGCAACGATAAGCCTGCTCCTGCTGTAGAGCCGATGGTAAGTCGCCGAATGGTTCACTCGTAGGCGTTTCTCCCGTAGCCAACGCTGAGTAAACTTCCGCTAGGCGCCGCTTAATCAACCCCAAGCCCCAGCCATCCATGATGATGTGGTGGTAGCGGTGATACAAAAAGAAGCAGTCGGGCGTGGCTTTGAACAGGGCATAGGTGAATAGTAGCCCTTGAATTAAGTTTCCTGGCCGGGCTAAGTCTGCCTGCATCCAAGCCTCCGCAGTTGCACGGGGATCTGCCTCCATGCTGACATCGATCACTGGGAATGACCAGTCGAGCGAAGTATTGAGAATCTGTTGTGGAGCTTCGCCGTCTTCGACAAAGGTGACATGCAGGGCATCGACTTCTGCAACGACTCGGCGTAATGCCGTTTCGAGCAACGTCGGATTAATCGCTCCATGGATCTCGAAATACCCGCCGATATTGTAGAGCGGGCTTTTTGGAGCAAGCTGCTGTGCAAACCAAATACCAAGCTGGGTAGCAGACAAGGGCAAGGACCTCCGCACTGCCTTTTCTTCTTTATACATTAATTACGACCACTTTAGGAATTGTTAATACTTAACGCAGAGCAGTGCGCTGGCCGCATGTGTTAGTTAACCCTTCATCGCGAACTTAATTGATTCCCAGAAACATAAGATTTAGAT
>Ga0075366_10000370_pt1 | contig 20824 bp, 14 predicted proteins | sample EndMethybrTD3031_FD_72351 | JGI IMG/M metagenome (GOLD analysis project Ga0075366, IMG submission 72351) | Populus endosphere microbial communities from Tennessee, USA - Endosphere MetaG P. TD hybrid TD303-1 | ecosystem: Host-associated > Plants > Roots > Endosphere | place: USA: Tennessee...
AGGTCAGCCAGTTGCCGGTCTGCCTGTGCCTGGGTGAGCTGGCCGTCGCGCCGGGCGATAAGTGTTTCCACGGCAGGAGACAGGTTGGTATGGGTGACGGACTGTTCGTCGTCGTTATAAAAGGCCTGGGCAAAGAGTTGTTTTTCCGCGCTGATAAAATCGGCGGGCGACATTTGCGGCAGGTAAAAGGCATCGGGCTTGGCGGCAAGAGTAACGCTGGCATTAAAACCGATGGACAGGGGCCTGTTCCTTGCCCCTTTTTTGGTGGTCACCACGATGACGCCGTTACTGGCGCGGACGCCCCAGATCGCGGCGGCGGAAGCATCTTTTAAAATCGTGACGCTTTCGACGTCGTTGGGGTTGAGGTTCGCAAGGTCGCCGTTATAGGGAAAATTGTCGAGCACTACCAGCGGTGCGGCATTGGCGAAAAGGGTGCTCCTGCCACGGATGGCGAGCTCGCCGTCATGGCCTGTCCTTTTGTCGAACAGGATGCTGCTAACGCCTTCGAGGCGCGAAAGTACGCTGGTGCCGGTGGAACGGTTCAGTAGGTCCTTCCCTACCTGTTCATACGAACCGGTGGCTTTTTCAAGGGGAAGGGACTGGTAGCCGTTGGAAACGACTTTAACTTCTTCCATTTCCTGTACAGTGAGCCGCAGGGTAATGCGGATGTCGCGTTCGCCGTGTACCACGATGGTTTTAGTAAGGTAACCTGTTTTGGAGAAAACCAGGGTGTCTTTGGCGGCGGGTATGGTGAAGCGCCCGTCGTGGCCGGTAAATGTTTGGGCGGTGCCTGGGCGTGCGCTGACACGCACGCCGGCGACAGGTTTGCCCAATGGGTCCCGTACCAGGCCGGTGATGCCTTGCGCAAGGGCGGCTGCGGGCCATAAGAAGCATAGCAGAAACCCGTAATATATGCTGTAAAAAATCTTCATGAAATCATTTCAAAATGGGTGAATCATATTACTTAAAGTGTGAGCGGGCCGCCATCGGCATCTTCGTCCCTGCTTACGGGCAAGAGGCGAAAGGTGGTGCCAGTAAACTCGGAGCGTACGCCGAAAAAACGGTCGAGGTCTTCGCGGATGCTTTTGCGCACCAATGCGGGCGATGTGCTGGGCAGGTCAAGTTCATAACAAAACAGGCCGGTTATTTTGCCGAGGTCGACCGCTGTATCGGGCAGGTCGCGGAGGCCTTTATAGGCGAGGGCATATAAGCGCCTGGCTGATATGTTGGTGGCCTTAACCACGGTCAGGCGCTTTACAGAATCATAGGTGAAGCCTGCGCCCGAAGGGAGGCCTTTAATCGCCGGGGTGATGACGGAACGGTACCAGTAAGCGGTGTCGCTTCCGCCGTTGCCCTGAACAAGTAAGGGTTTGTTGCGGTCATAATCCAACACGTCTTGTTTGCCGGGCGCGGCAATGCCTTTTCCGTCCAGGGCGTTTTCAATGGTGGCGCTGTTAATATCCGTGGCTTCGGTTAAGCCGAGTACTTTACCGGTACCGTCTATCCACACTTCGTGGGGCAGCAGGCGGTGTGGGAACAGGGCATGCAGCGCTTTATCTTCGACAACGGTGCGGAATTTCCGGCCTTTTAAAAAGGCGTTGTTGTGCTGGAAGGCGGTTATCTTTTCGGCCTTCTCGGTGGTAACGGGAAGGATTACCAGTTGCTCTTTATACAGGTTTTGCAGGGAATCGAGCCTGGGCATGGCCTGGATGCAGGCACCGCAGGAGGTGGCCCAAAAATCGAGGATAAGGAGCTTGCCTTTGAACTCTGATAATTTCAGGGGCTGGCCATTGTTATTCAATACCTTTTCCAGTACCAAATCGGGCACAGCTTCACACGTTTTTAGTCCTATTGGTTTTATTTTTTCCTGTGCAGCGGCACCTAAAAAAAGGCAAAGCGCGGCCAGGAAACTAAAAAATCGCTTCATTTTTAAAACATATTAAAGTTTACTATTTACCTATAACACGCACAGTGGTTAACATGATATTAACCAGCATTATCCGGAAGGCCATCTTCCTCCATGTTGGTATTCGTACTATTATCACCTCTTCCACAGATTACACAGCGCCCGTTTGTTTTCATCCGCAGATCGTAAACCGCGCCGGCCAGGCCTATCAAGCCATCAAAAAGCAGGGCCGTTTCACTTGTTCCCGCCAATTCCTTTTCCGGCATATTTTCGGCAGCAAGCGTAAAAACGCGAAAAGCTTCCCATAGGCCTGCCTTGACACTTTCCGGATCGTAGGTAGCATAAAAAATACGGACTAACTGTTCGGGTGTTCTTACACCCATATCTTTCAGGTCAACCACTATAGCACTCATGTATCACCATTAAATAGAAGATAAGTAATGACATAACTCTTCCTCCCGGCGAAGAACCAAAGATTAGCCGGTAAAGCAAAAAAAAGAAAACGGCAGCCCAGGTTTAACTATTAACTGGCGGGTTGCCGTTTTCGGGGATCATGTGGGCGATTTGATGATGTTTTTAATTGGGTTTTGGAGGGGGTAAGTTACAATGGTAAGATGATAGCGATAAAAATTGGGAACTTCATTCCAAATAACACACTGAACCGCTTCCTCTGTCGGTTCTACACCTACGGAACCACCCTTTGACTCACCGAATAGAAACGTACGATACTCGTTACGGATTTGGGCAAAAGCGATAATATCAGGCGACTTTAAAAGTTCCTTAAGTTCAAAATACGATAGAGTTTTACAATCTGTTTTGAATATCATGGCGCTTGTTTGCTAATGTTAACTCATTACAAGAGCCAATAAAACTATAAGGGGCTCTGTATGCGCAACCCTAGCACCGGCAGGAGCTTGAACGCGACTTACAACAGAGCCCACTTATAGACTAGTCAAATATAAGCGTATCGCTACACATAATTTAACATAGTACTATAATATGGGTCTCAATCTGTTGCTCGCGTTCGTAAAACTGCCGGTTTCGGGAAACGAGTTCTTTGATTAAAATCCAATAATACATAAGTAAAAACTTATGTCTTTACTTATGTAGCTATATCTGTCATTCTTATCTAAATATTTATAATTTTTTATCTTCAATATCAAAAATATGGAATTAAATTTAAAAAACAAATTAAAATAGCATTTTTAAGTATCGTTTAAATACTATACAGTTTAGGTAATTAAAGGATGGATAACTACAAAGGAAATTCACCCAGAAAAGACCCAAACCAAGACTATTCTTTCTTGTTAGAATTACTCGGTAATTATATTAGATCGCAGCGACAAAAAGCAGGATTTAAAAGCGCAAGTAGCTTTGCTACCTTTATTGACATGGCAGAATCGCAATACCGCACATATGAAAGAGGCAAAACGGATATCAAATTAAGTAACCTTTTAAAAATATTGAAGGGGTTAAACAAGAAGGTAGAAGATATCTTTGCGCTCGATATATTTGGATTCGAAATGACTGACCTTGAGACGTCGGCAAATAGGCGAACATTAATTGAAACCCAAGTCAGAACCCAAGTAGCTAAACTAAATGGCCCGCTCCTAGAAACAAGTTTAAGCACAGAAGAAACCGAACGCATTTTCCAAATTTTATTATTTTGCTTTAACCCCCATAAGCGAAGAGACATTTTAAAACACCTTAAGCTATCAGAGAAAACGGCTAATTTTTTAACTATATTTAGCTTGCTACAAACTAATAAGTGGATTGCGATGCAATATCCAGATAATCCGAACACCCCAAAGCAAAAATACTATACCACAGATGCGGGAAAAATGGTAATCCAAATAAAGTAACCAGGCAATGCATACTTGAAAGACTTATCAATGCAGCATTGCAAGGCTAACATCTTAATTACAAAATCTTTAAGTGTGTTTATCTAATAAAACGAGCTTCAGTTTTATCAGTTATATCTTTTGCAAAGACCGATTTTAAGGCAAATACTTTATAATTTAACGTTCAAACTGTAACCAAACTGCAACTGATAGAAATCTTCGCGACGGTCGCGGTAGTTCAAATTATCAGAAAAGCGGATAAAAAAGCGATCTTTCGATTTTGTAGCGGGATAAAAGAATCCGGTTACAGAAAAGTTCATGACAGTGTTATACCCGGAATTGGAAAAGTACTTGTTTTTATTAAGCTGCTGGAACATTAATTTCACCTCGCCTTCAAAACCAAAGTTCGCCCCCACATTCCCGTTAAGTCCACTCTCAAGATATGGCGTATTCAATATAGCTGTTGATACAACTGAGTCCGCCAGATTCTTACTATTTCTCACAGCTATACTACCAGCATTAAACTGATATCCCAAATTAAAATAGAAGCTGTTTGCGGGGCGGAAATCCCAGCGGAAGACATTGAGCTTTAAACCAACTTTTAAAAAGCTTCTTTGAAAAAGTGCCATCCTGTTTATTGTATCTTTTACATTCGAAATTTTTACAGTATCATATTTGGTATCAAACTTACTTACTCCCAAATAAGGTTCGAAGCCATAAAAAGCATACATAAAGCGGTTAAATATGTTGCTTCGGTGCAAATACAATCTGGATTTACCTTCAACCTGTAACAAACCATTGGGCTTATTATCTAAAACCCCCAAAAGATCAGTAAAAACCCTAAGGTCAACAAATGTATTTAGTCCGTTATTGGCAAAAACTTTCACTTCTTTTTTTGGGTGCTCGCTATTATTAGTTAAAAAAAGCGTTCGGTTAGATGGGAAATAATTGAACCGTTTTTCGACTTCGAAATTAATCGCTTCTTTTAAAAAAATATAACTTCCATCTAAAGGGCTATACAACTTATCCTTGAATCTTTTCTCAATATTAAGCAAAGAAATCGGCGCATACATATTAGTAAAATAGTTGGCCGTGTCTCTCAATTTAACTTTGATGAACTCTATTTCACCTTCCCTGATTGTTAATATAACAGAATCGATGGCTTTCCTTGATACTGTTATTGCTGGCTTATTAGGATCTTTTCCTTTTATATTAACCGATGGACCTATGTTCTTACCAAAGCTACGAATGATGTTACGTGTATCTTTGATTGCTTCAGCCATTTTTGCCATCAATATCGGAATCGATTTTATTTTTTTTCCTATATCTCCGGCAGGTACGATGGCAGCATCTGGGCGAATAACAAACTTCCCGATATAGGTTTGACTGGTATCGCCGTTCATAATCTGTGTTTTTAATGTATTGATATCCGCCTTTAAATCATCATTTGACTTAATTAGGTTTCCCTCGACCGTTTTTGGTAGTTCGGTGAACGGCTGATAAATAATATTACAGCTATCCAGCTTGGTTGATGAGCCATCAATCCTGATCATCAATTTTATAATACAGGGCAATGTAATGGTAGTATCACTTAACAGTGTGATCTTGAATACATAACTTGTTGGGTAGTTTTTACCAAAACTTAGTTTATATGGGTTTGGGTCCATTTTAAAGGCGGGTTGCGCACTGCCATCCTGTACAGCCGTTATACTTATGTTAGTAACAACACGATCTGTAGTATCTTTAATATATTTAACGGTAAAATCGAGAGATTGATCGCTGTCCTTCCTGTAAGTGACGAGTGTATGCTTTCCGTTGAATTTGATGTTTTGAGCCTTAGCGGAAGTCGCATATAAAATCGCAATGATTGAATATACAATTAAATGCATTTTTTTCATGTGGCGTGATTAAGGTTTGTGTTTAATATTAAATAGGTTTCTTTGCAAAAAAAGGATGTACACGCTTTCACCTCAAAGCTTAAAGGACTCTCCAATCTACTCATCATCTTTGGTCCCTGTTTCGAGCAATGGGGCTTAGTATTGGCATTCTGGAGTGATGGATTATCTCGTTCTGAAAAGACAAACCGATAGTTCTGGAACAATCACCAATGATCTGGCAGTATCGATAAGAATAAGAAAGTATTTTTCCATGATTGGTTTGGTTGATTGCGTAAATATAACTGATTTACAATAACATTATTGCCAATCATCTAACTTTCTTGAAAATGATTCCACCTTCTTAGGATCAGTATGTTGACCAACATAACAGGTACGCCAATAGCTAACCTCTGATACCTTGTTACGAACAATAATTGTTATGCTTATTTCCTCTTTGCCAACACATTTAAGGGTGCTACACATGACAGTAATAACTTTTCTTACAAAGTCTGTAATTAATTCCTGCTTATTCTCTGGTGGGTAAAATGTCGCTAAATAGTACTCCCTGTTAAACCGCGAAAGGTCTATTGATAAGCCGTTCCTTTTGTGAAACTCGAACAGGTAATTTAAGTTGTGGCTGCTGATGTTAAACTTAGTTTTTGGGTTACCGGCAACCCATGATACCAAGTCGTGCTTCAATAATTCGTACAATCTTGCTACAGAATAATCGTTCATCGTTATATCATCTGAAATGTAAAATTGCTAAATATTTTAGTAAAATATCAAATAAAGATTTCAACCTTCAATTTGCTTTCCTACTTTTGCTTTATGAGAAAACAGTTAACAGTTGTGGCCGCTATTGTCCTATCATTAGGTTAAATTCATGGGGCTTTAAGGGACATAGGGCCGTTGCTACCATCAAACAAAAGCATTTGACTACAATCATCGCTAAAGTTGTGGAAGCCCTTTTAAGAGGTGAAACCATTACAGATGTAAGTACCTGGGCCGACAAGAACAGGGATAAAACTATGGCGCAATGGCATTATTAAAATTTTAGATAACCTGGCCGGTGGTAGCGATAGGGCCGCTTTTGATAAGCAAACATTAAAGCTTATCGATGAGATCAAAGAACTCGAACCTTCTGTTAATAAAGATAAACTTATTTTCGTGGCTAATTGCCATACGCGATGCTAAAACAGGTAAGGCTTACGCCGATTAAATAACAAAGCCCGGCATCTCCGCCAGGCTCTGTGTATTTTACAACGTTACTTTATCTAGTCCAACTGTAGTTACAAACTACAAGCATAGCAGTTTGCAGACACTCAACAGCGGTATATACTACGGACAACTGGGCACACGCGACACGCGTGCGCCAGCTTGCGGCATAGGCTTTTTTTTATGGCCCTTCAGGGTTCTTTTTTAATTCAAGCAATCTTTTATAACTTAATTCTGCCGGCAAAAAATGCATATCCAAAATGCGTTTTACAAATAAATCTTTCTTAAAAAAATCCAAGTCTTTTGGCTTGCAAATGGTAATGACTTGTACACCTAATGTGTCTTTGCTATCTGGAAATGTAACGGTTTCGTCATTTCCGTAAAAGGCATATACTTTTCCTGTATCCAATAAATCAATATTATCCTGAAAATTAACGCCCTTTATCTCGCTATTTATTTTATCCTTGGTTCCATAAAAGAACCTTTTGTCAATTACGCCATAGGTTTCTCTAAAACGGCTAAGTAAGATACCTGAAGTTGAAATCAGATATAATCTACGTCCGTTATCATCGTATTCTTTTTCCTCTCCACTTTTTATATTGGTAAATATCATCGTGTTGCCAATAAAGCCTTCCGGCAAAATGTAAGATTCTTTTTCTGCAAACTTGCAAGAGCTGAAACAAATTAAGGTTAGAATGATAATCGTTTTTTTCATGAAATTATTTAATTGTGATCCCTATACTTTGCGAGTAAGGGGTGGTTCGCCGTTTTTCGAAAGTCTTGTTCCATTCTTTTATAGAAATAGTTTTTCCATCAGCACCTACTACGCCTGTAAATACCCCATTTTTATCAACAACAATTGAAACATTTACGGTTGACATCAGTTCATCTCCATGTCCGGCCAGTCCAAAATATGGTGCAAAGGTTGAATTAAGAGACCAGCTTCCTGCATCAGAGGCACCTAAAAAAACAGAGTTACCTTTTGCATCCGTCGCAAATCCCTCTCCTGCCGGAAAGTGATCCCCCGTTATAGAGCCTGAGATATTCAATATCTGTGTTCCCCCTTTGCCATTTGAAAGCGCGAAATTCAACTTTGCATTATTATCTACCTCCTCATTCATCCATTTGCCGACCTTGGTATCGATAAATGGGATTGCTGCATGGTTTCCGGACTGACTTTTCATTGTTAAGGTATTTCCATACATGCTTGCCTGTACGTCGGTAGGGGAACGAGCAGACCATAGACCAAATCCACCTTTGCTTATAGCGGATCCACCACTTATACTTTTGATGGAGTTATCATCTGTCTCGACGCGGACCCTTGCATTAAGCTTGGCAGGGGCATTAGGACTTGTACTGAATCCCCTATGTTCACCATCTCCCTTAAAACCTCCGCCAAACCAATTAAATGGAGCAAACGATCTGAGCGTTATGTCAACGGGAAACGCGCCATCGGGATCAATCAATCGTATGGGGTTTCCTTCAACATAAACATAGGGACTAATTCTCCTTCCTTTCTCTGCCAAAGGATCCAACACCGTCCATCTTGCAATGACGGGGTCATAGAACCTGGCGCCATAATCGTATTGACTGGTCAGGTCTGTCTGTTCTTCTTTTCCGTTATAAAGATAACGGTTATTACTGGAGAGATCGTATCCCGCACTGCTCTTTAACCCAAAAGGGTAGTATTCATTTTCCTGGATTCGGAGAGCAGCCCCGGTACTCGGATTTTTAGCAAACGATACCCTTACATTGCCCAGGTTGTCGGTCAGATTGTATTCAAAATTATATCCGCCTGATCCATTTGGAACCGCGCGGCCTTCCTCTGTTGCTACGAATTTGATCGTTCCGTTACTCACGCTTGTTCCATTATATACTACGCCGCTGATATAGTTCCAGTACCCGTCGCTGCCTTTGTTGGCCAGTTTATTCGCGGTTGCGTCATAGGTATAGGTGGCCAGCGTGCTTCCGCTTTGTGTCACCGTCTGGGGGAGGTTAAACAGGTTATAACTAATCTGCTTGGGGGCGGTTATTCCGCCGTCTCCCGGCGCATTCCCGTTCGGGTCATATGTGCCGTAGCTGCGGAAGGCGGCGCCGCCGTTGGTTACCGTTTGCAACTGGTTACTACCATTACTATTGTAATATGTATAAAGCAGTGTTGCCGCATTTGGACCGGTACGCGTCAGGCCGGTGATATTGCCCATCAGGTCGTAGCTTACTTGTTCACCCAATATACTGCCTCCTGTACTGGTGCTGTTTGTTAGCCGGTTGAGCTGATCATAGTTATATTTGAAAGCCACGTTTGCCGCCGATGTCTTGCTATAAACAAACTCGCTTATATTGCCATTGTAAGATGGTCTGTAAATACTCAAATCTGTCGGCTTGTTATAGTACAGGTTCATATTAAACAGGTTGCCATCCGTGGTGGAGCCCAGCAGCCATCCCCGTTCGTTATAACTATAAGTTGCCGATTGCAGAAACGCACCGCCATTCTCGCTATGTAGGTGTTTTACTATCAGTTGGCCACTCTCATTATAATCCTGCTGGCTTTGCAACACACTGGCCGCATTATTGATAGCTGTGTAAGTTTGCCGCTTGCGGCCCATGTGGTCGTAAAAATAAGCGTTGTCAACCCTTAGTGCCTGCGCCCCCGCTACGAAATGGTAGCGGTAGACGACCGATGCCTGGTTATCGAAGTTATAAGTGGTGAATACCTTATCGTAATTCCCCAGCGATGCCGCTCCTGTTGTGCCGTAAAGATAATGCTGGGCGTATATTAGGGTCTGTCGGCCCAGGTCATCATAATAAAACAGCTTGTATAATACCGCCGTGCTGCCCAGTACCCAGGTTTTGGTACAGGTAAGCTGCCCTTTGGTTTGTTTGCTTGATACCGGCCTGTTGTCCCATGCTGCCGGGAAAGAGGCAAAATCGCCAAACGTATAGTCGTCATAATAACTAACCGTCAATGTTCCTGAGGGATTCGTTGGCCAGCTTACATTGGAGGGGTATCCCCCGGTGACCCTGGTCTCCCATAAGGGGGTGGTGAGCTGGTTGATCTGCAATTGCAATGCCGGCCGGGTTATTGCTGTAACCCATGTACCGGTTACCATCACCCGGCCAAGTGCATCATGCTTGGTAAATATCCATTGGTTATTTAGCCGCTGGTTGCCATCCTGGGTGGCAATCACCTTGTCGAGGCTGTTATATATCATATATTCCCAGTCTTTCCCGGGAAGCTTCTTTTGAACCAGGCGGTTACGGCTGTCATACTGGTACTGGTAACAAAAATTGGCCAGGGCTGCTGCCGATGGCAGGCCTGCCGCATCGGGGTTTGCCCCGGGAGGTAATACAAAGGCCAAGTTACCCTGGTCATCGTATACATAATAAGTCGATAGCATTTGCAGCGATGCCGGCAGTACAGGCGAGGTTTGCGCCGGAATATAATTAAATGTTCTTTTCAGCACTACATACCCTTCGTTATCTTTATACTCCTCGGTAGTGCCGCCGCGGCCGCTTTTCCAGTTCTCGTCTTTAGTCACAGTTACATGTAGTTGTCCGGCCAGGTAATTGGCTGCCGTTCCTGTGGCCCTGGTGAGCGTACGGCTCTGATCGGCATTGATGGTTGCCCGATACAGCGCCGCAAGCGTACTTACGGCCGTATCCGCCCCGCTGAATGTGTTCACGTTGTTGACTAAATATGCCATTTTTACAGTATGGCCTGAATTCGTTATCCCCGCATTATAAGGCTGCCAGTCATTTCCCGGTGCGCCCTGCTCGGTTACCCGGTTTAGCGGCGAGGGCTCGAAATTGGTTATGCTAAACGGATTGGGGTTAACCACGACGCCGCTCCCGTTAGTTTGTTGGGCGCCGCTTAGGCCGTTGCCGCCGGGATTGTAAAAGTTGCCGATCTCGGTGCTGATGCCGCTTGACTTATAACTGCCATCCGCTGTAGGTGATGCATAGGGCAGGTACTTTTGCGCCTCCCGGCCGTAAGCATCATATGCTGCCGGTTGCACTACATCCTTAAGCCCCGTTGCGCCGCCTTTTACCTGTACGGTTTGCAATGGCCGGCCAAGGCCATCAAAATACTGTATGGCAATCTTTTCCTTGGTCTTGTCCGACGAGGCCGAGATCACCAGCGCGTCCGTCGTCAGTCCTTGTGTGCTCGGCACGTACGTGGCAATATAGTTCTGGTCCTGGTTCAGGTTCAATGCCCCCGCGTTGTTCACCTTCATGGTCAATTGTGCCGATCCTGTGATGACGGTATTACTGGCCTTGATAGTATAAGCAGTTTGTGCCGTTACCGCGGTGGGGGTACCGCTGATCACGCCTGTAGTGTTGTTTAGTAACAGCCCCGCCGGCAGGGCCGGGCTTACCGTATAAGGCCTCGCCACTATTTTTCGGATCAGGTTCGTTGTTAAGTCCCCGACATATATCAGGCCGCCTGCATCAGCGGCAATTCCAAACGGCAGGTTGAACGTTGAGGCGTTACCCGCCCCGTTGGCATTGCCTTGTACGCCTGTGCCCGAAAGTGTTGTCACTGGTCCGCCAGGCGTAACCTTTCGGATCCTGTTGTTACCTTCATCTGTTACATACAGGTTACCCGCCTTGTCTATCGCAAGACCAGTCGGTCCGTTAAACTGTGCCGTTGTACTCGTTGTGGCGTCCAGATATCCTGCTGTGCCGCTACCTGCCAATGTCGACACCAGTCCGGAGGGTGTAATCTTCCTGATCTTGGCACCCTGCCGGTCAGTCACGTATACGTTACCCGCTGCATCCGTTACCACGCTGAACGGCTGGTTAAAGCCCGCTGCCGTTCCCTGCCCGTCTGCACTTCCTGCCGTGCCGCTTATGTTCCCCGCGAATATGGTTACCATACCCCCGGATATTTTTCTTATCATGTTATTGAAGGAATCTGCCACATACACGTTTCCCGAGCCATCTACCGCAACACCGCAAGGGTATTTGAACATTGCAGTGGCGGCCGTCACGGCCCCCGTGTTTATCCCCTGGCTCCCGTTGCCGGCAAATGTTGAAACAGCACCTCCCGGAGTGATCAGCCGGATCACATTATTGTCCTCGTCCGCTACATAGATATTCCCCGATGCATCCGAAGCAAGTCCTACCGGGTGGTAAAAGCTCGCCGATGTCCCTGTCGTGTTATTTACAAAGCCTTGTGAATAGTTGCCTGCAAATATGCTCACCTGCCCCGCGGGCGTAATCTTGCGGATGATATGCGAGCCGGCCTCGGCAATGAAGATGTTCCCCGATGGATCAACCGTTGCCCCAAGCGGCTGGTTGAAGCTCGCCGATGTGCCGCTCCCGTCCGTAGAACCTGCGCTGCCTGTCCCTGCAAATGTGCCTGTTTCGCCCGGCGCAGATACTGTGCCGCTGCTAATCGTGGGTGCCAGCGCGGTGATCGCTGTTCCCACATTATAGGTTTGAGGCCCTGCATAGCTGATTGTTACCGGTACCACGATGTTTACACTCAGCGAAAACGCTATGGTGCCTGTATAGCTTGAATAGCCTTCGGCGACCACATAATACGTACCGGGGGCCAGGTTCGACATTCTCATAAAGGATGCCACCCCGCCGCAGGCCAGCGGCACACTGTCGTCATCATTGAATGCAATCTCTGTCCCGCTGCTGTTAAGCAAGTGCAAGTAGGTGTCAAAGCTGCTTCCGCACAACGATAGTGTTACCGTATTGGTACCCGCGCCAATAGTGAAACTGTACCATATATCGTTCGATACCTGACCGTAATTATTTGTATAGCCGCTACCGGCTGCATTGCTCTTCGTATCCGTATAACTGCCCGACGAATTGTAGTTCCCGGCATTCATCGCGTTGCCCATAGCATCGCCCGGCACCAGGCACAGGCCCCGCATAGCTATCCCTGCTACAAAAAACAGCAGGCAAATTATCTTTTTCATGTAATAAGGTTATAGTTTAGTTGTAGTGGTTTAACGGTTCGTCCTTGCAGTACTGTCTCTTTTCCAGGTCCTCTTCCTTTCAGTACTTGGTATGATTAGGTTACGCTGGTCCGCAGGCAACAATTCCTCCAGCCGCCGGTTCTTTTCGTTAACCAGCGAATCGATCATTGATCTCTTCTGCTGCTCCGTCAGCAGCGCGTTACCGATTACCTCTCCCAATCCTTTTTTATAGCTGTCCTGAACATCGCTTACCTGCCGCGCCGTTGCCGAATCTGTTTTTAAAAAACGGCTGTAATAATTAACAGACCTCCTTTTAACGCTGTCTGCCTGCTGCCCATAGCCCTTGCTGATACCCATCGCCACTATGGCCAGTATCGCAATGCTTATTCTTATCGTTTTCATCTTAAATATCTTTTTACTGTCCCTGGTAATGGTAATCGGTGTGCTTAAGGATGTTGCCGTCCTTGTCCTTGATGTTCTTTAACCGCTGCAAACTGTCATACTCGTAATACGTCGTCATCCCTTTGGCATCGGTGCTGCTGGTTAAACCAATCAACGGATCGTATGTATACGTCGTCATCTCGGCATCTGAGGGGTAAATTCGGACGTCGTCGATTTTACCTGTTAGCGTGATGTTCTGTGTAAATGGCTGTTCGTTTAAAATCCATTTTGTATTATCAAAGCTCCACCATTGTATGGTGTATTTTCTTGAGTTGGGCATTGTAAAAAGGGTCGTATAACTCCCGCTAAACGATTTTTTTCCGGTACGTGCCTGGTCAGTACTCACGCCGGCTACGTCAGACTCCTCAAAACTTTCATAGTAAAATTCACTTACCGAAACAATACTTTGTAATAAAGCCTGGTAGCTGACCACCATCCCAATCTGAAAGGTATAGCTTGGAAAGGTGGTGCTGCCAGTCATCGATAGCGTATAACTCCCCGGCGGCATGTTTGCAAAGGTGACCGTGTTATTGGCCGGCACGTTACAGGTTCCATTTGTGCATGAGTAAGATCCGGATTTGTTGACAGGGCCGGTCAAGGTAAAACCAAAACTGATATTGTAGCTCGTATTCGGAAAGCCGGATGGTAACCCGATTGTTATGTCACCTGCAATATTCTGAGTAAATGTAGCCGTTGGAGTACTGGTGAAGTTACCGGCTGTTGGTCCCAGATAAAGCGAAACGCTTTTATTGCCGATGACATTTTGAGTCGAATTGACATATTTACTATATGCATTAATCACCTTAGCTACAGGATACTGGGCATTATAACCCCACATATATGATGTATTGATATCGTTTGCTTTTTGCATCGTCAGTATATTCCCAAACTGGTCATAGCCCAGGAAATTTGCCATGGTCTCAATGGGATTTGAGCCTGTCTGTAATTGTATGCTTTGTGGCAGCAGGTTGTTATTTCCTGCATCATAGTAATTGGTAATCTGGAGGCTTGCCGGAACGGCGTTATTGGTTTTCTGGTCCTGTACATGTTTATTGAGGATATTCCTGTCAACCATGGTTTGATAAACATTCCCGGCCTGTGCAAATTCACTGGCATATTTTATTGTATTAAGGACCACATCGCCTTTGCTATTGGCGGCTACTACTCGTGTAGGCTGCATATGGTTAAAATTATCGTAGTAATAATTTGTCGTCGCAACCAGGGCATTTAATGGGTTAATCTGGTCATAAGTTCTTTCTATCGTTTGTGTAAGTCTATTATCGCCGCTCTGGATAGCATAATTAAACGCAAAATATTCCATGCTCCCATTCCATCCATAAAAACCGGCACTAGCGGGTGGCAGCTGTGCTTCCACATCTTGCCCAAACCTCGTAGGTCCCTCTGAATAAAGGTTATGAGTTACCGATAAAGCACTGGCAGATCTGGCTGAATCAGCGAAGGCGGCGTAATGGTTCTCCGTCTGCGCCATCATCGTATACGACTTGTCTGCATTCTGCCGGTACACCGATTTAAACAGTACCTGCCCCCTGTGATAGTGATTAGATAATATAAACGGAGCCCCTCCGTAAAATTGAGTAACCGATGCATTGTCTGCCTGGTCATTAAATTGATATACTGTTTTTCCTGTATTATTTATTCCATCTCCAATATACTCCGTTACGTAAGGATATGCAACGGGCACTGCGTCCCAGGGTTCTAAATCTGTTGTTTGGTTGGGCAAAAATGTCCTTATGCTTTCACTGGCGCACTGCTGATAATTGAGGCCATCAGGAATATTCCAATATCTTTTCCCCATAGTTGTCTGGAAAAAGTAGCTTTCAAGTACAAAGTTTTTCACGCCATAGCCCGACTCATTCTGTCCATAGGCATAAGTTTTTGTCAATGGTGTCGCAGATATTCCATCATAGCTTTGGATTTGTTTTATCCTTAACCCTCCGGCATAAGCTGCATCCGCCGGCAGATTAGTGGGTGAATATTGATTCGTCTCATAGGCAAAAGTTGTATAGCCGCCTGTCGGATAAGTTATTTTATTAAGGATATCTGCCTGCATATAGGCAGGATCGGGATTCCGGGTGCCATAGCTAGCAGCACCGACTTGTATAGTTTGCGCCTGTCCATTGGTCGGTGTGTATGATATGGCTGTTCGGGGAACTAATGTCGTAGCAAATTTGCCATTATAATAGCCCCAATAATCGATACACTTTGCATATTGATCAGGAAGGCCATAATTGTCCGTTTTATTATTGTATCCAAATTTATATTCCTGAATATTTGTGCCATTCGCATCTCTGACGATAAGGCTATCCAGCCTGAGCCGCATCGAAGAGGAACTGACATAAGTTTGAGAATAACTTTCCGTCCTTATAAAATAGCTATGGTAAAAATTTATCTCCTTTATAAGGTTATAGGTACCGTTTGTCAAATTATATATCAGAATTTTTTGCATTCTGTTCTTCAATCCTGTCAATCCCAAATCAACCCTTGCCTCCGGAGCAAGCTGAAAAACGATTTTTCCATTTTTAAAGAGAATTGTCTCCAGGTTTTTTTGAGAAATGGTGTTGTAATTGTAAAGAGAATAAGGAGTTTGTCCGGGAGTAGAGGAATAAGGGTACTGCGAACCACAGTTGTTATACACCGCATCAATGACTGTAATATTGTCATTTGGAATCGTTTGGGTAAGGTATGATGCATTTGAATATGTAAAATTAATGGCGTCCTGGCCATTTGAAGAAGTGATTTGAGACAACAGCCAAGATGATGTGATTGTGCTCTGTAGTGAAGCCGTCGAACTCTCTAAATCATTAAATTGGTAATTAATCCCCGATTCATCAGATATCGCCATATTCATTGTTGACGGGGTTGTAATCGTGTAGGATACTTTCAATGGTGCGTAAGGGATAAAAAATGGTTTAAGGTTTTTCTCCTGGCTAAAAACAAATTTCCCGCTCTTTCCGGGTAAATTATAGGAGAATATGTCCGGCTCTGTGTCCATCACATGCCTGTCCGTAATATTCCTAAAATATTCAAGTTCATCTGAAGACCCTTTTACCAGATTTTTTACTGTTCCGCCATTCAGATACCCAAAGGAACCTGCATTATTAGCGCTGACATTATTTTCATCCGCCATACCGCCCATCACCTTTCTCGTGATTGCACCTCCGGCACTCAAGCTCCAGCCGGTGCCAATATTAGTAGGAATGTCGGTAACCCTTACCCCTGACGTATTATAATTGATACTGATAGGGACTTTTAGTTCGCCTACATTAATTTCATAAAGAGGAATAGAAATATTAGGGGTCCCGTTAAAAAGGTTAACTTCATAATTGCCATACCTGGCAAAAGCTGCAACTTCAGGTGAAGAAGGTGTTACTTTGGGTAATAAATTTGCGGGCACTGTAGGTGTTTGTCCATATAAATGAACAGAGGCAACAATAAATAGTGAAAGGCAAGAAAAGTATTTTATCATAAAATAAGGTGGTAAAAAACTGCTACTATTGGATACAATGAGAAGTCAAAGAAAAGCGCATTAAAAATAGCCGCTCTCTATAACCCGGTATTATTACCCCTTTTTGGTAAGATTTAATACGGCCGGATCGATGAAAGCGTATTTGTATGTCAATTCGATGTGTTCACGGAATATTAGTTAGCCTGTGGCTAATTGATAAGAAAGAATAAAATTTAGTTATGAGGCTGGTTTCCTGAAAAGGCTATTGTTCATTATTGTGATAGGTTAAGTTAAATTACGACGTAAATGATATTAAACCATAGCCATCTCGAGTCGACTACGCATTGGTCTATTTCGGTGTAATTGTATTTAATTATTTCCGGTTTTCAAAATGAATTGTAAAATTTTTGAGACATCGTAAAGACTCTGGCTAAATAGATTGTGCCACAACGTTGATATTTTTCATATTCTTTCAGAAAATCTCCGTGTATCCCGGCGAACGGCAAATGTTTTTTAGGGCAATTCGCAAACTAATCCCAAGCCCGTATTTTTTATAGCCTTGTCGTTCAAAGACTTTATTACAGTTGATAGACTTATTAGCATCCGGCGAAATGGCCCAAGACTTTAAGTGTCACCTATGAATGCCTGATTCATTAAGACCACCAGAAGAAAGATATCCGCAACGCCACAAAATAACTTGTGTGAAAAAATCGAGTGGCATGTGTAATGAATTTATGATTATTCGTATTAGTTCATAGTAACGAATCACTATAAGTGGATCGCTTTTAACTTTTTTGAATATCAAGAAAAGGGCATATATTTAGCATATAAATGAATAAGGTCAAAAAATGGCCTTTTCAAATTCCGAATACCCAGCTCATCACTTTTTTCGATCATGTAAAATGCAATTTACGTGACCGCTTATTTTATTACACTTCTATTTTGTGTGTTTATTTCCGAATGATCCCTGCACTGCATGGCATTAATGCAGTTGTTATCTCATCCAGTTTACCGTCGTTATCCCGGACTTTACCGGCAAGCAATCCGCATTGACCAGTTTTGCTTTGTCCTGTTTTGACCGTCTCGTTACATTTGTTTAAAATGAGTTGAAATGTCAATCGTCTATACTACTATAGAAAACAATGACTTCATGGCAGGCCCGGTTAATGTCTCCGGGACCGGGAACAGGAACTGGCTATCCTGTTCCTGGATATCCGGAATTTTACCGGCTTAATGGAAGCCCAGCCGGGCAGGACGATTATCGAGGTTGTCCGCCGCCTTTTCACGGCCTTTAACCAGATCGTAAAGAAATTTGAAGGCAAGGTGGTGGAGATCGCCGGAGATAGTTTATATACTGTTTTCGATTTACAAACGGGGCTGAAGGAGGTAGTAAATAACGCCTACCAGGCTTCGAAGACAATGTTTCAGGCGGTCACGCTCTACAATGAAGCCTATAGCGAGCCTTTTTGCGGCGGGCCGCTGGAGATCGGTGTTGGATTACATGCTGATAAAGTCTTTGTCGGCGAGTTCGGGCTGGACAATGCCCCGCAATTATCGGTCATAGGCATTCCTGTTAACATTACATCCAGGCTCCAGGCCAAGAACAAAGAACTGGATAACGATATGATCGTTTCAGTATATGCTTACCATTTATTAACGGACGACGAGATGGCCCCTCATTACCGGACGGTATAGCTACAGGGGATCAGCCAGGGCCTGCAGGTCTGCCCGGCCGGAAAGCCCCACAAGTGCAGCAATAACTCCGCCGGTTATATGCCGGCTATTTCCGGCTGAGGCATTAGGGTAAAAAGTCTGTTACGATGTAATCTCCAGGAAATGGAGCGGTCAGAACCGCAAAAAGGAAGAGGTAAAATCGTATATTTGATATTCTTTACAGGCAACTGTCTGTAATTGTGATAAGGTTTAGGTTGAAAGGTCCGGGCAGCGAGTGCGAGGACCTTTCTATTTTTTTGATCCGGCCCTCATCTGTTCCCAACTTTGTTATTTATATAACTAGGGGCATCTTTTTTATGTTTTCATTACCGAAACAACAAGCCATTATGGGATTGTAAACTCACCATATAGATAATGCACAGGATAATCGATACCTTTGAAACTGCTATGAGTTTACCGCTAAGGGTCACATTTGATGGCAAAGACTACACATATATTGTCTTAACCAAGGGAATTACTAAAGATACTAACCAAATCAAGATCAGCGTTGCCGGCGAAGAATTCACATTACTTCGGAGCTGTCAATATGAATGGTATGTAGAGGAATTAACAGAAGAGACCAGCCTGGACTACTGAAGGCGATCGCCAGAAATATCGCAATAAGATATCGCTTATGACATTACGACCTGCCTGATAAGCTGAATACATTATATGTACTGTGTATTTCCGTTTTCTGAAAGTAAAATATTATACTATTTCTTTTTAATAAAATATTACTTTTTAAGCAACATATTTATGGGTTTAGCGTATTTATATTTATTAATAACAAATATGAATTGGTTAAATAAGTAACAATATCCCTGAGGGATATTTGTTTTATTGATTTTAAATATGGCGAGCAAAAAAAGTGTTAATAGAGAGCGAATTATAGAAATTTTAACAGACGCATTTGAAACCAATAAGAGCGTAAATTATATCGTTAAACAAGATGACTTGCGGAGAAGACGGATACGATTTTTAATGGAGTACTCTGTAGCTGTCTGTGAGTTATTTGGAGAGGTGTTGTTGTCCGATGACCGAAAGGCCTGCGCCCTGTTATTGTATCCCCAAAACAAGAAAACAACATTAAAAACGATATTACTTGATATCAAACTAATATTCAAATCGATTGGTATAACTGGAATTAGCAAAACGCTTAGCCGGGAAAGTAAAATAAAGAGTATACAACCAAAAGAACCTATTTGCTATCTCTGGTTTATTGGAACTGATCCTAAAGTGCAACATACCGGCATAGGCTCTAAATTAATGGAACAAATTATTTCAATTTCAAATGAAAAGCAATTGCCATTGTACTTAGAAACTTCTACGACGGAAAACTTAAAGTGGTACAATAATTTTCAATTTGAAATCTATAATGAGCTACAACTTGATTATAAGTTATTCTTTTTAAAACGCAAATCAGATAATTTATAAAACATGCTGGTTTTCGGGACTCAAATACACATCGTCACTTTTATATTCATTGTGATGGAATTTGGAATGTTTATATTCCAGTTTTTTTATTTCCAATTCAGGCCGCAGGATAAAAGCCGCCTTTGGTACCTCATATTATTAGCCTTGCTTTTATTTTATAATGTCACCGGTGGATTATTTCCTGATCATAAAATTACTTCGATTCCAATTCCCACGCAGTTAATGATTGCCTATGGTTCCGGATTTTTAATGGCCTCCTATTTTCCGTTTTATTTTTACAAGGCCTTCGATTTAAAGGTACTAAGATGGCATGCGTTGTACGGAGTGCCTCTTTTTCTGATGGCACCATATCTTTTGTTTTTTGTGATTGCTTATGCTATAAACGGGAACCTCAATGTCGATATTAAGCTGGGAGTAGTGGTTCCGTTTATTTACTCGCTTGTTTTACTTTGGGTCATTCTAAAGGCAATTAGAAATCATTACAACGAAGAAGAGAACCATAAAAATGCAATTGAGGAAATCGCGGTTTACTGCGCAGTATCTCCATGGGCAGCAATGACAGTCTTTTCCTGGTTTCAGGTAAGTCAGTTAGTCGAGGTTTTATGCACGAACTTTGGATTCATTATAATTACCGTCATATTTATACTCAAAGCTATCAAGAACACCAGGCAAGAGTATGAGGCATTTATAGCGATAAAAACTAATAGAAACGTTCAAGAGGGCTTTTCTGCCGAAAATTTCTTGACGTACGGACTTACAAAAAGAGAAATTGAAATTGTAAGCTTTATCCACCGGGGATTAAAAAACAAAGTGATTGCCGATAGCCTGAATATTTCTGAAGGAACGGTAAAAAAACATATAGAAAACATCTTTAATAAAACGGGGGTAACATCGAGGGGTGAACTTTTACATAAATTATATTTTAAATAAAAATTTCTAGAATATCCCCGTTTTGTATAAAAATACGTCCAATTACGTATATAAAATCCGTCTAATAG
>Ga0075366_10000371_pt1 | contig 20821 bp, 18 predicted proteins | sample EndMethybrTD3031_FD_72351 | JGI IMG/M metagenome (GOLD analysis project Ga0075366, IMG submission 72351) | Populus endosphere microbial communities from Tennessee, USA - Endosphere MetaG P. TD hybrid TD303-1 | ecosystem: Host-associated > Plants > Roots > Endosphere | place: USA: Tennessee...
GATTCCCAAGGCCGACGGCGCGCACGGCGGGGGCGATACCCGGCTGCAGGACCTGATCTTCCGCAAGGTCGAGGCCCCGGCGCACCTGCGGCTGCCCGATTCGCGGGCCGGCGCGATGTCGTGCCTGACCGGGATCGCCGCCCGCAAGAGCGTCGTCGAGAAGCGCGCCGTGAAGATCGGCGATCTGGTGAAAATCAGCTGACCAGCTTCAGGCCGGCGATGCCTGCCACGATCAGCGCGATGCAGGCGAGCCGGAGGAGCGTGGCCGGCTCGCCCAGGATGGCGATGCCGACGAGGGCCGTGCCGACGGTCCCGATCCCCGTCCAGACGGCATAAGCCGTCCCGACCGGCAGGCTGCGCACGGCAATCGCCAGGAGCCACATGCTCGCGACCATGGTCACGATGGTCGCGGCCGTCGTCCACGGCCGAGTCAGGCCCTCCGAGTGTTTGAGACCCACGGCCCAGCCGATCTCGAGCAGGCCCGCGACGACGAGAATCACCCACGGCATTTTCGGTCAGACCTCACTTAGGATGGGCGACATGAAGAGAGTGTTCGCATGAGCCAGACAAAAATCGCAATCGTCGTCGGCAGCCTTCGCAAGGAGTCGCACAACAAGGCCCTCGCCGCCGCCATCGCCAAGCTCGGGCCGCCCGATGTCACCTTCGAGACGCTCCAGATCGACGACCTGCCACTCTACAACCAGGACGACGACGGGGCGCAGCCGCCGCAGGTCGTCCGCCTGAAGAAGGCGATCGCCGCGTCGTCAGGCGTCATCTTCGTCACGCCGGAATACAACCGATCGATCCCCGGCGTCCTGAAGAACGCCCTCGACCACGCCTCGCGCCCGTACGGGCAGAACGCCTGGGGCGGCAAGCCGGCCGGTGTCCTCGGCATCACGATCGGCGCCATCGGCACCGCCTGCGCGCAGCAGCACCTGCGCACCATCCTGGCCTATCTCGACATGCCCACGCTCGGTCAGCCCGAGGTGTTCCTCACCGCCAAGGAGGGCTTCTTCGACGCCTCCGGCGCGATCGCCAACGACGGCACGAAGAAGTTCCTCCAGGGCTGGATGGATACCTACGTCGCCTTCGTGAAAAGGCACACGAAGGCCTGAGGAACTGCCAACTTCCAACGTCCAACTCCGGAGGCACTTCCCACTCCCACCTCCCAACCGTGCCGGCGCATCAGCGGCGGTCAAGGCAGGTTGGCGGTTGCGGATTGACGGTTCTGTTGGCAGTTGGGCGTTGGAAGTTGAGGTAAAGGCGCTCACGATGCGCGCGCTTCCCGACTGGTGTGAGCCCATGGCGGCGACGCTCACCGCGGATCGGTTCACCGATCCGGCGTGGACGTTCGAGCGCAAGCTCGATGGCATCCGCGTGCTCGCCTTCAAGCACGGCGGCACGGTGCAGCTGTGGTCGCGCAACCGCCTGTCGCTGACGGCCGCCTACCCGGCGGTCGTCGCGATGCTCGAGGTGCTGCCGCACGACACGTTGATCCTCGATGGCGAGGCGACCGGTGGCTGGGGCCGGCAGGGCAAGGCCGATTACAACGTCTTCGACGTGCTGTGGATGGACGGCCGCGACCTGCGGGCGCTGCCGCTCGACGAGCGGCGGTCGATCCTGAAATCGCTGGACTTCACGCTGCCGGTGGCGCGGGTCACCGCCCTCACCGGCGACGCGCCGTGGGAGCGCGCCTGCCGCGAAGGGTGGGAAGGCGTCATCGCCAAGCGCCGCGACTCGCCCTACGAGGGCAAGCGCTCGAAGGCGTGGCTGAAGATGAAGTGCGAGGCCTCGCAGGAGCTGGTGGTCGGCGGCTTCACCGATCCGCAGCGCAGCCGCGTCGGCCTCGGGGCGCTGCTGGTGGGCTACTTCGAGGGCGACGACTTCGTGTTCGCCGGCAAGATCGGCACCGGCTTCGACAACGCGCTCCTGCACGAGCTGCGCACGCGGCTCGACGCACTCGAGCGCAAGACGTCGCCGTTCACCAAGGCGGCCGGTCTGCCCAAGCTCCGCGTCCACTGGGTGAGGCCGGAGATCGTCGTGCAGGCCGCCTTCACCGAGTGGACCGGCGGCGGCAAGCTGCGCCACCCGCGGCTGCTCGGCCTGCGCGCCGACAAGGCGGCCCGCGACGTGGTGCGGGAGCGGCCATGACGGCACGCCCGGCGGCCGCGGTCTCCATCACCCATCCCGACAAGGTGCTGTTCCCCGACGACGGCATCACCAAGGGCGAGGTCGCCGCCTATTACGCGGCCGTGGCCGACGTGATGCTGCCGCACGTCCGCGGCCGGCCGGTCACGATGGAGCGCTTTCCGTCCGGCATCGACGCCAAAGGCTTCCTGCAGAAGAACGTCGTCAAAGGCTTCCCGGCCTGGCTGGAGCGCGCCGAGCTGCCGAAGAAGGACGGCACGGTCTTCTACCCGCTGGCCGACGACGCGCGCTCCCTGCAGTGGATGGCCAACCAGAACACCGTCACGCTGCACGTGTGGCCCTCGCGGATGCCGCATCCGTGGGAGCCGGACGTGTGCGTCTTCGACCTCGATCCGGCCCACGACGATCCCCGGGCGTTGCGGACCGCGGCGCTCGGCCTGCGCGACCTGCTGGCCGAGCGGAAGATGCGCAGCGTGGTCAAGACGTCCGGCTCGAAGGGCTTCCACATCGTCGTGCCGCTGAAGCGGTCGCCGGCCCGCACCGTCAACCGCTTCGCCGGCGAGATCGCGACCGAGCTGACGGCGCGGCTGCCGGACCTCGTGACGCTGGAGTTCAGCAAGGCCGATCGCGGCGGACGCATCCTGATCGACATCGGCCGCAACCGGCCCGGCGCCACGATGGCCGCCGCGTATACGCTGCGGGCCCGGCCCGGCGCGCCGGTCTCGGCGCCCTGCACCTGGGACGAAATCGAGCAGGGCGCGGTCGGGCCGCGTACCTTCACGCTGCACACGATGGCCGCGCGACTGGCTGCCGTCGGAGACCTCTGGCAGGACCTGGCCCGCAAGGGCGTGACGCTGCCGGGCGCCGCCGCCGATCGCGACGACCTCAGCTACACTCAGCCCCCGTGACGTCGCCGATGGCGAGCCCCGAACACGAGACGCCGCGTGCCGACGCGCTCCCCGAGGCCGAGAGCCGTCTGCCGAATTCCGCGCAGGCCGACGCGGAGCTGCGCGAAGCGCGCCGGGCCCTGCGCGAGAGCCAGGAGCGGCTCACGGCGGCGCTGGCGGCGGCCTCGACCGGGACCTTCCGCTGGCTGTTCGCCGCCGGCCTCGCCGAATGGGACGAAACGCTCGGTCCGCTCTTCGGCGTCCCTCCGGCCAGGGGGATGCACCGGTTCGGGGAGCTGATGCACACGCTCCATCCCGACGACCGGCCGGTGGTCCAGTCCAGGATGCAGCAGTGCCGCGTCGACGGGACACCGTTCGACATGGAGTTCCGGGTCGTCCATCCGGACGGGACGGTCCACTGGCTGGCGATGAAGGCGACCGTCGTGCGGGCCGCCGACGGCACTCCCGACTACATGACCGGCGGGTGCCGCGACGTGACCCGCCTCAAGGCGACCGAGGAGGCCCTGCGCGAGGAAACGCGGACGCTCGAAGTGCTCAACGCCACCGGCACGCTGCTCGCCGGGCAGCTCGAGCTCGATCGCGTCCTCCAGGCGGTGACCGACGCCGGGACCGCCGTGAGCGGCGCCCGCTTCGGCGCCTTCTTCTACAACGCCACCGACGAGCACGGCGACGCCTATCAGCTCTACGCGCTGTCGGGTGCGCCGCGCGAGGCCTTCGAGCGCTTCGGCCGGCCGCGCGCGACGGCGCTGTTCGGCCCCACCTTCCGCGGCGAGCCGCCGATCCGCATCGACGACGTCCTCGTCGATGCCCGCTACGGATCGATGGCGCCGCACCGGGGCATGCCGCCGGGCCACCTCCCGGTGCGCAGCTACCTGGCCGTTCCGGTGCGCTCGCGCTCGGGTGACGTCCTCGGCGGGCTCTTCTTCGGCCACCCCGAGCCGGGCGTGTTCAGCGCGCGGGCCGAGCGCCTGGTGCTCGGCGTCGCCGGCCAGGCCGGCATCGCCATCGACAACGCCCGTCTCTACGAACAGGCGCAACGGGGCGCCGCCGAGCGTGAATCGCTGCTCGACAGCGAGCGCGCCGCCCGGGCCCAGGCCGAGCGGCTCAGCGACGCCAAGGACGAGTTCCTGGCGACGCTCTCGCACGAGCTGCGGACGCCGCTGAACGCCATCCTCGGCTGGGCCCAGGTGCTGCGCGCGAGCGGACGCAGCGCCGACGACATTCGCGCCGGCCTCGAGACGATCGAGCGCAACGCACGCGTCCAGACACAGCTCATCGACGATCTGCTCGACATGAGCCGCATCACGTCGGGCAAGCTGCGGCTCGACGTCCAGCCGATCCATCCTCGAGCCTTCCTCGAGGCGGCGATCGAGACGGTGGCGCCGGCGGCCCAGGCCAAGGGCATCCGCATCGACCGCGTGCTCGACCCGGCGGCCGGTCCGATCGCCGGCGACCTCGGTCGCTTGCAGCAGGTCGCGTGGAACGTCCTGTCCAACGCCATCAAGTTCACGCCGCGGGGCGGCCGCGTCCAGGCGGTGCTGGCGCGGGTCGACTCGCACGTCGAGATCGCCGTCGCCGACACGGGCATCGGCATCCAGGCGGAGCTGCTGCCGCATCTGTTCGAGCGGTTCCATCAGGGCGACGCCTCGACGACGCGGAAGTACGGCGGTCTCGGGCTCGGCCTGTCGCTCGTCAAGAGCCTCGTCGAGCTGCACGGGGGCACCGTCGCCGTGCACAGTCCGGGGGCGGGGCAGGGCACCACCGTCACCGTCCGGTTGCCGCTGACGGCCGTGCAACGACAGGGCGACGCCCGCGACCGCACGCAGCAACGGTCCGCGCCGGAGCGGGTGCCTGCCGTGCGGGCCCACGAGCTTTCCGGCGTCCGGGTGCTGATCGTCGACGACCAGCCCGACGCGCGCGACCTGATCAGCCGCGTTCTCGAGGATTCGGCCGCCGTCGTGCTGTCGGCGGCGTCGGCCGACGAGGCGCTCCGCTTGATCGAATCGGAGCGCCCGGACGTGCTGGTCAGCGACATCGGCATGCCCGGGACCGACGGCTACGAGCTGCTGCGGCGGGTCCGCGGCCTCGGTCCCGAGCGCGGCGGCCGGCTGCCGGCCATCGCCTTGACCGCGTTCGCGCGCGCCGAGGATCGAACGCGCGCCCTGCGCGCCGGCTTCCTCGTCCACGTGTCGAAGCCGGTCGACGCCTCCGAGCTGGTCGCCACGATCGCCAGCGTCGCCGGCCGCGCCGTGGAATGAGGGGGGCCCTGCCCATTCAGGGCAGCGGCCGACCCTCGATCCGGGTGCCGCCGCCAGGGGTGGACGTTCCGCTGCATCCGGCCGGCGAGCCACCCCGCCCCTCGGCGTGGCACCGATCCTGTAAGGAGGCCGGCATGGCTATGACTCCACGCCGCACCTTTCCCGCCGCCGAGCCGAACCGCGATGCCCTCGACGATACGATCGAGGACAGCTTCCCGGCGAGCGATCCGCCGTCGTCCAACCCCGCGCCGACCTACGCGGCCTGGGCCAGCGCCGACGATGCATCGGCCCGCGGCGAAGGCCGCCTGGCCAGGGCCATCGAGGAGCAGTCGGCGAAGCTGCCCACCGACGCGTTCCTGTGGGCGGCGGTCGGCTCGATCGGCGTCTCGGCCGCGCTCCAGCTGGCCGGCAAGCGCCACGCCAGCCTGTTCATCGGCCAGTGGGCGCCGGCGTTCCTGCTGCTCGGCGTCTACAACAAGCTGGTCAGGGAATTCGGCCCCGACGCCTGAAACGACGCTCTCGACGGCGCTGAGACAGCGCCTGAGACTAGCGCCTGAGACGGCTTTCCCCCGACGACGCCTGAGACGGCGCCTGCGGCGCGGGCCCTCGAGCATCCGCTCGGCCCGCGAGCCGTAGGCGCGTCGTCTGGCGCAGCAGCCGGCGCGCGCCCGCTCGTCTGTGCAAGCGCTCGATGCCTTCAGCTTGACCTGTCCTGCGCGCGAGCCGGGACCGGGTGCGTTGGCGTGTGTGAACTCGGCGCCGTCGAGTCGCCACGCTCGAGTCCCGGCCGCGCCATCAGACCGTCTCGCTGGCCGACGCGCGCCGCACCGGCAGCTCGCACGCGGCGAGCTTCACCACGAGCCGCGCCAGTTCGGCGACGCTCCAGGCCTGGGCGCAGCAGCCCCGCGGCGTGAAGGGCGCTTCGGCGTCGAAGATCTCGCTGACGGAGCCGACGCAGCCGCCGTGGATCAGGTGATCGAGCAGCGGATCGATCCAGCGGCGGGCGCCGGCGGCGTCTTCGGGATGGACGGCCAGCCAGGCGTCGACGAACGGTCCCATCAGCCACGGCCAGACCGTGCCCTGGTGGTAGGCCGCGTCACGGTCGCGGAGGTCGCCGAAGTAGACGCGCTTGTAGTCGGGATGATCGGGCGCCAGCGTGCGCAGGCCCGCCGGCGTGACCAGCGACCGGGTGACGCTGTCGAGGACCGCCGGCCAGTACTGGCGATCCAGTGGCGAGTGCGGCACGGCGACGGCCAGGATCTGGTTCGGCCGGCAGGCGTCGTCGTCGCCGTTCTCGCCGTCGACGACGTCGTTGAGCCGCTTCTTCGGCGCGTTCCAGAAGCGGGCGTTGAAGGCGACGCGGCAGCGCGCCGCTTCGGCGCGCAGCTCGTCCCGTTCGGCGTGCGCGCCGGCGCGATCCACCCACGAGGCCAGCAGCACCAGGGCGTTGTGCCAGAGCGCGTTGATCTCGACCGCCTTGCCGCGCCGCGGCGTGACGACCCAGCCATCGACGAGGGCATCCATCCAGGTGAGCTGGACGCCGGGCGCGCCCTGGGCGAGCAACCCGTCGGTGTCGACGTGGATGTTGAAGACGGTGCCGGCGCGGTGGCAGCGCACGATCTCCCGCAGCGTCGGCAGCAGCTCCTCGACCAGGGCGTGGTCGCCGCTGACGGTGTCGTAGCGATGGAGTGCGTGGAAGAACCACAGCGTCGCGTCGGCCGTGTGATAGAGGCCTTCGCGCTGGCCCTCGGGGAAGAGATTCGGAATCAGGCCGTGCCGGACGTGCAGCGCGAACGTTCGCAGGATGTCGTGCGCCTCGGAGTGGCGCCCGGTGACGAGGGCGAGGCCTTCGAGGCTGATCATCGTGTCGCGGCCCCAGTCCGTGAACCACGGATAGCCGGCGATGACGGTGCGCGGCTCGGCGCCGACGGCGTAGGCCTGTGCGTCGTCGAGGGCGCGGGTGGCCGGCCGGATGATGAACTGATCCGCAGCCAGCGGCAGCAGGAAGGTATCGGGCTGCTGCAGGCTCTCGTCGCTCGAGGCGATGAGGCGCTGCCGGCGCGCCATCTCGTGGTGCCACGCCTCGTCGGCCGGCGACCCGTCGAGGTGCTCCCACGGTTCCGTGGAGGCCGTCAGCCAGGCGTCCTCACCGGGCGCCAGCATCAGCGTGAACACCCCGGGTGAGGTCGCCGATCCGACGTGGTCGTAGCCGCGCTCGCGCTCGATGGCCAGCGGGATCTGCGTCCACGTCTCGCTGTCGGCCTCGAACGCGCCGTGTTCGCCGGCCACCTGCATGCGCAGCAGCAGCGGCGACTCGGCGCGGCTGAACTCGCAGCGGGCCGGCCCGCTGCGGGTCGTCGAGAAGGCGTGAGCCTGCTCGGGAGCGACCGCGCCTTCGTGCGGCCGGAAGTCGAGCCAGGGACGGAGCCGCAGGCGTGCCGCGCTCGACGCGCCGCTCAGGCGATAGCGCAGGTGGACGGTGTTCTGCCCGTGCGGCACCATCACGGTGCGTTCGAGCTGGACGCCGTCGGCGAGCTGGAAGGTCCAGCGCGGCAGCCCCGCCTGCAGACAGAAGTCGGCCGAGCCGACGACCGGCGGTCCGCCGGCGCGGCCGGGCTGCAAGGTCTGCGGCGGCGCGCCGTCGAGCTCCACGACTTCCTGCAGCGCGTGCAGCAGCAGGGCGCGCCCGATGGGCGCCGGGAGCGCCGCGACCAGCAGTCCGTGGAACCGGCGCATCGGCGGGCCGTCGACGCTTCCGGAGGCGTAGCCGCCGAGTCCGTTGGCCACGAGCCATTCGAGCGGGGCGACGGTCGAGGACGACGGTCTGGGCTGCGGCGTGAGATGGAGAAGCGTGCGAGTGGTCATGGCGATACCAGAGTTGGCCTGAATACCGTGGTGGCTCGTCCGTTCGCGACGAGCTTCATGGGTTGGCAACTGCCCGCAATTCCCACACCACCGTAGGCGCGATCCTCCGACGACCACAGCACGCCCCACTCGAAGAGCTCGGGTGGCGCGACGAGGGGATCGGGCGCCCACGCCAGGTCGATATCCGGGCCCAGATTGACGACGAGCAGCCGATCTTCGTGCGCGGTGCGGCCGACGAAGCGCAACAGCAGCGTGTGGTCGTCGAGCGTGGAACCGACCAGGCGGCGGGCGTTTTGGCCGAGCGAAGCGTCATTGCGGCGCAGCGTTGTCAGATCCCGATACATCCGCCACGTGGGGTCGGCCGCGGGATCGACGGGATGGTCGAGCCGGCACGCGTCGAGCGCGGGCCGGCCGATCGCCTCGATCGTCGCCCCGTCGTACGCGTGGCGGAGGCGGCCGAACTGGGCGAGGAACGCCTGCCGGCCCTGGAACACCAGCGCCTGGAGATCCGGCTCGTGGTCGCAGAAATACGTGAAGGGCTGCCGCGCGCCCCATTCCTGGCCCTGGAACAGCAACGGTGTCCACGGCCCGAGCAGCAGCAGCGCCGACATCGCCCGCCAGGCCGACGCGCCGGCGACGTCGATGAGTCGCCGGCCGAGCGCCACGTTGGCGACCTGATCGTGGTTTTCGAGAAAGGCGATGAACTCGTGCGCGGGACGATCGAGGGCCGGCGCGCCGCGGCGCTGCGACTGCCAGGGATAGTACTGCCCCTGGAACAGGAAGCCGTTCAGCGCCAGCGACAGCCATTCGCGCGCCGTGCCGCGGTAGTCCGACAGGTAGGCCTCGTGCGTGCCCGTCAGACTCACCCGCGCCGAATGATGGAAGTCTTCGTTGAACACGCCGTCCAGGCCGTAGCCGCCGACCTGACGCGGCCGCATCAGCCGGGCGTCCTGCCCCTCGTGCTCGGCGACCACCACGATGGCGCGCGGTGCCGCGGTCTCGCGCGCGACGCGGGTCAGCGCCGCGAGGATGTGCTCGGGCGAGGCGTCGAAGAGCTGCTGGGCGGCGTCGATGCGGAAACCGTCGACGTGGAACTCGCGGACCCAGTAGGCGACGTTGGCCAGCACCAGCTCGCGCAGCCCGCTGCTGCCGACGTCGTCGTAGTTGAGCGCGTCGCCCCACTCGTTGGCGTAACGGTGGCTGGGGTAGAACCGCGAGAAGCGCGGCAGGTAGTTCCCCGACGGGCCGAGATGGTTGTAGACGACGTCGAGGGTCACGGCCAGGCCGAGGCCGTGCGCCGTGTCGACGAAGTGCTGCAGATCGGCCGGCGTCCCGTAGCCGCGATAGGGCGCGAACCACAGCACGCCGTCGTAGCCCCAGCCGAAGTCGCCGGCGAACTCCGCCACGGGCATCACCTGGACGACCGTGATGCCGACGTCGCGCAGCCGCGGCAGCCGCTCTGCGGCCGCGCGCCAGGTGCCTGCTGGCGTGAAGGTGCCGACGTGCAGCTCGCAGAGCACCTGCCCGGGCAGCGAGACCCCCGACCAGCCGCCGTCCTGCCAGGCGTAGCCGGCGAGATCGACGATGGCGGAGAGGCCATGCGGACCGTCGGGCTGCGAGCGCGATGCCGGGTCGGGATAGATCGTGTCGTCGCCCTCGAAGCGGAAGCCGTACCGAGACCCCGGCCTGGCCACCACCTGACACCCCTGATAGCCGTCCGCTTCCGCGTCGAGCGCGACGGTCCGGCCGTCGATGACCAGCGTCAGCGGTCGATGCTCCGGGGCCCAGACGCGGACATGCGCCTCGGTCCCCGACACCATCTCGGCGCCGATGGGGTAGACGCGAGGGGCCGTCACGAGAGGCGCTCCGGTCCGTTCACCAGGACGGCGACCGAGGAGGGCTGCAGCCGGTACGACGTCCCCATCCGCTGCGCGCGGGTGGGGTCCTCGCGGGCGGTGTCGGCGATCCGCCGCCAGGCGCCCTTCTCGAGCGGCGGCAGCTGGTAGTCGAAGGACTCCGGCGTCGCGTTCAGCATCAGCAGCGCCTTCGAGTTGCCGCGCCAGCCGTACATCGCGACGTGACCACGCGGCTGCTCCCAGTCGTCGTCGGTCAGCTCCTGCCCGTCCGGGCGCAGCCAGCGGATGTCGAGCCCGAAGCCGGCCCACTGGTCCTTCTGGATCCAGGGCAGGTTCGGTCGCAGCTTGATCAGGTGCCGAACCAGCGCCTGCAGATCGGGCTGCGCCTTCGACCAGTCGAGCCACGAGATCTCGTTGTCCTGGTTGTAGGCGTTGTCGTTGCCCTGCTGCGAGCGGCCCCACTCGTCGCCGGCGAGGAGCATCGGCGTCCCCATCGACAGCAGCACGGTGGCCAGCAGGTTGCGCTTCTGGCGCATGTCGCCGCCGGCGAGATCGTTCAGCGTGTGGCCGTCGTGGCTGGCGATGTAGTTGATGCTGGCGCTCGGCCGCCGCCCGCTGCCCTTGAAGAGGTCGATGCTGCCGGTCAACCGTGCCGCGACCTCGGGCAGGCGGCCCGGCTCGTTGCGCCAGAAGCCGCGCACGCTCTCGCGGTAGCGGTCGTTCCACTCCGACCAGTGGAACGGAAAATTGCCGACCTGGTAGCCGTTGGTGCCGGTGTCCCACGGCTCGGCGATGAGCTTGACGCCCTGCAGCACCGGGTCCTGGTGGATGGTGGCGAAGAACCCCGACCACGTGTCGAGGGTGTGGGCGCCGCGCGCCAGCGTCGCCGCGAGGTCGAACCGGAACCCGTCGACGTGCATCTCCTGCACCCAGTAGCGCAGCGAGTCCATCACCAGCTGCAGCACGTAGGGATGGCGCAGGTTTACGCTGTTGCCGGTCCCGGTGTAGTCCATGTAGTAGCGGGGCTCTGGGGCGACGAGGTGGTAGTAGGCCGGATTGTCGAAGCCCTTGAAGTTGAGGTGCGGGCCGAGGTGATTGCCTTCCGAGGTGTGGTTGTAGACCACGTCGAGGATCACTTCGAGGCCGGCGGCGTGGAACGCCTTGACCATCTCCTTGAATTCGCGGACCTGGCCGCCGCGGTCGTCGGCCGACGCGTACTCGGCGTGGGGCGCGAAGAACCCGTAGGTGTGGTAGCCCCAGTAGTTGCGCAGGCCTTCATCGAGCAGTCCGGGCTCGTGCATGAACTGGTGGACCGGCATGAGCTCGACCGTCGTCACGCCGAGGCGCCGGATCGAGTCGAGCACCGCCGGCGTGGCCAGCCCGGCGTAGGTACCGCGCAGGTGCTCCGGGACGCCCGGATGCATCTTGGTGAAGCCCTTGACGTGGACTTCGTAGATGACCGTCTTTTCGGGCCAGTGGCCCGGCCGTCGATCGCGGCCCCAGTCGAACGACGTGTCGACGACGTAGGAGCGCGGCGCGTTCGGCGCGCTGTCGGTGCACTCGATGGCCAGTTCGTCGCCGCCGAGCGGATACGAGAACATCGCGTGGCCCCAGCGGATGTCGCGCGACAGGGCCTTGGCGTAGGGATCGGTCAGCAGCTTGGCCGGGTTGCAGCGCAGGCCCTGGGCCGGATCGTAGGGCCCGTGGACGCGGTACCCGTACGCCTGGCCGGCCCGCAGCCCGGGCATGTACAGGTGCCAGATGAAGCCGGGCTCGCGGACGAGGTCGTAGCGCGACTCCTCGCCGCTCTCGTCGAAGAGGCACAGCTCGATGCGATCCGCGAGGCTCGAGAACACGCGAAAGTGCACGCCCTCCTTGGTCAGGGTGGCCCCGAGCGGGCCATCGATGGTCGTCATCTCGTGACCTCTCCAGGTCGTCGTTCGAGGAGGGCGACCGGGAAGACGCCGAATAGCGCCTCGAGGTCGATCGCTCCACCGTCGATCGTCACGTCCGCCAGCACGTGGTGCCAGCGTCCGTCGGGCAGGCGGACCTGCGTTTCGGTCCAGTCCGGACGCCAGGTCCGGATCGGGGCCACGATCGCGATCTCGCCGCCGCGCAGGAAGCCGACGGCGCGAGCGGCGGCCGGTCCGCGCAGATCCAGCGGAGCGTAGGTGGCGTCGGGATCGGCGAGTGCGGCATGGCGCGCCTTGAGGCGCAGCGTCCGGCTCGTCGTCCACAGCTTCGGCAGGCCCTCGTCCATCCGTTCGAGCACCTCGGCCGCCGTCATCCGGTCGCACGCCGCCAGGCGCGACTCGCGGCAGGCGTAGTCGATCGGGCGGCGGTTGTCGGGATCGACGAGGACGCGATGCCAGAGCTCCGAGCCCTGATAGAGGTCGGGCACGCCGGGCAGGGTGAGCTTCAAGAGCTGCTGCGACAGGCCCTTGATCCAGTCGGCCGGGTGCAGCGCATCGACGAGCGCGGCGAGCTCGCCGACGAAGCCGGCGTCACCGAACAGATCGTCGACGAAATGGTGCATCGCCCGCTCGTATTCCTCGGACGGGCCGAGCCAGTCGGTGAACACCTTGGCTTCGCGTGCCGCCTTCTCGACGTGCACGTGGGCCCGCTCGCGGGACAGCGGCCAGGCGCCGACCAGGATCTGATAGAGGTAGTACTCCAGGTTGCGATCGGGCTGGCCGTCGACGCGCCAGGCGTCGGACCGCCGGCCCCACCGCTCGACCGTCTCGGTCCACAGCTCCGGCGCTTCGCTCAGCACGCTCAGGCGGGCGCGCACGTCCTCGCCGCGCTTCGAGTCGTGCGTGCTGGTGCCGTGCATCCGCTGCGGGTGCTCGCGCTGCCAGCGCGCGACGGTGTCGTGGAAGTCGGCCGGCGACACGCTGAAGCGCCGCGGATCGCAGCCGACTTCGTTCAGCGCGATGAAGCGCACGTCGCGGTAGTTGGCGGTGTCCTCGACCGCCTTGGCCGCCGTCGCGGTGGAGAGCTGCTGGAAGCGGCGGACGAACTCGAGCCCGGCCGGGCCCTCGCCGCCCGTCGCGAACAGCTGCGCGACCAGGTCGATGAGCGGCTCGGGGACATCCGGGCGCCGCGTCCGCACCCGCTCGCAGAGCGCCGCGAGCCGCGCCACGTCGGCGTCGGTCGCGCCTTCGGTGGAGACGTAGGTGCGATAGACGCGCGCGCCGGCCACCAGCTCGCGCACCAGGATCGAGGCGTCCCGCAGCGAGTAGTCGCGCAGGTTCAGATCGTCCTGGCACATGCGGTAGAGCGTCAGCGCGACGCGCTTGGCGTCGCCGGCGAGCCAATGCTCGAGGATCTCGTGCCGCGCGTCCTCCTCGACTTCGTCGAAGTTGTCGAGGGCGCCGGTGAAGCGTGTGTAGAGCCCGTTCAACGGCGCTTCGCCCTCGGCGGCAATGAGCAGGCGGGTGAGCAGCGCGCCGGTTTCGTAGCCGGTGGTCCCGTCGACCGGCCACGGCGGCAGCGACTCGCCGTCGGCGAGGATTTTCTCGATTCCAATCCACTGTGACGGAGCCAGCGCCCGCAACCGGCGCAGGTAGGCGCCGGGGTCGGCCAGGCCGTCGACGTGATCGACGCGCAGGCCGTCCACGCTGCCGTCGGCCACCCACGTGGCGACCAGGCGGTGCATTGCGTCGAAGACGGTGTCGTCCTCGACGCGGACGCCGATCAGGCCGTTGACGTCGAAGAAGCGGCGGTACGGCGTCTCGTCACGGGCCAGCCGCCACCATGTCAGGCGGTAGTGCTGCGCCTCGAGCAGGGCGTGCAGCCGCTTCGGGTCGGCGTTCAAGGCGGCGACGACCGCTTCCAGGCGCCGCTCGTCGCCAGCCCCGGGGTCGCCGTCGGCTTCGGGCTCGTCGTCCAGCGCGGCGCGCGACGTGATCGACAGCGGGAACCGGTTGGCCGCGTACGCGACGAACGGCCGGCAGCGCTCGACGACCAGTTTCAGCCGGCCGGCGGTCAGCTCGCGGCCGTAAGGCTCGCCGAGGATCGGGATGAGCAGCTTCGGCGAGGCCGGCCCGGCGTAGGGATCGGCGCTCAAGTCGACGTCGAACACGGGGAAGCTGGCGCTGGCGGTCCCGTGCGTCAGGACGTCGATCCACCATGCGTTGCCCTCGAGGGCGACGTGGTTGGGCACGATGTCGGCGATCAGGCCGAGGCCGTGCGCCCGCAGGGCCGACACGAAGCGGTCCCTGCCCTCGGCGCCGCCGAGCTCGCCGCGGACCCGCGTGGGGTCGACGATGTCATAGCCATGGCGGCTGCCCGGGACCGATTCGAAGACCGGGGAGCAGTAGACGTGGGAAACCCCGAGGGCCGCCAGGTAGGGCAGTACGGCGGCGGCCTTGTCGAAGTCGAAATCCGGCTCGAGCTGGAGCCGGTAAGTGGCGCGGATGGGTTTCAACGGAAGAGACAGGAGTGCACACCTCGTTCCACACGAGGGAAACAGGACCGGAGCTGACCCGGCTGGGGCCGTCAGCCGGGCGTACGGTCCCTGGTATCGACGTCGTCCAGTTGAGCAGCCGCCTGCTGAGGAGTGGAACCGCTCTGCCGCGTCCCCGGCGACGATTCGAGCCGCCGTTCCGCTTCGAACCAATCTTCCTCGTGACGGCCGTCGATACGCCCGTTGGCGAGGTAGATCAAATAGGCCTCGCGGGCGACCTGCTCGGGCGAAGGCCGGCCCTCAACTGGCGCTGTGGGCGTGACTTGCGACTCTTCCGCGCCGAGCGACGCATCGGGATCCGGGCGGTCCGGCTCGGGGTGAGGGCTGCGGGCGGCGGTCGGCATGGCGATGGCTCCTTGGCTCAGACAGGCTGAGGTGCACCGGAACTTGCAACCTGAAGGCCAGCGACCAGGAGGAGTCGCGACGCCATGAAGGACGCCGCCGCCCGACCGCCGAAGAGCCGGAAAGACCGAGGCTCCGTGTCGACGCACCTGGAGAAGAACGTACGGGCGATCGCCTGCCTGGAAGAAAACGCCATGGCCGCGCGCAGCGCGGCCGATCGCCTGAGTGACGCTCTCACCCGGGTGGCGGGCAGCGCGACGTGCGTCGCGCTCCATGCCATCGGCTTCACGGTGTGGATCGGCGTCAACGTCGGTCTGGTGCCGGGCGTGGCGCCCTTCGATCCCTATCCCTTCAGCTTCCTGACGCTGGTCGTATCACTCGAAGCCATCTTCCTGGCCATCTTCGTCCTCATGTCGCAGAACCGCGCGGCGCGGCTCGCCGATCGTCGCGCCCATCTCGATCTGCAGATCGACCTGCTCGCCGAGCGTGAGCTGACGGCGGCGCTGCACATGCTGCGCGCGCTGTGCCTCAAGCAGCAGGTCGCGCTCGATCGGATCGGCACCGACGTCAACGATCTGCTCGAGGAGACCAACGTCGAGGAGCTGGCCTCGGACCTCGACAGGAAGCTGCCGGCGTAGCTCGGGGCGATCCCCGATGTAACGGCGCTGTGCATTTTTCGCTCTATTCGACTGGACCAGGCCCGCGACGGGCCGGTGTCCAGCTGAAAGGAGCGACTCATGCGTCTACTCCCGTTGCTTCCCGCGGCGCCCCTGGCGCTCTTGGGGCTGGCCGGACCGTTGCCGTCCCTGCAGGCCGCAAGCGACGAGTCGTCGAGCGCCGCCGTGACCGCGACGGCCCACCTGTCATCGCTCGCCCGTCTCGGCCGCACCATCTTCCGCTTCGACACCTTCGGCGACGAGCAGCTGTGGACCGGCGTGCTGCGCATGCAGCAGCCGATCGCGACGCTGTCGCCGCAGCAGGCATTGGGCGTGGGCCTCAAGGTCGACCTCGATGCGCTGCCGGCCGACACGGTCGCGGCGCTGCAGAACGGTCAGGTCGACCTCACCGACCCGGCGGTGACGCTGGCGCTGCTTCGTGCCGACGCCGTCGTCGGTGTGAGAGGTCGCGTCAGCCGAGCCGGCACGCTGGCCAGCATCGGGATCACGTGCGCCCTCTGCCACTCGACGGTCGACGACGCGCTGGCGCCGGGCATCGGTCACCGCCTCGACGGGTGGGCGAACACCACGCTCGACGTCGGCGCGATTCTCGCGCTGTCGCCCGCGCTCGATTCCGCGTCGAAGGCCGAGTTTTCGACGTGGGGGCCCGGCAAGTACGATCCGCGCCACCACTATTTCGACGGCTCGGCGCTCGTGCCGCTGAACAGCCCGTCGCTGCCGATCGTGATCCCGCCCATCTACGGCCTGCAGCGGGTCGGATTCGAGACCGTGAGCGGCGACGGACCGATCTCCTACTGGAACGCCTACGTCGGCATCGGCCAGATGGGCGGCCACGGATCGTTCCGGGATCCACGCATCGACGTCCGCATCCGCCAGCAGCCCGATCTCGTGACCCCGAAGCTGCTGCCGCTGCTGGCTTACCAGCTCTCGCTGCGGCCGCCGGATCCGCCGGCTGGCTCCTTCGATCCCGCGGCGGCCTCACGCGGGCGCGAGGTGTTCCGCGGCGCCGCCGGGTGCGCGCGCTGCCATCAGGGCCCGGCGTTCACCGACGTGCTGAGTGGGTCGCCCCGGCACTGGCCGGTGCTGCACGATCCGTCCGAGGTGGGCACCGAGGCCGGCTATGCCGCGCGGACCGCGACGAAGCGCTATCGCACCACGCCGCTCCGCGCGTTGTTCCAGCACGCGCCCTACTTCCACGACGGCAGCGCCGCCACGCTCGAGGCCGTCGTCGATCACTACGACGCGCAGTTCGGCTTGAAGCTCAGCGCCGGCCAGAAGGCCGACCTCGCGCACTACCTGCGCTCCCTCTGAGCCGCCGGCACTTCGCTTGCAACGTCGCGGGACATGGCGACCACCACCATGTCCCCGGCGTCCGCCGTGCCGCTGACCGGCGACGCCGCGATCACCAAGTTCCGCGAGCTGCTGCCGTCGTTCCGCACGGCCATGCTCGTCACGCACACGCTCGATGGGGCGGATCCGCACGCGCGCCCCATGGGGCTGGTGGGCGAACCAGCCGCCTTCGACGGGTCGCTGTGGTTCTTCGCCGACGATCGCAGCCGCAAGATGGCCGAGATCGCGCGTCAGCCGCGCGCGTCGCTGATCCTGCAGAGCGACCACGATCACGCCTACGTGCACGTGCTCGGGTGCGCCGCCGTCGTCGACGATCCGATCCGCGTGCGCGAGCTGTACTCGCCGCTCGTGCGGACCTGGTTCCCCGACGGTCTCGACGATCCCCATCTCACCCTGATCCGCGTCGACGTCGAGCGCGCCGAGTACTGGGACAGCCCGAGCGGCGTGTTCCAGGTTCTCGGCGCCTTCACCAAGGCGGTCGTCACCGGCCGGCCGGGGCAGAGTGGCGAGCAGGGCACGCTCGAGCTGTGAAGCCGGTGCGACGAACCTTCATTTCCTGGGCAATACGAGAGCGAGACTGAGCATGCAGACGACAGCCTTTCCGTCCGACGTCGAATCCACCATGGCTCCCGCCGACCTGATGCGCTGGGGGGCCCTGGCCGCTGCGGCCGCCGTCATCGGCTTCGGCGTCAGCCGACGATCGATGCCCGGCCTCCTGATCGCCGCCGGCGCGGCGCCGTTGGCGTACCGCGGCGCCACCGGCCGCTGGCCGGCCGCGCTCGAGTCGCTGGTGGCCGGCGGCGACACGCGCTCGGCGCTGTCCGGGTCGCGCGGCATCCATGTGCGCGAGTCGGTGAGGCTCGAGTGCCCGGTCGACGAGGTCTATCGGTTCTGGTCCCGGCTCGAGAACCTGCCGACGTTCATGGTCAACCTGATTGGCGTGTCCGACCTCGGCGGCGGTCGGTCGCACTGGATCGCGCGCGGCCCGGGCGGCCTCCGCATCGAATGGGACGCCGAGATCATCAACGAGATCCAGAACAAGGTGCTGGCCTGGCGGTCGCTTCCCGGTGGCGACGTCGTCAGCGCCGGATCGGTCACCTTCCGCCCGGCCCGCGGCGACGACCGCGGCACCCAGCTGACGGTGACGCTCCAGTACGAGCCGCCGGCCGGCTCATTCGGAGCCGTGGTGGCGAGCGCCTTCGGGCGCGAGCCCTCGCAGACGATCCGCGAGGACCTCCGCCGCCTGAAGCAGCTGCTGGAGGCCGGGGAACTGGCCAAGGGTGCGGGAACGACCGGCGTCTCGGCCGGGGCACGACGATGAAGGCCTGTTGCTACTACGGCAAGGAAGACGTTCGCGTCGAGCGCGTGCCGGATCCACAGATCCTCAACCCGCGCGACGCCATCGTGAAGGTCACCGCGACGGCGATCTGCGGCTCCGACCTGCACATCTACGACGGCTACATCCCGGCGATGGAGCGCGGCGACATCCTCGGCCACGAGTTCATGGGCGAGGTGGTCGAGGTCGGCAAGGGCAACGAACGGCTGAAGGTCGGCGATCGCGTCGTCGTGCCGTTCACCATCGCGTGCGGGCATTGCTTCTTCTGCCACAAGCAGCTGTGGTCGCTGTGCGACAACTCGAACCCGAAGGCGTGGCTCGCCGAAAAGCTGTCCGGCTACTCGGGCTCCGGCCTGTTCGGCTACTCGCACATCTACGGCGGCTACCCCGGCGGTCAGGCCGAGTACGCGCGGGTGCCCTTCGCCGACATCGGGCCGATCAAAGTGCCCGAATCTCTCGGCGACGAGCAGGTGCTGTTCCTGTCGGACGTCTTCCCGACCGGCTACATGGCGGCGGAGAACTGCGACATCCAGCCCGGCGACACGGTCGCGGTCTGGGGCTGCGGCCCGGTCGGGCAGTTCGCCATCAAGAGCGCGTGGCTGCTCGGGGCCGAGCGCGTGATCGCCATCGACCGCTTCCCCGAGCGCCTGGCGATGGCCGCCTCCTACGGGCAGGCGGAGGTGCTCGACTACGGCGAAGTCGACGTGCCGGAAGCGTTGCGCGCGATGACGGGTGGCCAGGGCCCCGACGCCTGCATCGACGCCGTCGGCCTCGAGGCGCATGGCACCACGCTCGACGCCTGGTACGACCGCGTCAAGACGTCGCTCAGCCTGGCCACCGATCGGCCGCACGCGCTGCGGCAGGCGATCGCGTCCTGCCGCAAGGGCGGCACCGTGTCGATTCCCGGCGTCTACGGCGGCTGGCTCGACAAGTTTCCGCTCGGCGCCGCGTTCGCCAAGGGTCTGACGCTCAAGATGGGCCAGACCCACATGCACCGCTATCTGCCGCTGCTGCTCGGCCGCATCGAGCGCGGCGAAATCGATCCGTCGTTCATCATCACCCACCGCGTCGGCCTCGACGACGCGCCGGAGATGTATCGAACGTTCCGCAACAAGCAGGACGACTGCATCAAGGTCGTGATGCGTCCGCACTGATCGTCGCACCGCGCGGTCTGGGAGACGACATGAACAGCAAATACGCCATCGTCACGGGCGCCTCGTCGGGCATCGGCCGCGAGCTGGCCATCATCGCCGCCCGCGAGGGCTACGACCTCCTCCTCGCCGCCGACACCCCCGGCCTGGTCGAGGTTGCCGAGATCTGCCGCAGCGCCGGCGCCGACGTCGACACGCTCGAGGTCGATCTGGCGACGCAGGACGGCGTGGATCAGCTCTATGGGGCGACGCAGGGCCGCGCCGTCGACGCGCTCTTCGCCAACGCCGGCCATGGTCTCGGCCGCGCCTTCCTGGATCAGGAGTTCGACGAGATCCGCCACGTCATCGACACCAACGTCACCGGCACCATTTACCTGATTCAACAGGTGGCGCGCGACATGGTGGAGCTCGGCTCCGGCCGTATCCTCATCACCGGTTCGATTGCCGGCTACATGCCCGGCACCTTCCAGGCCGTCTACAACGGCACCAAGGCGTTCATCGACTCGTTCTCGTTCGCGCTGCGCGAGGAGATCCAGGACACCGGCGTGACCGTCACCTGTCTGATGCCGGGCGCGACCGAGACCGCCTTCTTCGAGCGGGCCGACATGATGGACACGCGGGTCGGCACCGAGGAGAAGGACGATCCAGCCGACGTGGCGCGCATCGGCTACGACGCCATGATCCGCGGCGACGGCGACATCGTTGCAGGGTGGCAGAACAAGGTGCAGACCATCATCGCCGGCATGACGCCCTCGGCCCTGCTGGCCGAGCGGCACCGCAGGATGGCCGAGCCGGGCACGGCGAAGACGAGCGCCGCCGGACGCGACTAGCGGCGGATCTCGCGCGCAAGAACCGGAAAGTCTCCGGCTCGGCGGGGCGGTAGACTGGAGCCCATGGGATCGCTGATCCAGGCTCCGCCGCTGGTCCTCACCCGGATCGACACACCGCTCGGCGACATGGTCGCCGTCACCGACGAGGTCGGCCTCCACCTCTTCGAGTTCCACGATCGGACCGCGCTGCCGACCGAGATGCGGCGGATCGAGTCGCGGTGCGGCGCCGTCGTCGAGGGGACGACGACCGCGAGCGAGGCGCTGGTTCGCGAGCTCGCCGAGTATTTCGCCGGGACGCGCCAGACGTTCGGCGCCCGTATCGTCCAGCGCGGCTCACCATTCACGTCCCGGGTCTGGGATGCGCTCGTGGAGATCCCTTGTGGGGAGACCCGCAGTTACGGCCAGATTGCCGAGCGCATCGGTCAGCCGTCGGCAGTGCGGGCCGTCGCGCGCGCCAACGGCGCCAACCAGGTGGCGATTCTGGTGCCCTGTCATCGTGTGATCGGCGCCGACGGGACGCTGGTCGGCTACGGGGGCAAGCTCTGGCGCAAGAAATGGCTGCTCGACCACGAACAGCGTGTGAGCAAGCTGTTCTAGGCGGCCCAAGGTCAGCGGTACCCGGCTTGCACTAC
>Ga0075366_10000372_pt1 | contig 20821 bp, 19 predicted proteins | sample EndMethybrTD3031_FD_72351 | JGI IMG/M metagenome (GOLD analysis project Ga0075366, IMG submission 72351) | Populus endosphere microbial communities from Tennessee, USA - Endosphere MetaG P. TD hybrid TD303-1 | ecosystem: Host-associated > Plants > Roots > Endosphere | place: USA: Tennessee...
CCAAATGGAGCTTGCTGCGGCAAACTTACAATTTGAGACAGCCGCCGAACTAAGAGATTTGATAGCCGAAGTCAAAGCCAAAATGTCGTAGGCCAGTTTAAGAGGCCAGGAGGAATCAGGATGAGTCAGATTAAAGTATCAACAGGTGAAGTGTTAAATATCCCTACTCAGTATGTGCAGCTTACCGAGTCAACACCTGACGATATTGTGGTCGTTGCTGCCAGCGAAGAACTGATGATAACGCAGGTGGAAGAACAAGGCCACCGTGCCGTTGATGGTCGCCATGCCGTCGGATGGCTTGATAGTAAAAATGCCGGGGGATGGTACGACGGCAGCAGCGAAGATTGGATCGTACAAGAGGCAGACGGCAACAGACTGTACACCACCGAGCGCGATCCAAAGACCGGAAAACGTTTGCTTCTGGCGGCCGTGCGTGCTGGGATTATCGCTGCCCAAGATACTGCAATGATCACTATCGGCATGGCTTTCCCGCCTAAAGTTTCCGGAGAACCGAATATTTTCGTTCCGATCGACACTACGCTTCACTCGCTGGCCCATTACTGGCAAGTTGATGGCAGTAAAGATAATGGTATGTTGCGGGGTATGCCCGTCTATCAACCTTTAGCCTCTGTGAGGACAGAATAGAATCTGCTATTATTAGGTAAATTATGACAGAACTAACACGGGAAGATGTATTAAAGTTAGCCCAGCTTGCTCGTCTAAAGTTGACAGATGAGGAAGTTGAGGTCTTCCGCGCCGAACTAAGCGAGGTGCTACGGTACGTCACTATGCTGAACGATGTAGACGTAGCCGGCCTTGCGCCGACCACGCAAGTGACAGGACTAAAAAACGTTATGCGCGAAGACAGCGTTGTTGATTACGGCATCAGTCCTGCCGAGCTGCTCAGGCTTGCCCCGAAGAGTCAGGACGGGCACATCAAGGTCAAAAGGATGATCGGGTAATGGACGGGGTTTCAGATAGCGCCTTAGATAAGCCGGATAGCATGTGGCCTTCGGTCGCCGATATTGCAGCGCAGGTCCAGGCGGGGAGCCTTAAAGCAAGTGACTTAGTTGAGCAAGCTCTTGCCGCCATCGAGGCTAAAAAAGAGTTCGATGCAATTATTACAACGACAGCTGAACGTGCACGGGAGCGCGCAGCTGCTATTGATGCGGCCACGCGGAACGGGCAAAAGTCTGGCCGCTTGGCGGGCGTACCTTTCATTGCCAAGGACAACTTTTTGACGTTCGGCAGCGAAACTACGGCAGCCAGCAATATTCTGAAAGGATTTAAAGCGCCGTACCAGGCGAGTGCCATCGAGCGGTTGGAGGCGGAAGGCGCTATTTGTGTTGCCAAAGCGAACTTGGATGCGTTTGCGCATGGCTCCAGCACCGAGAACAGTGATTTTATGGTTACCAAAAACCCGCATGACAAAACACGCGTTCCCGGCGGATCATCCGGCGGATCAGCAGCAGCTGTCATGCTTGATCTTGCTCCTTTTGCTTTGGGTACGGACACCGGCGGTTCAATTCGTTTGCCCGCAAGCTTTACGGGGAGTGTTGGGTACAAGCCGACGTATGGCCTGGTTTCACGCTCCGGTGTTGTGGCGATGGCCAGCAGCACGGACACCGTCGGGCCTTTGACGAGAAGCGTAGAAGACGCCGCTCTTGTCCTGGATATCATGGCTGGCCGTGATCCGCTGGACAGCACGACCATCGAGCGGGACGAGACAAGCTATACCGACTTGCCGACCGAGCTCGCCGGTAAAAAAATTGGCGTTGTCAAAGAGTATATGGGGGATGGGCTTGGCGATGATGTCCGGCCGCATATCGAAGCGGCAATCGAGAAGCTGAAGCAGGCCGGCGCGGAAATTATCGAAGTAAGCCTGCCTTCGTTGCCACTGGCACTCGCGGTGTACTACATCGTTTGCCCGGCCGAAGTCAGCAGTAACCTTAGCCGCTACGACGGTCAGCGCTACGCCTATACTTCGAACGACGCGCAAAATCTGGAAGAAAGCTTTACCAAGACACGTGCCGAAGGTTTTGGCAACGAAGCAAAGCGCCGTATCATGATTGGCACTTATGTGCTCAGCAGCGGTTACTACGACGCCTACTACCGCAAGGCACAGACCGTCCGTACCAAACTTATTAATGAATTTGAAGCAGCCTTCAAGGATGTCGACTTGCTGCTCGGCCCCACGGCGCCAAGTATCGCTTTTAAAATCGGCGCCAACACGCACGATCCTTTGCAGATGTACCTGACTGATATTATGACCGTGGCGGCCAATCTGGTAGGCGTTCCTGCCATCAGTATCCCCGTTGGAAAGACGGATAATTTGCCTGTGGGCCTACAGCTTATGGCGCCCATGCGCGCCGACCGTGCTTTGCTCGGGGCTGCAAAAGCAACAGAGGAGTTATTATAATGGATGTGGTTATTTTAGGTGGTATCGGTGCGGCTATCGCACTGCTTACGACGGCCTTTATATTTTTGAAGCGCCGTCCGCGCAGGATAAAAGTCAGCCGCATACAAGACAAATGGCGCGAAATGCAAAAGTTACTCGCCGATAAAACCACCTGGCCCGACGCAATTGTCACTGCCGACAAGCTACTTGACGACGTTCTGAAAAAGAAGAAGTTCGGCGGCAAAACCATGGGCGAGCGGCTCACCAAAGCCCAGCGTATGCTGAGCGACAACGAGTCCGTGTGGTTCGGTCACAAGCTCCGCACCAAACTGGAAGGCGACCCCGAAACCAAGTTGAAAGAGTCAGATGTAAAGCAGGCCCTTGTCGGTATTCGGCAGGCGCTGAAAGACCTGGGAGCTTTGCCTGATGGTAAATAAGGACGTGCTTGACCAGTACCATCCGACAATCGGGATTGAATGCCATGTGCAGTTTAAGACCGAGACCAAGCTGTTCGTAGGTGTTGCCAACGATGCCCGCGAAGCTGCGCCTAATACGCTTATCAGTCACCTTTGTTTTGGCTTGCCGGGCGCGCTGCCGGTGCTTAACAAACAAGCCGTCCGGATGGGGATGCGCGCAGCATTTGCGCTCGGTACTCGTCCGCAGAAGTACAGCGCCTTCGACCGCAAGCATTATTTTTATCCCGACTTGCCGCTCGGATACCAGATAACGCAGTTCACGCATCCGATTATCCGTGACGGCGTCGTTACCATTACGGTCAATGGTGAAGAAAAACGTGTCGGCATCCATGAGGCACATCTTGAAGCTGATGCCGGGAAAAGTACGCATCCGGCCGGAACCGATTACAGTCTTGTCGATTTGAACCGGGCAGGCACGCCGCTGCTTGAAATCGTATCCGAGCCGGACATGCACACCTCTGAAGAAGCTAAATTGTACGCCAAAGAACTGTACCTGCGTATGCGCTACGCCGGTGTTTCCGATTGCAATATGTTCTACGGCAATATGCGTTTCGATGTTAATGTCAGTGTCAGCAAGGATAGCGGCAAGCTCGGCACGCGGACCGAAACTAAAAACCTCAACTCCTTTAAAGCCGTCGAAAAAGCCATTGAATACGAGATTAAGCGGCAAGTTGAGCTACTGGAAAAAGGCACGCCCATTGTCCAGGAGACGCGGGGCTGGGATGATTCCAAGCAAAAGACTTTCTCGCAGCGCACCAAAGAAGATGCGCACGATTATCGCTATTTCCCTGATCCTGATTTGCCGCCGATCGTACTGGACGATGATCTGATTGCGACAGTCGAGGCCGAAATGCCCGTGATGCCCGCCGAGTGGCGCAAGCGGCTCAGCAGCCTCGGACTTGATGAATCCCAGACCAACACTCTGCTGGAAGGCGAACTTGAATCCGCAGAAGTCAACTACCTGGCGCTTATCGAGGAGGCGCTTGAGGATAAGGGCTTTGCCAAGGCTCTGGCCAATTGGTTTGTAAACCTGGAAATCCCACTGCATGCCGAATCGGCTGGAGCGTCCGGCAGTAAGCTCAATAAAGATCTCACCAACCAAGGGCGCTTGCAGTTGTACCACGGGGCATATGAACTCATCCAGGCGAACAAGCTGAGTTCTTCTAACGCCAAATTGCTGCTTACTAATATTTTGACCGGCAGCGGCCAAATAAAAGATGTAGAAGCCTACGCCAAGCAGCACAACCTCATCCAAGAGTCAGATGAGGACGAGCTTGCCAAGATCGTCGCTAAAGTGTTGGAAGAAAATCCCAAAGCAGCCGAAGATGTTAAAAACGGCGAGATGAAAGCTATCGGCTTCCTGGTAGGCCAAGTGATGAAGCACACCCAAGGTCGCGCCAACCCCGGAATGGTACAACAGATTATTAAGAGCCAGCTCGGCCTGTAGAATCCTTAGAGGTTGATGGAGGATATATGAGTAACAACATTCGACCAAGGAAAGCCGTTATTGCCGCAGCAGGTTTTGGCACGCGCTTTTTGCCACAAACTAAAGCTATGCCCAAAGAGATGCTGCCGCTTATCGACAAGCCAGTTATCCAATTTATTGTCGAGGAGTTGGTGCAGGCCGGTATCAAAGACATTATTATCATCACCGGCTACAGCAAGCGGAGTATCGAAGATCATTTTGACACGCCAAACGAAGATCTGCTGAATAACCTGCGCGCAGGCGGCCCGAAAAAAGCTCACTATATCGAAGAAGTCGAGCGAATTTCGGACATGGCTAACTTCGTGTATGTGCGCCAGAAGGGACCGTACGGAACCGCAACTCCGGTAATGAACGCTGCCCATCTGATTGGGGACGAACCGTTTATTTACACCTACGCCGATGACCTGATGGTTGCGACGCCGAATTGCTTCCAGCAGATGATCGATCTGTACCAGGAGCTGGACGGCGGCATTTTCCCTTGCATAAAAATCCATGATGATGACGAGTTTGACCGATACGGAATAATCGGAGGTCAGCAGCTGCGCGACGATGTCATCAAGATGACCAGTGTTATCGAGAAGCCGGGACGTGCGGCGGCTCCATCTAATTTTGCCAGCGTGGGCGGTACCTTGTTGACGCCCGACGTGTTCCCGTACCTGGAGAAGGGTATGCGAAACCTTAAGCCCGGTCAGGAATTCCACATCACAGACTGCGTGGTGCAGCCGATGCTCCAAGACGGCAAACTTTTCTACGGCTGCGAAATCCAAAACAATACCCGCTACGACACCGGCACTACCATGGAATACCTTAAGACCGTCGTCAACTTCGCCCTAAAGCGCGACGATATCGGCAAAGAGTTCCGCGAATACCTCGAAAAGCTGATATGTAAATAACCTTACATATAGCTTGTACGGTTGTTGTATACTGGTTATATGGATTTAAGCACAGCACAACAAATACTTGTGATCGTGCTAGCGTCAGCGCTCGCGATCTTCCTTATACTGTCAATTGTGGCAGTCGTACTCGTTATCCGCCTTGTCGCAACACTGCGCTTGGTGGCAAATAAAGCAGAGCATATTATTGAGTCGGTCGAATCCGTCGGTGATGTGTTTAAGCGGACCGCCGGTTCGTTCGGCATTTTCAAATTCCTTCGCGGAATTGTGGACATGGCGCACAGTCACGGCAAAGACGGCCACGGCTGGCATGGAAAAGATAAGGACTAAAGGAGACTTTCATGGGTAAATCTACAAAACGATGGGCGCTGGGCGCAGTTTTTGCAGCGATCGCTGGTTACATTGCCGGTATTCTGACGGCTCCAAAAAGCGGTAAAGAAACCCGCCAGGACATTAAAGTCGCGGCCGAAAAAGGTATAAGCGAAGCCGAGAAGCAGCTCAAAAAAGTCCACACGCAGCTTGCGGCCCTTATGAATGAGGCAAAAGATAAAGCGACGACATTGCAGGGCGCAGCCCAGAAAGAGTTACAATCTGTTATCGCCAAGACCAATAGCGCTAAAGAGAAGGCTCGTATGTTGCTTAGTGCTTCGCACGAAGGCAAGGCTGATGACAAAGATCTGCAAAAAGCAATTGATGAAGCCAACAAAGCTATTGAGCACCTCCAGGCTTATCTGAAGAAGTAACAATTAACAGCCATTTGGCTACCTGACGTTGCACGCAACAATACAAATACCACGCCCAGACGGACGTGGTATTTTGCTGAAAAAGTAAGCACAGCATCTTCTCAGGTACGGCTGCTTGGCGTGTGCGCAGAGTTAAAAAAGTTACAGCCGTCTCTCATACGCCTGCTATATTACCAGGATGATTACACCACAACTACCCATCAACCAGCCCAGCTCTATCCCATCAATAATCCAGGAAATGCCCGCATCGCAGGTGCCTGAAATGCTTGGGCGGGACGACGCTGGCGATTTTATCAAGAAACTACTGCTTCGCCACTTTGTTCAGGAAACAATCCGTGAAAACGAAGAGAAGGGCGTGCGAACAGGGGTAGAAATCCTTGATATGCAGTCCGGCAGACCGCTCGTTACCCATAACCTTGATGAGCAGCATTTTGCGGCCAGCATCAACAAGCTGCCGGTAGTCTTACTAGTACTGGAAGATCTGAGGGCTGGCGAACTCAACCTTGACCAGACTATGACATGGACAGCCGCGGACGTACGGGAGGGCGCCGGCGTATATGACCAGCCGAATGCGCCTTTGCAAGCCAAACTGAAGGACGTTATATATGATATGCTACACCGTTCGGGCAATACGGCAGTCCGTGTGCTGGTTAATGGCGCTCTTGGTGGTGCCGCAGAGGTTAATTCGCAGTGGTCGGAGATGCCTGAACTGTCTAACACACGTTTGCAGCCGCTCGATGGCAATCGTTTTTATCTTGGCAACAGCACTTCCCGTGATTCATTATGGACAATGACCAAGCTCATGGAGAATCAGGATTCTTATGCAAAATTCCTAAAAGACGCCATGAAGGACAATATTTACACTGATATGGGCACGCGTAGCCAGCTTGCTGGCAATGACTATATCACCCTGGTTAATAAGGTGGGAATTCTGGACGATGTCGAGGGCGATAACCGTCATGACGTCGGCATTATCTATAATACGAAGACCAAGAAGTCTTACGCCTATTCATTCTTTACTACATCACCATTTGATGACGCTGATGCAACGCCTCAAGCAGATGAGTCGTTGAAGGAAATGGGTCGCTATACATTGCGCTTTAGCGGCGACAAGAAGCACCGTGACGCACTGGGCTCCAAAGCTGAGCGCCTGTTGAAGACCGAAAAACGTATCCTGTACTAGTTGTAGTTACATAAATGATCAAAGGGGGTGATATGGTGCACGTCGGATCTTATATCAAGCGTGGTAAAAGGGTTGCTTCAGTACTTGCCGTCGCGCTGGTGGCTGCCACATTATCGGCGCTTCCAACAGCGAGGGTATGGGCGGATAACGTTGCCGAAGGCACTCGCGAAAAGCTGTTCCAAAATGCGGCCCAGGAGTTTAATGTTCCAGAGAATCTATTGAAGGCAATCTCGTATAACCAATCCCGCTGGGAGAATCATAAAGGGGAGCCGAGTGTTGGCGGCGGTTATGGCCTGATGCACTTGGTCGGCCCATCTGCTGAAAAAGAGGATGGCCGTGGCGACCCAAGCCGTCCGCTGCCCACTCGGCCAGTGGGCACGCGGCCTAACCTATTAGGCCAAGCTGCCAAGCTGGCGAGTACTGACGCCGAGACAGTAAAGCGTGATGATCGTCAGAATGTTCGTGCCGGTGCTGCACTTCTGGCCTCATTTGGAAAAGATTCGAATAATGGAATTTTGCCCGCTAACTTGGGCGATTGGTACGGGGCCATCGTCCGGGTGAGTGGTATTTCCGACACGACACAATCCCAAGACTTTGCCGATGCCGTGTATGGAACACTGCAAAGGGGCACATCCCTCAAGACTTCTGATGGCCAAAAACTGAGTATTGCCGCAGACGGCAAAGCTCAGCCCAATAAAGCTAGGTTTGCGCCAACGCCCATGAGCGCCGATGATGCCAAGAAAAAATCGCAAAATCAACAGGGTACGGAATGTCCCCGAACTATTACCTGCAAGTTTGTACCAGCCTACTTCGGGCAAAACAACCCGAACGACCCCCTGGACTATGGCAACATGGACACGGCCAACCGTCCAAATGACATGAAAATCAAATATATTGTCATCCATGACACGGAAGGCTCGTACCAGAGTGCGATCGACTGGTTCCAGAATCCAGCCTCGTATGTCGCAGTCCAATACGTTATCCGCTCATCAGACGGAGAGGTAACACAAACAATCAAGGGCAAGGACGTGGGGTGGCAGGCAGGCAACTGGTATATGAACATGCATTCCATCGGTATTGAGCATGAGGGATACGCTGCTGAGGGCGGCAGCTGGTACACTGAAGCGATGTATCGCTCATCGGCCAAGCTGGTGCGCTATCTGGCGGACAAGTATGATGTACCCCTCGACCGGCAGCACATCATTGGTCATGATCAGGTTCCAGGTATCAACCCAGCACGCGTTCCGCGTATGCACTATGACCCGGGCCCTTACTGGGACTGGGATTACTACATGGATCTGCTGCACGGCCGCGATGGCAGCTGGCAAGACTTTAAGCAGCGCTCATCCCAGACTGGCGAGCGTAGCAGTCACACTGCGAACAAGAAGAGTAATCATTGGGGCAACCATCAAAGCAGCAATGTGGTGACTATTACGCCTCGCTTTGATACGAACCAGCCGCCTGTCACGGCTTGCGACGGTTCTACTTGCATCGAACTACCACGACAAGGTACTAATTTCGTATATCTTCGAACTGAGCCGCGCGACGACGCGCCGCTGATTACCGACGCCGCTCTTCACCCAGATGGATCACCCGGCACTACAAAAATCCAAGACTGGAGCGCCAAAGCAGCCCAGGGCCAGAATTTCGCTATTGCTGAGCGGAGGAATAACTGGACCGCTATTTGGTTCAGCGGACAAAAGGCGTGGTTTTACAATCCTGACTCCTGGAAGGACCGCAATGCTACTCCTTCGTGGTCTCGGCGCGTAGCACCAAAGGTCGGTAAGAGTAGTATTCCGGTATACGGCCGTCCGATACCGGAAAAAGAGGCTTACCAAAACGGCGTTCCACCGATAGAGCTTGCGCCTCTGCAGTACACCATAAAACAAGGTCAAGCATATCCGGCATATAGTAAGAAAGCGAAAAATGACTACTACTACGTTTCTACATTTGATCGAAGCAACCCCGGCGATGGCACAATTGTAGTAGGGAACGAGAGGTATATCCCTATTGAGTACAACCACCGTCAAGCCTTTGTGAAGGCGAGCGACGTGGATATCAGCTGGTTCTAGGTTTCGACAACTATCGAACCATCGAACTAAGCTACAATCAGGAAGATCAGGACGCCGGAAAATTGTCCTGATCTTCATGTTGTAAAAGTCGCGCCTCCCATCCAGCCCGAGTCTTCGCTATAATAGTCAGTAGCAAAGAGGGTAGCGACGTTTCATGGCACGCACGCAGAATGATATTCAGCCAAGTGATTATGTGCATTTGCATAACCACACGCAATATAGTTTACTCGACGGACTAACTAAAGTTCCGGCGTTGCTTGATTATGTCAAAGAGTCTGGTATGACGGCCGTAGCCCAGACTGATCACGGGACATTGAGCGGCGCGATCGAATTCTATAAAGAGGCCGATGCCCGTGGCGTAAAGCCGATTATTGGCATGGAAACATATGTTGCCGCTCGGACCCGTACCGACAAAGAGCCAGGGAAAGATAAGGTGTATTATCACCTGATCTTACTGGCGATGAACGACGAAGGCTACCGTAATCTAATGCAGTTGTCGACGATTGCGAACCTCGAAGGCTTTTACTACAAACCTCGCGTCGACCATGAATTACTCGAAAAATATAACGAAGGGCTGATTGTGCTTAGTGGCTGTATCGGTGGTGAGGTTGCTGATTGCATCCGTCAGGGGCAGTACGATCAGGCTATAGAAAAAGCTACATGGTACAAAAGTGTCTTCGGTGACCGGTATTATATCGAGGTGCAGGACCATGGGCATCCAGAGCACCAAAGTAAATGGGACGAGCAAGTTCGGGTTAACGAGGGGCTGCTGAAACTTGCCAAGGAACTGGATATTCCCCCTGTTGTTACCTGTGACGCCCACTACCTGAGTCACGACGACCAGACAGCCCACGAGATTCTGCTATGCGTTCAGACAGGCTCTTTCCTAAGCGATGAAAAGCGCATGAGTTTGAGTGATTTCGAACTACATGTTACCGATCCGAACGACATCATTAAGCGGTGGAGCACATTCTGCCCCGAGGCCATTACGAATACGAGGGCGATTGCCGACCGCTGTAATGTCATGATCGAGCTGGGCAAAATTCTCATCCCTAAATTTCCGGTGCCTGAAGGGGAAGACGAAAAGTCGTACTTACACAAGTTGGTCTATCGGGGCCTGGCCTGGCGTTATGGTGGAATGGAAGAAGGGGCGACCAAGGACCTTGCCATAGAGGACGCGATAAAAACATTGCCCCAGAACGTGGCGGAGCGCGCGGAGTATGAACTTGCCATCATCGCACAAATGGGTTTTAACGGTTACTTCCTGATTATCTCTGACTTTATGGGTTGGGGCAAAGACCAGGGAATCGTATTCGGGCCTGGACGTGGCTCGGCCGCAGGCTCCATCATTTCTTATGCTCTTAAGATTACTGAGCTTGACCCGCTGAAGTATGACCTGCTGTTTGAGCGCTTCCTAAATCCTGACCGTATCTCCATGCCGGATGTTGATATCGACATCCAGGATACGCGCCGCGGCGAAGTCATCCAGTACTGTGCGGATAAATATGGCTCGAACCGCGTGGCTAACATCGTTACTTTCGGCCGGATGGCCGCACGCAACGCCGTCCGCGATACTGCCCGCGTGCTGCAAGTGCCATATGCCGAGGCCGACCGCCTGGCAAAAATGATCCCGCCACCGGTGCAGGGACGCCACATTCCCTTGTCGACTTCGCTCAAAGAAAATCGGGAGCTTGCCCAGGAATACGAAACGAACGAAACCGCCAAGCAAGTGTTTGACCTGGCCATCCAGCTGGAGGGTACGATCCGTTCGCACGGTGTGCACGCCGCTGGTGTGGTGATTGCACCCGACGAAATCGTCAAATTCGTGCCGCTTGAAATGGCGCAAAAAGGCGTGGTTGCAACCCAGTACCCCATGGGGCCAGTCGAAGAACTCGGCCTGCTTAAGATGGACTTTTTGGGCCTCTCCAACCTGACGATTATTAATAACGCGCTGCGTATCATCAAAAAGGTGTACAACAATAATATCGAGCTTGGGAATATCCCGCTGGATGACAAACCAGCGTACGAGCTGTTCCAGCGTGGCGACACAACCGGTGTTTTCCAGCTTGAATCTGCGGGCATGAAACGCTATTTGCGTGAGCTGAAGCCCACGGTTTTTGAAGATATCGTGGCCATGGTGGCGCTATACCGGCCCGGACCGATGCAGTTTATTGACGACTTCATTAAGCGCAAACACGGTTCGCAGCGGATCACCTATCTGCATCCTAAAATGGAAAACGCGCTTGGTAATACCTACGGCATTTTGGTGTACCAGGAGCAGTTCATGCAGATCAGTAAAGATGTTTGTGGCTTCACAGGCGGCCAGGCCGACACCTTGCGTAAGGCAGTTGGAAAAAAGAAAATTGATCTGATGCGCAAGATGAAGCCGGAGTTTATCCAAGGCGGTGTAAAGCACAGCGGAGCTGATCCGAAGCTTATGGAGCAGTTCTGGGATCAGCTGGAAGAATTCGCCAACTACTGTTTTAACAAGTCGCACGCGGCGTGTTACGCACTGATCGCCTATTGGACGGCGTACCTGAAGGCGCATTACCCCTCGGCATTTATGGCGGCGCTCATGACGAGCGATTTTGACGATACTGACCGCTTAGCCATTGAAATTTCCGAATGCCAGCACATGGACATTGATGTCCTGCAACCTGATGTTAGCGAGTCCTACCACGAATTCGCGGTGGTGCCGGACGGCGACAACCGAAAAGCGCAGATTCGGTTCGGAATGAACGCTATCAAGAACGTCGGGTCGGGAGCGGTGGAAGAAATCATCCGCGCCCGCTCGCTGGACGGTGACTTTAAAGACCTCGAAGATTTCCTGTCCAAGGTTAACGTCCGGATCGCCAACCGCAAAGCATTGGAAAGCCTGATCAAAGCCGGCGCGCTCGACCGTTTCGGCGACCGATCGCAGCTGCTGCATAACCTCGATATGATTTTAGCCTACGCCAACCGCCTGCAAAAAGAAGCTAACAGCGGCCAGACTGATCTGTTCGGCAATCTTGTTGACGATGCAGACGTCGCCAAACCCCGCCTTGCGCTGGAAAAAGCGGCCAAAAAGTACACACCTCGCGAACAGCTTTTATGGGAGCGCGAACTGCTCGGTTTGTATTTGAGTCAGCATCCACTCCAGATGTACGAGACATTCTTAGAGGAGCAGACTATGCCGATGAACGCTCTCAAGCCGGAGCATGAGGGTCGTGCGGTGGTCGTTGGCGGGGCAATTAATGATGTGCGCGAAATTATGACCAAGAACGGTTCGAAGATGGCATTTGTAAAGCTGGAAGACAAGCACGCCGAGCTGGAGCTCATCCTGTTCCCGAGCGTCTACCAGCAAACGACCGGGCTTTGGGAACGCGATAAGGTTATTTTGGCGCGTGGTAAGATATCAGCCAAAGACCGCGAGGGCAACATCGGCGAAGAAATCAAAATTATGGTTGACGACGCCCGGGAGATCACCGGCGAGCAGGCGCTTAACTACCAGCCGACCGGCAAAAAGATGCGTCCGCCTGGAAGTAAAAAATCAGCAGCCGCAGCCGTGACCGCTACCAAGGCGCGTACGGCTGATGATCAGGGCAAGGCTAAGTCCTGGGCTAAAACTAATGCTTCATCCGGGGCAAAGGGCAGCGCCGCTAGAGCGCCCGTGCCAACGCCAGCCCCAGAGCGAGTCTACATCCGTCTGCACGATAGCGAGAACCACGAGCTTTTGCATTCCATCAAGCAGTCGTTGGACGAAGCAAAGGGTTCAACTGAGGTCGTTTTGGTGCTTGGACCAACAGAGAGCAAACAGATTATCAAGCTGCCGACCGGCATCGACCGAACCGATGGATCGCTCAAAAAGTTACGGGACCTGGTAGGGGCGGATAACATTAAAATACGATGAACTGTGTTATAGTATTTGTATCAATCGGTAACGATAGAGGGTAACAATGGATCTATTTGGAGGCGCATTTGGATATGTCGACCCGGGCACAGGCAGCTTGTTTATACAAGCCGTCATTGGTGCGGTACTTGCTGGCGGTATTATTTTTCGTAGCGCCATCAAGAAGATATACGATAAAGTCAGCGCCGTCTTTTCGCGCGGTAAACAAAAATCTGACGAAGACGTATAGCATCTGACGTCAATCGTTAAACGGTAAGAGAGCGGTTTTCCAGGCGTCTCTCTTACCCCTCTTACTGTGACAGTCCGGCACACGCAGATACCTACGCCAGGGTGAGGAGTAATGTAAGTAGCTGGCTAGTGAATAAACCCGGTAGTTTGCACCAAGGTGAAGCCGGCAACGATGACAGCCACCACTACCGTGTCGAGCACAGGATGCCGAATGACGAACTTCTCGCCGCGGACCAGGAATTTGCGCCACATCTTACCGTGACGGTATACAAAACTGATCGCACCTATGCTGATAAGCGCTGTCAGTGCAAGCACTGCCCACTCGCCATTTCCAGAGGTTAAGATGTCGACCCGGGCAACTTCTTTCTGGCTAAGCTGTTGGGTTGATGGTGCGACCGCTACATCTTGCTGTGCTGGCTGAGTCTCGGCAGACTGCGGTTCTTCGACCGGAGTGGCTGGCGCCGCAGGAGTTGCCGGCTCGACTGGCGCCGGGGTGGGCGCTGGGGCTGGCGCCGCCGGTGCCGCGGGCTTGGCTGGCGCGGCTTTGGTTATAGGGGCTGGCGCGGCTGCCTTTTTAGGACTGGCATACATCGCTACAACAACAGTCTGTTCTCCATCGCCCTGGAAGTTCGGCGAATTGGCAATTCCAAAACCGACTTCCTGGTAGTTCACATTCAGGACATTGGCCTTGTGACCCGGGCTGTTCATCCAGCCCGAAAGTGCGTCGGCACTGCTATCGAAGCCGTAGGCCAGGTTTTCGCCGGCCGTGGTGTACACATATCCGACAGAGCTGATGATTTGCCAGGGTTGTGTGCCATCGGGAGAAGTGTGCGACCAGTAGTCGCGGGCAACCATGTCGTTGGCTTTTTGCTGGGCAGCTTGCGACAATTTATTATTAAGGCTCAGCGCAGTCCGGCTGCTCTGAGCGCGCTGGATGTTAGTCTCTTGCAAAAGCCCGGCAGCACTCATATTGGTTGCATAGCTGAGCACGCCGCGGCCGGCATTCCAGCCGATGTTAATGACGAAACCGATAACCACAATTAATAGCATCGGCAGATATGGCCAGTAGGTCTTCGCATAATGCTTGGAAACTTTGTGATGCTGACCGTGGCGCTTTTTGTGGTACGCGCCCGCCGGAGCTGATTGTGATTCGGTGGAAATTACCATTTGAGTCTAGTATAGCTTAAGCTTTTCCCGGGGTAAATGTTGAGTGGTATAAACCCATCGCGGCCGCTTGGGCGACGTTGAATGACTCCTTGCGTCCAAACATGGGGATTTCCAGGATGACATCACAAACGGCCAACACTTCTGGCTCGATACCTTCGACTTCGCGGCCGACAAGCAGGGCTATCTTCTGGGGTGGCTCATACGACGGTAATGTTATCGAATTGCCAGCCTGCTCGATGGCGGCGATCTCAAAACCCTGCTTGCGTAAAACAGCCAAAGCCTCCTCGATTGAATCGTGGTGCTCCCAATCTACGGTCTCTTCCGCACCTAGCGCCGTCTTTTGGATCTGCCGGTGCAGCTTCTGGGCGATGTGCGGCAAGCGCGTGTCGCCAGCTTTGTGCGGATACGGCGTGTATCCCGTTAGCAGCACTCGTTCCACCCCAAGACCTTCGGCAGTGCGCAGCAGCGATCCCACATTGTGGCAGCTTCGTACATTGTGGACGATCAAAATGACCGAACGTGTAGGAAAACTCATGTCTAAAACTATAGCGAACAACTGGCTCCAGGTATACTGCTCATGCTATAATTTCGCATATGAGTCAGGACGCCCGTCGCGACCAAGAGTCGGCAACATTACGACGTGCCCGTTTGTTGGGCCTCAATTACGTCGACACTTCCACCTTACCCCAGAAGGTGTTGTACAAGGAGTTGCTCAGCAAAGAAGAGATGTACAAGACTCGTGTTATTCCTTTGCAAGCCGACCAGAGTAATGTTCTGTTTGGCATCACTACCACCACATCCCAGCAGACAATAAATGAGCTTAAACAGCGCTTTAGCGACCTGCGTACCAATTTTGCCATCATTTCTGATATCGGCTACCGCGAGTACATGCAACTGTACGATCCGCCGAAGAAGGTTGAGTACCAGGACATTGCTTTTACGGCCGGGACCGAAGACGAGCTGTTCAAGGCCGTATCGAAAACCTTGGACCAGGTGCGCGCGGACGACATCTTGGGTTATTTGGTGCAGCAAGGTTATCGGCTTAAGGCCTCTGATATCCATCTGGAAAATCAGCGGCAACACGTGCGTATCCGTTTTCGTGTTGATGGAGTACTGCACCCCATCGCCACCTTGAGCCGTGACAAGTACCACCAGCTGCTTAGTTCGATCGCCATTGCCGCGGATGTGTCCACAGGGGCCGAAGAAGCCCAAACCGGGCACATCAATAAGTCATACCGCCTGGCGACTGGCGAAGAGGTAACGGTCAACTTGCGCGTCGAAACCGTTCCGACTGCTTACGGACAAGACGTGGTAATGCGTATTTTTACCCTCAAACTAGAGCTTCTCAGGCTAGAGAACCTTGGCCTGAACGAGCGCGAAAAAATCGTTGTCGACGACATTATCCAGCACCCGACAGGCATGGTGCTGGTCGTCGGCCCGACCGGTTCGGGTAAGACGACCACACTTTATTCCATGGTCAATACGCTTAACAGCCCCGAGCGTAAAATTCTGACCCTCGAAGATCCAATTGAGTATTTTATGGAAGGAGTCGTGCAGATTCCAGTTCATGGTGATGTAAAAGCTACCGGATTTGCCGAAAAGCTCCGCGCCGTGCTTCGGCTTGACCCCGATGTCGTGATGATCGGCGAGATCCGTGACCAGGATACGGCCAAGACTGCTTTGCAGGCAGCGCTAACCGGCCACTTGGTGCTGAGCACCTTCCACGCCGCAAGTGCGGCTGCTGCCGTAACCCGCATGTTGGACTTCATCGGCATCAACCCCTTATTTGCATCGGCTATCCACCTGATTATGGCACAGCGTCTGGTGCGTGTGCTGGATGACGAAACAAAGCAGCCATACACCCCAGATGAAGGGCTTCGGGCACAACTACAAGCTATAGTCGACACGCTTCCAGAGAACGTAGAGCGGCCGGACCTATCAAGTATTACTTTGTATAAACCCGGAAGTTCGGCCAAAAATCCATTTGGTTATGCGGGCCAGACTCCTATTCGGGAGCAAATGCTTATGACGCCGGGCGTGCAGCAGCTACTGCGTCTGCCGCCAAACCAAATCACCACAGAAATGCTCGAGCAAAAGGCCCGTGAAGATGGCATGATAACCATGCTGCAAGATGGAATTCTCAAAGTAATCGCCGGCAAGACCACCCTGGAAGAGGTCTTCCGTGTCGTGGCTTAGCTAGCCCAGCAAAAAGTCTAACTCTAGCTTACAGCCTCATGTTCTTGGGATGGTGTTTCCTGTTGTGGTTGCGCCGACGGTGTCGGATTGCCCTCTACGGCGCTGCAGGCTACTGGCCACACCAGCTGTTAGGCCAGCCAAGGTATTGCGCGGGCTACGGAGAATTTGGGAATTCATAAGATTGCTATGCTAACATCAAAGTTGTTTTTCGTCAATATTCACTGACCCGCTGACTGCTGGCGCTACACTGGAGGGCAAGGGGGCGGCTCAGGGAGCCCCTGTTGCTCATATGCCATCCCAAGCGCATCACCGGGATAGCCTAGCAGTGTTGCCGGCACATCTGCCTGTTCCCAGTCGGGACGACTAGGCACCCGGCCTCTTATCCAGATATCGCTTCCTGATTTTCCGGGAGCATTCGCGTCCGCCACTGCATCGGTATGTATATATTCACCCTTGATCTGACAGTCCGGCTCGATTAAGGTGTTATTTGGGAGTACACCTAGGGCATTTTCTTTTATTTGACGGGGAAAATTGCTAGGTTTGTAAAATCCGCTGGGGTCATTCGGGTTACCGGTACAGTCACTATGCACAGCAAGGGAGACTTTATCCCCGTCGATAGCTGGCAGGGGCAGTTTGCTGGCGTCGGTACAGAAAGGGCGCTCTGTGGTTGGGGCGGGGCTTTCGGCAGCTGCAGAGGGCGCGACTGTGGCGGCGGTGGTTGGTCTTTCACCGCCAACGCCGCATCCTGCGGCGACCAAGGCCAGCCCCGCGACAAATATAGAACCACGGCGACGGCGACTCAATCGCGGTGGCTGGTGTTCGACATAATCAGTTACTGTTGGACTTGCTAATGCGACACGGGAACTTTCGGACATAGGAATCTCCAATTAAGTACTTAAGTATAGGGATATCAAGGCGGTTGGCTGTAAAAAATTTCGCAAAGCGCGCTAGGGCGTGGGCCGCTACACGATTACTTTGGCGATGCTGGGCACCAACCGGTCATCGAGCGGGGAAGGTATGATGTGTTCGGCATCAGGATTCTCCACCAAGGAAGCGATCATTTCGGCGGCAGCGACTTTGTGCTCATCGGTAATTTTGGACACCCGGTTATCCAGTGCACCCCGGAAGATACCGGGAAACGCCAGCGAATTATTGATCTGATTAGCGAAATCGCTGCGCCCCGTGGCCATTACGGCAACACCGGCTTGCTTAGCGATGTCCGGGATTATCTCGGGGGCAGGGTTGGCCATCGCAAACACGATGGGGTCTTTGGCCATCTTCTTGATGAGCTCAGGGGTCAGAAGCCCGGCCCGCGAAACTCCTATAAAAATGTCCGCGCCAGAGAGGGCGTCCTCAAGCGAGCCACCTATGCCGCCAGGGTTGGTATAATTCAGCAGCTTCTTCTTCTCGTCGTTCAAATCATCGCGCCCGGAAGAGATAATACCTTTACTGTCCACGGCCAGGATTTCCGGCCCCGCATATGTATGGAGTAACTTGATGACCGCTGTCCCGGCCGCACCCGCACCAACGACGACAATGCGGCAATCGGTCAGCTCGCGGCCAGTGACTTTTGTGGCGTTGATCAGGCCGGCAAGAGTTACAATGGCGGTCCCATGCTGGTCATCGTGCATCACAGGGATGCTGAGTTCGGCCTTGAGCCGCTCCTCAACTTCAAAACAAATCGGTGCGGCAATGTCTTCCAGGTTGATACCGCCAAAACTCGGCGCGATGGCTTTCACCGTCGCCACAATCTCGTCTGCAGAGTGCACGTCCAGAATAATAGGCACAGCGTCGATCCCGGCAAAGTGCTTAAAAAGCGCGGATTTCCCCTCCATGACCGGCAGGGAGCCCAAAGGTCCGATGTTGCCAAGCCCCAAAACAGCCGAGCCGTCACTAATAACGGCGACGGCGTTATTCAGCCAGGTGTACTCCCTGGCTTCATCAGGATGCTCGGCTATATATGACGAAACAGTACCCACCCCTGGTGTATAAAATATGCTTAGTTTTTCCTTGGTATCGAGCGTATCTTTAAGCGCGATGCCGATCTTACCGCGCAGTTCCTTGTGTCGCTTGAGTGCTTCTTCCCCGTAATTCATAACCATACTAGTATACACGGAATTCAGCTGGCAAGGACGATATAGCAACTTTTACCGGACTGCTTAGCAAATACCCGGTTACCCAGCGAAGTCTTCAGCGTTTTCTATCTCTTTATCTTTCTATTGCACAGTTTGTGCCGGTGGCAGACCGTTCACTGTAACATGCCCAGTAAAACTGCTGATGGTTTCCAGGGGTAGCCCCGGTTCGCAGGTGACCGGTCCGGCAAATCCAGCTTCAACGGCCGCCTTCGATACGCCCAGCTTGGCCGCAAGATATGCGACATTAAGGGGCGGATTTACCCTTAGTCGGTAAAGCTCGGCGAGCTCACTTATTAAAAAAGTATTAGATTTTAGGGAAATGTGTGCTACTGTATTCGCTTATGAGAGTAGCAACCTTTCCCCGCGAGACATACCCGCTACCAAGTCTTGACGAGACCATCTCTGCTATTGCGCGGCCAACACGGCGCGCTATAAGGATAGGAATGGCAGGAGGCCTTCTGATGCTGGCGCTAGTGACCGCAGGCTGCAGAAGGAATGATGGCGGCTTTTTTTGGCCCAATCCGGCCCCCGACCCACCAGAACAGATTAGCTATACCGTTGCTCAATTTGTCGAAGAGCGCAACAACGACAAGTGCCCCTCGGACAAGCGGTTGAAATTTGAGGAAATTGAACTTACTAGTTCGGATACTGTCGGTACGTATACGATGAAGCAAGATGGCGCCGCTTCCCCAGAAACTACAGTAACCATAGAAGAAGAGCCATTGAGCGCAGAGGAAGTCGCCACAATAGACACAGTCATAGCTGACGTTACCGCAGGTTGTGGGCTTAAAGTGATAACAGCAATGGGCTAAGGCTCCGGCAGTAGCTGCCACTCCCAAACGAGCATCTTTTCTTTCTGCAACAGATGTGATACACTTGAACGTAAGCGAAAAATAGTGTAAGGTTTATTAGTTAAAGGTTTGTCCCATGCAATCTGTAATCCAAAAAATTGAAGAGAAGTTCAAAAAGAACGAAGTCGTTGATGTAAAAAGCGGCGATACTGTTCGTGTGCACCAGAAAATTAAAGAAGGCAGCAAAGAGCGTGTTCAGGTGTTCCAGGGTCTGGTCATCCGTACCGATCGCAAAGGCAGCCACACTAACCGCATCACGGTTCGCCGTATTTCCAGCGGTGTAGGCGTCGAAAAGAGCTTTTTACTGCACAGCCCACTGGTTGTTAAGGTAGAAGTTACCAAGCGCAGCAAAGTCCGTCGCAACTACCTGACCTACATGCGCAACCGCACCGGTAAAGCAGCACGCCTGACAGGTGTTGACTTTAACCGCGACGCCGTAAACACTGTCGATGACAAGAAGCCGGAAGTGGCAGCCGAAACTCCTGAAGCTGAAGCCAGCGAAGAAAAGTAGTTTTGCCAATCTGACGACTGTTGGCTAAGCGCCCCCTCATGAGGGGCGTTTTTCTTCTGTAGCTCTTCGTCGTCACGGCCCTTCCTTACCATGGAAGCGCTCTGCTCTTAAGGTGAGGCGACATCTACTTGGAATGCTGGGCAACCTGCGCTATGCTCATAAAGTAATGAGGGTAATCGGGGTAGACGAAGTAGGACGGGGATGCTGGGCGGGTCCGGTTGTGGCCGGAGCGGTTTTGCTTGACCGCCGGATCGTCGGAATCCGTGACTCTAAAAAACTCACCAGGATCCAGCGCGAGAAGCTTGACGTCAAAATCCGGGCAAAGGCTGTCGCTTATGGTATCGGCTGGGTTACGCCTGCCGAGGTCGACCAGCTTGGCCTGACCGCTGCCGTACGCCTGGCAATGGAGCGCGCGGTACAGGCTATCGACGAACCATACGACGCTCTGATTATTGACGGTAACTACAACTTTTTGCCGAATATGCCAGGCAGTTGCTGCATCATTAAAGCAGACGATTCTGTACCGGCGGTGGGTGCTGCCAGCATTATTGCAAAGGTGGCACGGGATAATTATATGAGAGAAATCGCTGCTA